>JAABUO010003915.1_pt1 | contig 17627 bp, 13 predicted proteins | sample 5559291 | NCBI WGS metagenome assembly JAABUO01 (sample SAMN10711878, study PRJNA513372) | rock metagenome | isolation source: Antarctica rocks | place: Antarctica: Victoria Land, Finger Mt sud | reverse complement strand
CCCTACAAGACGATACTAATGCCTCACTACCACCTCTGATGAACCCGGCCATACTCGAGGCCAGCGACGATCTTACGAACCTATCCCATCTCAATGAACCAGCAGGTATGTTGAAGGGATCTGACAAAACTCAGCGCCCCACTAAGGGTAATTCCAGTTCTCCAAGCCATAAAGTTACGGTACTCGCAGAAAGAGATCTATACCTATAGCGGGATCGTCCTCATTGCAACAAATCCTTTTGCTCGAGTGGACTCGTTATATGTTCCCGGTATGGTTCAAGTCTACGCGGGAAAACAACGGTCTTCACAGGCACCCCATCTCTTTGCCATCGCTGAGGAAGCTTTTGCGTGAGATATTTGATTTTATTCACCGTCATAGAGTAACTAAATAATATTTCTTAGGGATATGCTCCGGGATAACAGCAACCAGACAATTGTCGTTTCTGGTGAGTCGGGAGCCGGCAAGACTGTCAGTGCAAAATATATAATGAGATATTTCGCTACTCGAGAATCGCCTGACCAGCCTGGAAGACGTGCGAGAGGGGTGGCGGACACAATGAGCGAGACAGAGGAGCAGATTTTGGCCACGAACCCTGTCATGGAAGCCTTTGGCAATGCCAAAACCACACGAAACGACAATTCCTCCAGGTTTGGGAAATACATAGAGATTATGTTTGATAAGAAAACCGAGATCATTGGTGCTAAGATCAGGACATACTTACTCGAACGCTCAAGATTGGTATTTCAGCCATTGAAAGAGAGAAACTACCACATCTTTTACCAGCTCGTTGCTGGGGCCACAGATAATGAGCGACAAGAGTGGGGATTACTTCCCGTGGAACATTTTGATTACCTCAATCAGGGAGGGGCTCCAGTCATTGACGGTGTGGACGACAAAGCTGAATTTGACGCGACCAGGCAGTCACTCACCACAATTGGCGTCAGCCAGGACAAACAAACAGAAATATTTGTGCTACTTAGTGCTCTGTTGCACCTTGGGAATGTGAAAATTACGGCGACGCGAACTGATTCAGTTCTTCCTTCGACAGAGTCATCTCTTGTCCGGGCATGTCAGATGCTGGGTGTCAATGCTAATGAGTTCGCTAAATGGACTATTAAGAAGCAGTTGATCACTAGGGGGGAGAAAATTCAGTCAAATCTGACGCAGCAACAGGCTTTGGTAGTTCGGGACTCTGTTGCAAAATTTATCTACTCTGCACTATTCGACTGGCTTGTTGAGAACATTAATGCGGGTTTAGCGACTGAAGAAGTCAGCAACCGGGCCTCTTCCTTTATTGGAGTTCTTGATATCTACGGCTTCGAACATTTTGCTAAAAACTCCTTCGAGCAATTCTGCATCAACTATGCGAACGAGAAGCTGCAGCAAGAATTCAATCAACATGTGTTCAAGTTGGAACAGGAAGAATACCTACGGGAGCAGATTGACTGGACTTTCATCGATTTCTCCGACAACCAGCCGTGTATTGATCTCATCGAGGCAAAGCTCGGAGTTCTTGCACTGCTGGACGAGGAATCGCGATTGCCGATGGGCTCTGACGAACAATTTGTGACAAAGCTACATCATAACTTTGCCAACGACAAGTCGAAATTCTACAAGAAGCCTCGGTTTGGCAAATCAGCCTTCACGGTCTGCCATTATGCCATTGATGTCACATATGAATCGGATGGGTTCATTGAGAAGAACAGAGACACCGTACCCGACGAGCACATGGAGGTCCTTCGACTCTCCGCGAATTCTTTCCTAGGGGAGGTTCTGGAAGCAGCCTCTCTTGTGCGGGAAAAGGACTCCGTGGCTGCAGCAAACTCCAGGGCAGTAGCAACTCCTGGCCGAAGGATGGGCGTAGCTGCAAATAGAAAACCAACTCTCGGGGGTATCTTCAAGTCGTCACTCATTGAATTAATGCAAACAATCAATTCGACAGACGTTCATTACATTCGTTGTATCAAGCCTAACGAAAGTAAACAAGCTTGGTATTTTGAAGGACCGATGGTGTTGAGCCAACTGCGAGCGTGCGGCGTTTTGGAGACTGTCAGGATCAGTTGCGCGGGCTACCCGACTCGATGGACTTATGAGGAGTTTGCCCTACGATATTATATGCTGGTTCCCTCCCAGTCATGGACATCTGAAATACAGGAGATGGCAAATGCGATACTAAAGAAAGCTCTTGGGCAAGGCACTGAAAGGGGGCTCGACAAATATCAATTAGGACTAACGAAGATTTTCTTCCGAGCCGGCATGCTAGCTTTTTTGGAAAACCTTCGAACGACAAGGCTCAATGAGTGTGCTATTCTAATACAAAAGAACCTTCGTTGCAAATACTACAGGAGGAAGTACCTCGAAGCTAGAAATGCCATCATCTCGCTACAAACGCTCTCGCGAGGCTATCATGCTCGACAGCGCGCTGAAGATGTCCGACAAGTCAGAGCCGCGACAAATATCCAGAAGGTCTGGCGAGGCCATAAAGAGAAGAAGCGATTCAATGAAATCCGCAATAATATCATGTTAGTACAAGGTGTTACTAAGGGCTACCTCTGCAGAAGAAAGATCATGGAGACAAAAGTCGGAAATGCGTCACGGACAATACAACGATCATGGCGAGCGCGACAGCAGTTACGCTCCTGGAGGCAGTACCGCAAGAAGATTGTCATTATTCAAAGTCTGTGGCGTGGCAAGAACGCAAGGCGCGGCTATAAGACCATACGTGAGGAGGCTCGAGATCTGAAGCAGATATCATATAAGCTCGAGAACAAAGTCGTGGAATTGACACAATCGCTTGGTACCATGAAGCGTGAGAATAAGGTTTTGGCTTCCCAGGTTGAAAATTATGAGAATCAATTGAGATCCTGGAAAACTAGACATAATGCTCTCGAAAGCCGTTCAAAGGAGCTCCAAGCCGAGGCGAATCAAGCCGGTATCACCGCTGCACGCTTGCAGGCCATGGAAGAAGATATGAAGAGACTTCAGCAATCACTCGACGAATCAACAGCCAACACCAAGCGTCTGCAAGAAGAAGGGAGGAATCTTCGTGAAACACTCAGGACGACCAACATCGAGCTCGGGAATGCTAAGCAAGCAGGAATCGATCATGAGGCCGAAAAGCTGTCGTTGCGTCAACAACTTGCAGATCTCCAGGATCAATTAGATCTTGCCAAGAGAGCAGCTCCCGTTAACGGCGAGTTGACGAACGGCCACGCACCTCAACCACAGGGCAATGGACTCATCAACTTGATGACCACGAGAAAACCAAAACGAAGAAGCGCAGGGGCCGAAAGGATTGAGCCAGACCGCTTCAGCTCAACGTATAATCCTCGTCCAGGATCGATGGCCATAACAACCGCCAACGCACACCGCCAAAATCTGTCTGGATCAACTTTCAGCCCCGTTTTGGACAACGTTGAATACGAGCTTGAAAATTTGCTGTCCGTTGAAGATGGATTGAACGAGGAGGTCACCATAGGACTGATAAAGAACCTCAAGATCCCAACTCCTAACACTACACCCTCTCCTACAGATAAGGAGGTTTTGTTCCCAGCCTACTTGATCAACCTTGTTACCTCTGAAATGTGGAACAATGGCTTCGTTAGAGAATCCGAGAGATTTCTTGCGAACGTTATGCAGTCCGTCCAACAGGAGGTGATGCAACACGATGGGGAAGATGCCATCAACCCTGGTGCTTTCTGGTTGTCCAATGTTCACGAGATGCTCTCCTTTGTGTTCCTGGCAGAAGACTGGTACGAAGCGCAAAAGACAGACAACTATGAGTACGACCGACTACTAGAAATTGTGAAACATGACTTGGAGAGTCTTGAATTCAACATTTACCATACGTGGATGAAAGTCCTAAAGAAGAAATTGCAGAAGATGATAGTTCCTGCCATCATCGAGTCACAGTCGTTGCCCGGATTTGTAACCAGCGAAAGCAACAGGTTCCTTGGGAAGCTTTTACAATCGAACAACACGCCAGCGTATAGCATGGATAATTTGCTGAGTCTACTGAACAGCGCCTTCAAAGCCATGAAAGCGTATTATCTAGAGGACTCGATCATCACTCAGACTCTGACGGAACTTTTAAGGCTCGTGGGTGTCACAGCTTTCAATGATCTGCTCATGCGTCGGAACTTTTTATCGTGGAAGCGTGGCCTTCAAATCAATTACAACATCACTAGGATCGAGGAATGGTGCAAGAGCCATGATATGCCAGAGGGAACTCTACAACTCGAGCATTTGATGGTAAGCTCGTCTGGCCGTGGAATACTGGCTCGCTGCTAATTTCTTCTCAGCAAGCAACGAAGCTACTTCAGCTGAAGAAAGCTACGCTAAACGATATCGAGATTATTCAAGATATCTGCTGGATGTGAGTGAAACACAACGCACATAACTTGCCATTCTTGCTAATCGTAATGTTCACAGGCTCTCGCCAAACCAAATACAGAAGCTCCTGAACCAGTATCTTGTTGCCGACTACGAACAACCGATCAACGGCGATATCATGAAGGCAGTTGCTTCACGAGTCACAGAGAAGGGAGATGTGCTCTTACTTACCGCCGTTGACATGGAAGACAGTGGGCCGTACGAAATCGCGGAACCACGAGTAATAACGGCCTTGGAAACCTACACCCCATCCTGGCTGCAGACACCACGCCTCAAGCGGCTGGCGGAAATCGTTTCAGCCCAAGCCGTGGCTCAGCAAGAAAAGCTGGAACTCGATGTACCGGGCGAGGTGCTCGACGAAGCCCAAGATCTTGAGCTGCCCTCCCCGGCGCCTTCTCCTGGCCCTCCACCCCCCTACAGCTAGGGATGTGAAGCCGTGGAGAGGTAAACCAGTTGGATTTAATTTAGCTCGACGCATATGATGATACCCGAGCCTTTCCTCGCTTGATCTTTGTGTACCATGTTCAAGTATATTGACAGCGTCGCTGCGCTTCGCATGTTGGATTTCGGCGGGTGCTAGGTATTTTTATGCTCGATTGTTGACATGTGCCCGATGTCCGATAAAGTGTACAGCGGTTTCAAGTCAGGGTGTAGGTAATGACGATATTCATGTCTTTTTTTCAGCGTGTATACGCATGGGTGGAGTAATGCTCGAGACAGGGTAGGCTTCCGACGCACCATGACGCGCGAGGACGTTCTGAATGTGGAGCACATGAGTTGTAGAGCCATTGATTGCATCCAAGTGTTGTATTCAGAAGTACAGTTCAAAAGCAATGCGGCCAATATGGCCCAGCTCTAAAGTATTTACGCAATGAAGATGTTGCCATTCACTGGCCATTGGTGAATTGATAGAAACGCCAAGCCGTCGAGCGATTGAGGCTAGATGTAAGGGCAAGCGATTTCCCAGTTCTGCAGCGAAAATCCGGTTCTTGTGGCATGGAATGCTTATATTACGATTGGGTGCTCAAAGGTACGTAAGGTATAGATTAATTGTGCCTTGCTTACCACCGTACAGCGTACGGTCAAAGTATCTGTCTTGAAAAGCACGAATATCCCCCAAATATTATTTTCACTCCCAGAGAACTCTTCAACATGAACATGATCATACCAGCTTTGAGAGAAGCCTCGCGCTCCAATGCCGCTGTGCGAATCTCACAGATACATATGCAAGCCACGTGTGGTCAAACTCAACGAAGGCTACTCGTACCTCCATCAGTCCAGCCACAAATCTCCAACATCGCGGAGAACCAAGTACCAGGCTTACGACGAGTATATGCAATAACTGTGATGTTATCGTTATTGTTATTGTTTTGTCCCTATCGCAATCTAACAGGCTCTGCGGCAATGCAAGTAGAACTACTGCGCACCAGAGGGACACGGTGCAGTACTACTACTCTAGTCCTGGACACCCCCCGAGGTTCGTTCCGCCCCTCTCAGCCGCCACATCAAACAAAATTGTTTCTCCACGAAGCCCACCGTGGACTTAGACCCAAGCTCTTGACGTTGGTGGCACCATGAAGGCACCGTTCTTGCCTTTTTCAAGTACACTCTTCAGTACGTGGGGCTCCCAATTACTGCAACAGCAATAGATAATGCTGCTCCGCAGCGGCATCGCTGCTTTTGTCTGCCTTCTCTCCCTCACCTCAGTCGTACTAGTCATACAGCTGTACAGCAGAAAGAGTTCGCTTTCAACAGGATGGATTGCCCCGTTCAGTGGTCATCCCGTTGGACCATGCCCTGACCGACTGGACTGGCTCGATCGTCTCAACCTTACGTACCCCATCAGATATGCCCATCGCGACATTGTAACTCGCCCTACTTCCAAGGCGAAGCGCAACCCGGTCACCAAGATAGACAAGAATTTGTTTCCCGAACTTCAGACGATCGATCCTAGCGACAACCCCAAGGTTGAATTGCAGAATTGCAAAGATCCTCTTGTCCTCGACGTACCCGCTCCCCCAAAAAATCCCATCGATGCCTCCCATGTAATTTTCGGTATTTCAACAACTATCAAGCGCCTCGACGACACTATACCCCAACTCATGCGATGGCTTCCACACACTAATGCGAAGCTCTTCGTTGTGGTCATAGAAGCTGGTGAAGTCGATGAAGAAACCGCCTGGGTTGCAGCGGACACCAACCAAGTCGCCGAGCTTCGAACGAAGATGCGTGGACTGGGACTGGACGTTACCCTTGTTGAGCCTTTGCGGAAAGAGGACATCTTTTCCGAACGCTACTTCTCGCTCGCCGAGATCATGTACACCCACCGTGGCCCTGACACCGAGTGGGTTGCGCTGATGGACGACGACACCTTTTTCCCCTCTATTCCATCGGTCCTGTCTATGCTCGCCGAGTACGACTCCAATGAGCAATTCTACGTTGGGGCCCTTTCAGAGGACTGGTGGTCTGTGGTACACTATGGATTGATGGGCTTCGGGGGCGCAGGGATATTCCTCTCGGTCGCGATGGCGGAATCAATACATAACAACTACGATCATTGCAAAGCGGACTCCCGCAGCAGCGCTGGGGATATCAGAATAATGGAATGCATAATATACAACACGAATACTAAATTAACCAACGTGCCTGAACTGCACCAAATCGATGTCCACAGGGACTTATCTGGAATATATGAGAGTGGTCGTATGCCTCTCTCTTTGCATCACTGGAAGGGAGGAGGCCCAGATGAAAAGGGATACGACTTGCCCACAATGCATCTAGTTGCGGATGTTTGTGGAGACTGCTTTTTACAACGGTGGCAGTTCGGCAAGGACACACTTCTCAGCAACGGCTTTTCGATCTCGATGTATCCAAAGGGCGACTTGGATGGGATGAATTTCGATAAATTAGAGGAGACATGGGATACGCCCTCGATCGTCGAAGGCTCGACCAACGGGGGTACAGCTCACTCTCTTGGGCCAACGAGACGAAAGATGATTTTAGAAGAGGAGAAGGTGCAATACAGATTGATGGACTCGGTAGTCATCGATGGAGGTGTAAGGCAGACATATCTTCATCCAGGGGTGGATGGGGATATCGATACAGTGCTAGAGTTGGTTTGGGTGCAAGGGAAGAGTGGGGATGCACCACTTCCGTAGTGTATTGGGGAGGTCTATTGCATGGCGGGCGTTCTTGCAGGGCCAAAACTGCAACAAAACGAACAAGACCTTGGATAATGAAGTTTATGTAGGACTGATTATTGGTGTCGGATACGAAGCACGTTGGGGATGGGTTACTTTGTTAACGTCTCTCGCATTCCGCCATTCGAGTGAGCCTTCATCGGCTGAGAGGCTCTAGGTCTGTACGATACGCTCAACTTGCGTTGTATTGGAAGTCCGGATCGGACATACAGTTGTATATAGTTTGCGTCTTAACTCCATGTAGTATAAAAGTCAGGTAGTTCCAACCCCTTGGCGAGACCATGAATGTTGCTGAGACTCTTCACGGAACGTCAGCGAGCAAAGATCAGATAACTCGCCACCTAACCTTCTTCCCAGCGACTGTATGAAGTTCGTTTGATAGAAGCCATCGGCTGGTTGGCAAACGATTCTTTACAACCGGCAATTCTATTCTCACCAGACCAGATGACTCATATCCACAAAAGCAAATGACATGTCTCTCAAAACTTTCAAAACTATCATTCGACCACTTCTATACATACACCGAATCACCCACCATGGCCCCGTCCTCCCTTAACTTCATCACCGGCAACAAGAACAAACTCGTCGAAGTTCAAACCATCCTCAAGGACGTCATTCCCCTAACCTCACAGTCTCTGGACCTCGTCGAGATTCAAGGCACCATTGAAGAGATTTCCAAGGACAAATGTGAGAGGGCTGCTGCAATTGTAGGGGATTGGTTTACCATCTTTTCTGAGATTTTCTCTTTGTTTTTGGAAATTTGTCTACGGAATGCTGAGAATGGGAAAAGATAGAGGGTCCAGTATTGGTAGAAGATACGTGTCTATGTTTCAATGCCCTGAAGGAGTTGCCCGGGCCTTATATGTAGGTTTACTTCTTCAAATGTTATAATTGGAATAGAATTCACCGGGAATACATGTTAATCTTTGATGGACAGCAAATGGTTCCTCACAGCCCTTGGCCACGATGGTCTTAACAATCTATTGCTAGCTTATGAAGACAAGAGTGCCTATGCGGTATGCACGTTTGCGTATTGCGAGGGCCCCGGCCACGAACCCGTCTTGTTTGAGGGGAGGGTTTTGGTAGGTCAACTAATCCATCCCCCGTCTGTTTGATGAAGCATGACTGAATCGTTGTAGGGCAGGATTGTACCCGCAAGAGGGCCGCCTAATTTTGGTATGGGAGCTTTACGTATTATGACTCTGGAATTGAAAGGAGTTGACTAACAGAGCGAAGGCTGGGATCCGATCTTTGAAGTCGATGGCAAGACTTATGCGGAGATGGATACACAGAAGAAGAATGGACTTTCTCATCGGTTTCTGGCAATGGTAAAGCTTAAGGCGTGGTTGCAAGCTCATGAGTAGACCTCAAGCGTGAGAGAGTCTGAAATATTGAGGCTTTCTTGTTCAGTGTGCTCTGTGTCGAAATCCCGCGGCAACCTCCAGAATCATCGACTTCGATCCAGCTTGCCAGGTCTTCCAAGCGCCCAATAAGCAGGTCAATCCTTTTTCCACTTTGGCCAGTTTCAAAGGCAACTTTGTCTTGGCATCATTCACGTTCGATGTTGCTCTTCTTCCAATTCTCAATCCAAATCACAATCCTCTCCACATTACTCTCAACATCTTCCGCCTCATTGCTCTGCAACTCCACCACGATCTCTTTATCGTAGGACTCCCTAGCCTCTTCCAATAGCACCTCCATAATCTCAGAATCTAGGTTTTCTTGTAGCTTGCTCTCGGGATAATTCCTCGCCTTTAGCCTGTCGTAAAGTCTTGTAGAGTCTGTCCGTAGCACCACGACCAGATCGATCCAGCTCTTGGGGAACAGATCGCAGGCGTGCCAATCAATTATGTAACCACCTTGCTGGACTTCTTCTTCGATTGAATCCAGAAGCTACAGCAGATTGTAATTAGCATTGCGTTCTCGAGGTTGGTTTGACAACTGACTTTGTCCTCATCAACTATCCAGCTTTTAAATTTCACATCCCATCCATCGTGGCAATCGCGTTCCTTGACGACTTGGTTGATGGAAAGGTGCTTCAGACCGGTGTTCTGAGCTAGTAGCTCGCAATGGCTCGTCTTTCCCACTCCGGGAGTGCCGGTCACTATGATGTTTGGTGGATCTCGTGCCATTGGCGTGGACAGTGATGCAGTACTATTGAAATCTAGAAAAGTTTATAGCGGAACCGAATGAACTTTCCGCCCTGCAGGGCACGCTTTGCGGCCTGCCTCCGCCTTGTACAAAGTACATTCTCGTCATAATCTCCTATTCCCTCAGTAACTTGAGTTGTTCACAAATTCATGAAGTTCATCTTAACCAAACATAGCACAATATAACTCACGGATACCGAAAATTAACATTCGTTACTGATAACATGCGTAACACTGGCGGCCACTCCCCTCCTTCGGATTGTCATCAACTGTGATCTCGGATGAAAAACAAATCTAGTCTAGATTTTGCAACTATATATTGACCTGCTTATTTCTAGCTTCAGTCTACAATCTTTGCTGTTATGCTTAGTTAGTCTAAAGCAACGAGGTCTTATCATCTAAGTCATGTCTGCAGGAGAAAACACTCATGAAGTCCGTCTTGGCGGTCAGGGAACGGTAGTCTTTTTACTACTAGGTTTGACGGTATTTACTGTCTGTTGTACTCGTGTACTGAGTGGTGCTTCCTACAAGTCCAAAATGACTATCGGGCAAACCTTGCGAGATGTGCCTTTGTTGCCTTATTGGATACCCTTTGCGAGGCATTCCTTCTCATTGTTTGCGAATCCAAGTCAGTTTCTCGAGAAATCCAGGTGCGTCAAGCGAAGTTCTTCAGATAGGGTAGGTAATAACAAGGACATAGCCATCTATCAAACTATCCTATATTTTCAATAGAGATCTTCAGCTATATGTGCAACATAATATCAGACCCGTCGATGATTGGAGACCTCTTCGAATTGGATTCCTCGGTTTTTGATAACGGGCCATTCAGGTGGTACGCTCTGACCAATGCCTTCAATGCAGACCGGAGGCACAAGCAACCCTACTTGGACGCCTACAAAGAATCCATCGCGTGCCTGACCAACGGCCTTCGAAAAGCCTTGCAGACTACTGTTGAAGCTATGAAGCGGGACGTACCCAACCTAGTATCCTTCTCTGAGAGCGTAGTCGATCAAAATCCGTGGGAGAGGATCAGTTCCGCATCAAATAGATTCACAGTAGGAGACGGCAGCGCAGGATCGCCAGCCGTCGAAGTCGGGTTATTCTCCCTGGTCCAGAACTTCGTAGGTCATCTCACCCTAACCTCGTTGGTAGGATCCGAATTTCTAGAGCACTACCCCTCCATTCTTGATGATCTAAGGGATTTCGATAATGGCTTCGAGTACCTTACGTTAGGCGCTCCGCGCTGGTTCCCCATTCCATCTATCGCAAAGGCACATTTTGCGCGCCAAAGGCTCAAAAACGGGATCAATGCATTCCATAAAGCACTTGATGGAATTGCGGCAGGTGGCGAGCCGGGATACCCCTGGACCGATATGGGGGATGTGAGCGCAGTGATGAAAGAGCGGAATGCCGTGTGGAGAGCACATGAGCTGACTCCAGGGGTGAAAGGAGCCTGCGATCTTAACTTGCTTTGGAAGTCAGTCTTTAATCTAGAGGCCTTGGGGTCATCACGGCTGACGTGTGTACAGCATGAACATAAAAACTAGTAGAACTGTATCTTGGCTTCTATTCCGAATATGGGCAACACCAGGTCTTGCCGAGCAGGTACGAAAGGAGATAACGCCATTCGCTCAAGCCTCGCAGGCTCCGCAACAGTTCGTGCTGGCTGAGCTCCCACAACTAAAATTGGACGCCGACAGACTCGTTGGATCCTGTCCGCTGTTCAAGGCATGTTACTATGAGACTCTGCGACTCCACTCGGCACCAATATTAATCAGATCTGTGAAGAAAGATTGCACGCTCGTAGAACATGCCAATACTTTTCCCTGCCACCATTCCGCAAAACATGTACTCAAAGCCGGAAGTTCTGTAGCCATACCGCTCAATGCACACCTCAAAGATCCGCGATATATTGATTCCCCTTGTCTATTCCAGCCATCAAGATTTTTGGCTGATAGTGGCAGCGGCGACGGAGCACAGATTGCGCTTGCTGGAACACTGACACCTTTTGGAGGTGGAGAATTCGTCTGTCCCGGACGGGGTTTTGCGGAGCGAAATGTCATGGCTTTCGTGGCAAGCATCCTGGTGCTTTGGGACATGGAGCCCATAAATCCTAGGGGCTGGGTTGTCCCGGGACACATAGCGGCCGCCGGTGGGACTTCTCCTTCAACAGATGTCAATGTTCGGATTCGGCGAATAAAGCTACCGCTGTAGGTTGGGAATCTCCCGTCTTTAGCTATCGCCGAGTCATTTGCACAAGTGCTCGAAGCTGTACGCTTCCGTCAAAGTAGGCCAGAAAATCAACAATCTTGTCTACCAAAAACCGCCTGCTGATAATATTAACATGGTATTGGTTCCGAAAATTCAGCCGCCGACAAGCCCTGAGTTCTTCAAAACTGTTCACCAGATCTATGGCTGCCCAAGGTCCTATGGTATCGTAATAATAAGAAAGTGCATGAATGGTTTTGCACCATCAACTACGCCACGCTATGCCTCGCTATGCCTCGCTATGCCTCGCTAAGTCATCCCACATATCTCATAACCCTTTTCATCAATCCCGTAGAAACCCCAGCGGTCGTGAAAAACTCCGTACCAGCATCAACTCGTACAGCAAGGCATAAGCAAAACTCATACTGCAGTCCATCCTGCTCCAGATGGCAGACGAGCGGTCAACCTGATTGACCATTATCATCCATTTCGTGACGATGTAAGAGGATCACTCACTTTAGGACCTCAAAGCACTTGTGTTTACCAAGGTATGACTCCGCTCTCCGGTAAGCTTTCAGCAGTTTCTCCGGCTGTGGCGCCCGGATCTGGTTACCAATCAATCGGTGGATACCTGGGGAAGGCTTGAACATTGGGTCAAGAACGAGAAGGTTGCGGGAACCGCTCTTTCGAATTTCCAGTCCGATGATTGTGATTGAATGCCCTGAACGGAAATTGTCAGTGGCGGTCGAACAGCACATCCCCGTGCAGCGGCGAGGACTACGTACCAGGGTGTTGAAAATACAAAGGCGGAAGGGATGTCCGCGCGCATTTTTGAGAAGCGTCGGTTGTTCCGCTCATGAAGTATTGTTCCACGGCTTCAAGTACTTGCCCATAGACTGGGGGTCTTTCACGATCATTGAACGCGCTGGCTTCGCATCTAGATAATATGTTAGTATTAGAAATAAGTCTTGTAGCGCTAAAAGCGAGTACCCTATTCCCAGGCTAACCAATAATGCTTGAGCCTGTGACAATTAATAGACTTCTCTCCTCCTGGTAAGATATCCGTACCTCAGGCGTGCCAATATATTTTCTCGTGCCTCTTATTCCACCGGTTTCAATTCGGCCAGTGTCGTTGATGCCCTTGTCCCAAGCACTTTCGATCATGTCTTGGAGCTCAAGTATGGAAGGTATTCGTTTAGGAAAACAATGATGCCCTTCTGACTTTGCAGCCTGGATGAATGAGATCTATGCCGTTAATTAGCTCCATCGAGGCCGTTCTCCCACAGACACGCCTCATCGTGCGACCATACCATCATCTGAATGTTCCGGTAACCACAGAAGCCACCTTCCTTCGCCATCTTGACAACATGTTGCACATCTGGGTGACAAATGAAGGCCCGCGAGACATGCCGGTCTTGTTCGCAGAGCTGTGCTAGTACTGGCAAGATGCCCCTGGTTTCATTGGCGAGGGTCTCGAGGCGGTACATTTGTCCATCATTGGAAAGCTTATTGACAATTGTGACCCTGGCGCCAATTTCAAGTTGCTTGTGCAGCCAATCCGGCATTCGGTCTTCATAGGCATGTGGACCTAGCTCTGCTCTCTGTGTTTTGCATCAGCGATAGAAGTTCTAGCATGATGTAAAGATACATACACCCAACCGTCTGACACTCTTATGCTTGTCCTTTCCTGTTTTAGGTCGGGCTGTAGATGAACTGGTGCCTAGTAGCAGACCCTTCCATTTGTTGACACCGTGCCTTTGTTTAGTGTCCGTATTACGAGAACGATGTTTAATCACTCCATTGACATCAAAAGGGTTGTCTCGGCTTGGGCTTATATCGGACAAGGAAACTGTCTGCATTCTATCCGCACCAGGGAACGTAGCAAGGCCGGTAGGTAGAGAAGTTCTAGAGGCGGCTATCCTCGTTGTCTTCTTGTCGCCCTCATCCAAGGCCATACCTTCATCGCGATGTAGCTCCGTATGGCTCTCGAGCTCTTTCAAGACCACCCACTCGCCACATTCACACTCTATATACTCTTCTTCCTCGGAAGACGCCTCACTCGTGCTTGTAGATTCGTCATCCTCGACACTGGTCGCTTGCCGGCCCACGCCTTCTTTTACCATGAAAGGTGATTCTCCATTCTCTGGATGACAAAGCTCCACATGCTGCATTAGGAAATATGGTTCATGATCAGAGAAGGGACAGAAAGGGCAGTCGCCGGCCATTTGGTATCCGAGGCGAAAGCGAAAGATTCAATCACGGAATTCAACGGCAAAACCTTTGTGCCAAGCGATCGTAGGTAGGTTACTTGACTTCGCTGCCGCTGACTACTTTGATGACGCTTTGATGACGTGGATGTAAGCTGTCGAGCGTTTGTGTCACGAAGCAGATGAAGACGGTTGTTGGTCGCAGCTTTTGGGCTATGATGTGGCAGCTTCACTGGCTCGGTGATTGACTTAGAAGCTGGCATAAAATTACCAAATTCATCCTTCAAGCCAAGAGTTTGTATGCATGCATCATAAGACAAACATATCACGAGGCGCGAAGAAGGCGCCGCCATTACTATACCTAGTTTGAGTAGGTACGGATTTCATTTAGGGTATTTTAGCCTCGACGGGATGACATGTATTCCTACATTTACTAAGGCAGCCTTGTGGTATCCCTTTGACCGCCACAAGGTCGGCCACCCCCTATGATCAACAGCTAGGCCAGATTTGATAGCAGCTTGACCAGATGGGGTACGGGTGCTTAATAAACCTCGCTGTCGCCGACTCACCGAATTCAATTAAAATGAAGCTTGACAGTGAACCCCGTCTTCCGAATATCCTCATTTTCTATTACTTAATCTAGTGTGCTATGCATAGCAGTTCAGCACTCCGATCGTCTGCAACAGACTAGTTTAAAGCATTTTACTGCAGCACAGTCTCATGAAGTCTCTGCATCTCGTTGTCGCTGTTTCTTTCTAGGTCGATTAACGTCGACGTCAGAAATTTCAGCTAAAGCTTTACGCTTCAGAGTGTAATTCTTTTTCTTTAGCTTATTACATGACGTGCGATAAGCCTTTTTAACGAGCTTAATGTAGTGATGCTTCGAAGAATAAATCATATTTAAAATAATAATAAAGATGTTTAATTTTCGTAAACGATCATTGTTAAAGAAATTTTACATGAGTTTCAGAACTAATTATAAAACGAAGTCTTTATGCTTTAGCTTAAAGATGAAATTTCGTAGCTTATGTAATTTAAAGTTATTTAAAACAGCTACTTTAAAAAAAAATTTAAACAGTATTTAAAGATATTTATTATTTCTTTAACGTAAAGAATAATAAAATTTCTGTTAATTATTTTCATTCAAATCTTTTATATTATCATTATATTTCTTAATTATTAAAGAAATTAATAATATTACATTTAATTAATAATAATATAAAGTAAAATGAGCGATTATAAACGAAAGATAATTACTGACATTAAGATTATTACTAAATCTGAGTATCGTAAATTTTAAAAATATTTCTTATCGCTTTTAATGATTAAGTAAATAAAGCTTATTTAAATTAAATAAATCGTGCGAGATAATCATGTATTATAACACGTTATTATTTTGTTATACTAAACATAAAATCTTATCGTTAATTATCATATGAGCACGTAAGTTTTAATTCTTTACTTTAATAAAGATAAGTTAAAAACGTAATAACTGAGCTGAATATTCGCTACTCGATTTAGCTATATCGCATACGTTAAATTCTTCTTTCTTTAAAGCTTTAAATAACTTTACATTATTAAAGAAGTTATTTATAAAGATTACATAATTTTACGATTTAAATAAGTCTTTACATAGCTGTAAAATTACTCGCGAAGATGATAACTGTTACGAGTATGTTAAAATTAACTAGAACTAAATCGAGCTTATCACGAGCAAAAGCTTTAACATACTTTAACACATTTTAATTAACACTTTTAAGTATTACATCTTTTCTGTATCATAACACTTTTTCTTAAGGCCTAGCGCGAACTCTGAGTACATAAATATCGCTTCAGTTATCTTCTTTCTTCTGTATTCTTAACCTTCTAGTTATAATTATCTTTATAAATTAAACATTCTATTCGCTTTTCTATTAGTAATTTAAATTCTAAACACGATTTTAACATTAGTTTAAGAATTCGTTAATCATACGATATTAATCTTTATATTCATTTAAAATACTCGTTTAACACGAAACGAGTTTAAAGAAATTTATTTATTTAATGATTAACGAAATCGAAAGACAGAATAATACTCGAAGATTAATAAAATTAACAGAATTAAGCTTAAAGAGCTTAAATTACTGTTAAATTGCTAGAGAATTTAACGCTCATTTAGTACGCATCGTTTATTTAATTAATAAAATTAACGATAAAGAATCTTCGTTAAATTATTAAAGAATTACAAAAACTTTCTTTAATAAAATTAAAACATTTCGAAATCGTTTTTATTTTAACAATATTACTGAGCATCGCTCTTCGCTTAGTAAATTTATTTAAATTTCGATAAATTATTTACGAAAATTCTAAACGATCGTCGTTCTTTAATCGTTCTTATTAACATGACTTAATTTAACGAGTTTAATTAATTCGAAAACTTTAAAGTCATTAATAACTTCTTTTAAAACTTAATTATAACGAATTTTATTATTTATTTTAAACTTTTAACTCAAGTTTTAAAATATTTACGATTTAATGTAATTCGAAAACGACGCACATTTATATTTGCTTTTACAGCTTTTAATAAACTCGATGACGTTAACTTATTTTAAGATATAAAAAACTTTCGTTAATTTTAAAGATGAATTAAAAAATACTCGAATTAAATTATGAAGATTTTTAACGAGCTACGAGTTTAACGCGATTTAAGTATTAAAGTCTGCGATCGTTTTAACGAACTCTTTCGTTACTTTCATAAAATTACAAAGTAATTAAATAAAGCGAAAACTCAGTTAAAACAATAATTACATCAGTTTAAAAAAGTTACATCATTAATTTTCACTTATTTTAATTTAATTAATCGTTTTTAAAAGCTTTTAAATTCATCTCAGTTAATAAATAACGTTAAATCTTTCTAAAACGACTGATATAAAAAGATTTAAGATAAGCTAAAAATAAACGCGAATCATTATAAGAATGATCGTGCTCGACTAGCTTATGTTTACTTCAAAATTATTAAAGAAACATTAAAGACAACTCTAGCTCGAAGATAACGAGATTTAATGAATCTTTATGTTATAATTAATGAACTTCTTAAAGAGCTCGCTTAACTATATAACGATTCGAATAAAGAGATTAACTTTCGAAGAAAATATAATAATTTTACTTAAAAAGCTAAGAAGTTTAACGAGTTTTATTTCATATTTTAGCGTCTATCTTTTTATTTAAAATATTAAGAAAAGTAATTAATAATCGATTTAAAGAACAAGATAACTTCTCGCCTTCGAGTAGCTTTAAGTAATTAAGTTATATAATTCAGCTTTTTAAGCGAAATTCGAAATTATTTAATACGTTTAAATAATAATTATCGAGCTATGCGAGAAATTAAGAAAAAGAAATTCATTAAATTAAAGTCGACTAAACAAGTTATCTTTACTGAAAACGTTCTTAAACCTCATCATTAAAAAAAATCTGATATATTTATAAATCAG
>JAABUO010003914.1_pt1 | contig 17627 bp, 16 predicted proteins | sample 5559291 | NCBI WGS metagenome assembly JAABUO01 (sample SAMN10711878, study PRJNA513372) | rock metagenome | isolation source: Antarctica rocks | place: Antarctica: Victoria Land, Finger Mt sud | reverse complement strand
TTTCGATCTGGGGCGGCAAAGCTCCTGCAAGTGGCCTACTATCATACTAAGTTACTTTTGTACCGCCCGTTTCTTCATTACTACACTTCTTCACCTGCACCGGATAAGAGGGGCAAGGGTGCTTTTGAATGTGCGGTTGCATGTGTAACCACTGCTCGGACAGTGATTCATTATCTCGATGATCTTATTGAACGGCGTGAAATGTGCGGTGGTTATTGGATGACACTTTACACCTCATACACTGCTATCCTTGTACTAATGTATGTCGCTCTAGAAAAATTTGATGAGCGCAATTCTGGCGAATGTCTGAAAGATGCGGAAAAGGGCAGAGAACGGATTGCAGGCCTAGCAAGTGAAAGCGTCCCTGCTCAGCGATGTACTTTGCTGCTTAATGGTCTATTCTCGAACTATTATGAGAAGCATGGGTTTGAGGGCCCAGGGCTTCCTAGCCTGGAAAACGATCAATTTTTGATACCGAAAGCCGAAACGAATTGGTATCCTAATGTTGCTGTGAATACCGGCCCACAATACTCAAACTTTGTAGATGTCAAATCTGACCCTTTTAACCCTGTGAAACTGGAAGGCTTGCATGATCGAGCTGAAGGCGATATGGACTCGTCCCATTTGGAAGGGTCTTATCCAGATTATAATCCGTTCATGTTCCCAATAGGAATGTTGGGCTATCAAGAAGATCCGCTGTTGCAGAACGTAAATTGCAAGAATTGTAACGAAATTTTTGGAACAGATTCTAGAAATAGCGGTTCGGTTGTGCCCCTAATTGGCCCGGAAGGTGCCCAAATGAATGGATGGATCAGTGACATTAAGTGAAATGCCGTCTCTCGCGAGATTGGACCAGGAGGTTACAATAATGAGTGGGACAGTTATTACTGATACTTGTACATATATACGTGTCTTTTTACACTGGCTTAATGTTAAGAAAGTCTTACGAATCAGAGAGCCATAACTATTCGTCATTAGGCCAATTGTCAGACCAACGATCGTCTGCTTCGTCAATCAAGGCATTCTCGTCAGCAACGCGCGCATAAGTATCTTGTCGTGATCCGATTTGCCTCTTAAATATCTTAGAATATGCAGAGAGACAAAAGCTTGGAATCTCGACTGTGAACATGGTAATGGCATTTGTTATAGCCTGGAAGTGTGGTATTTGGCGCAATCCACGTGCATGTAGCACAATCCGCTGATAAACACAACCTCCAATGCAATATACAAGCATCGCGACCAGTAAGATGACACCGAAGATTGCAAACGGCCCTGCTGCTTGCTGCTGAACAGTTGGGCATGCATAAGCAGTCCGTACATCGAAGAAATATGAGCAATCATTCGGGGCTGAGACAAAGGATATTGCCGCCCTTTGGAAAACCTCCCGGTCGCATTGGAAGGACAGGGTAGTCGTTCTCCGAAAATTTGATTGGTGAGGACAAGGTGACCCGCCAGAATACTCAAGAATCAGCTTGCGTCCACGAAAGTGAAGGCCTGTAGACACTCCGCCTATCGCCACTGCATCCGTCCCATTCAAATAATATGCGGATACATGAGACGCGTCGCTAAGGCCCTCAAACTTATTTACCGGTGACACGACAGGAGCGCAAATGTTGATGGAGAAGTTATGGCCGTAATCGAATCCGCGGACAAGCCAGTCCGAGCCACCACTTTGGGCGCGTATTAAATTACTGAGGTCGTAGTAGGACTCTGTTGCATTGTTGCGAATGGTGCAGGACATGAGTCCGGAACCATGTGGAGAGAGGTTTGCGTCAGGGCATAAACCTCACCACCCCAGCTCCCAAATTTGCCCTAAATTCAACGTCACGAATCAATAACCCACGACTAGGTCAACCAACGTCAATCACCCCGTCGGCTTCTCAGCTCTATTTTGTGCACACTCCAAGCTTGGCATTCATCAATAGACAACCAGATAACCTGTGACAGTGAAGAATGTCTTCCTTCGAGGCTGTTATCGTGGTTGATGGAAAGGGCCATCTTTTAGGGAGACTGGCCAGTACCATCGCGAAACAGATTCTTAATGGACAGAAAGTGGTTGTCGTCAGATGTGAAGAGCTCAACATTAGCGGTGAGTTCTTCAGAAGCAAACGTGAGTGATCTTTTGTGGTTTGGTGTAGACTGACATGAAAGTGAAGTACCATGCCTACCTACGCAAGGCGACAAGGTACAACCCTAACCATGGGCCATTCCATTTCAGAGCTCCGTCCAGAATTTTATACAAAGCGGTACGAGGCATGATTCCGCATAAGTCAGCGCGTGGTGCTGCGGCACTTGAAAGATTGAAGGTGTTTGAAGGGGTTCCAGATGTTTACGCGCGTCAAAAAAGGGTCGTTGTGCCTCAGGCATTACGAGTGTTACGTCTAAAACCTGGTCGAAAGTACTGCACAATCGGAAGGTTATCTTCGGAGGTCGGTTGGAAATATGCGGATACTCTTGAGAAATTGGAAGCGCGTCGGAAGGTCAAGAGCGCAGCATTCTACTCTCGGAAGAAGCAAAGGGAAGAGCGTATCAAGGTTGCTCGAGAAAGCTCGGGGGTTGGCAAGGAGCTTTTGTCGTATGGATACTAGACAAACAGATGCCTCAGATTCTCTTGGTGCGTTAAGAGACCGGCTGCTCTTGTAATTTACCGCTTAGTGTCAGACGCACCCCATTGTAGAGGTTCTTTTCTGGAGCTTTTGTGGTTCATCGTAAAATTTTCGCCATTGCATGTCTGTCGCTGACTCATAATCAACTTTTGTACACGAAAACGACAACACGGTGCAAGATTTTGATTGATGCCTGACCTCAATGTCTGATGCATTAGGCGCAGAGTTGTCGGAGCAGCTGCTTGAAGCTTGCCGGCGAGACAATACGGAATTGCTCACACAAGTCCTCTCCCAAGGTGTAACTGCGGAATTCTTAAACTCGACGAAGGATGCCATTGGCAATTCTGCCGTCCTTTTGGCGTGTAAGGCAGGTGCTATTGATTCTTTGGACATTCTTTTGGACCAGGACGATGTCGAGATAGATTCAACGAATCTGCTGGACCAAGACACACCACTCCACGTTACCGTGAGAAGCTTCAGAGAACAGCCTGAGCTTGCAATGGCAGTACTAAAACTGCTTTTGGAAGCGGGTGCAGATCCGTTTGTTAAAAATTACAATCAGCAGAGACCTTTGGACTTGGTAGAGGCTTCCCAAATAGAAATGCGAACTACGCTAGTAAAGGCAGAAGTTTCGTGGCAACTGGCGAAAGAGCAAGATGACGCTGAAGAAAATAGCTCGGGAAGTCAATCGCAGTCCAGCAGTGAAGTCGGATAGACATCACGCGAATGTTTCAAAAATGCTTCTGCACTTTCTTCGTTGTGACACTTGCTCAGTCAATCTCGAGCTTTTGACTTTACTCATTCCGTATAAGCATAAATATACATGCGCGTTCCTGAATTGTCCAAGCTGCTCGTGCGCCCACTTGTGGTTAGGTATCTATAGCCCTATTGTTGGACGAATATCTTTAAATTTCGCGTTACGAATATATCAATGTCCAGCTCGCATTCGGCAAAGCGCTCTAGGGCTGCTGCTACTGCAGAGCAAGACGCGTCCGATTCCGACCAATCAATTGAGTCTGTAAATGAAGAAAGCAATGGTTCGGTGGGCAACGAGATGCAGCGTCGAATAGCGCGGAAATTGGTTCGACATTCGCTCGCGATGGAGTTTCGGCAAGAACCCTTAAGATGGAAGCAACTAACTAGCAAACTTTCTTTGCGGAGTAAGCAATTACAGCCTATATTTATCCTGGCGCAAGAGTATCTCAGCGATATTTTTGGTCTGGAACTGGAGGAACTGCCATTTAAATCAGAGAATCGCAGGAATGGTAAGACGAAGGAAAGTAACAGCAGCTCGGTGAAAGCCTATTCTCTAGTCAACAAGCTTCCAATACGAATGTTGGAGCAACAAGTCTCCCTGGGCCAAGTACTTCAGATACATCGCGACGAGCGTGTTCACCTCGGTCTAGCAGCATTTATCACCGGCTTAATATTACTTAGTGGCCAGGCTGTGGCTTCAAAGGAACTGCAGGCAATGTGTCGTAGAGTCGGAATATCTGACTCTGAGCCGAAGGGAGGCTTTGAAAGGATAATATTGAGGTTGACACGTCTTCAATACATCGAAAATGTGAAATCCAATATACTCGAGGCGGATGGTACTTTTCAGTCAGAATACCGTATTGGACCTCGAGGAAAGATTCAGATGTTTGACAAAGCAATTTTCGCCATGATTCGAAAAGTACAGTATAAGTGGTGAAGCTAATTCCAGGTTTATGGCCAATCTATGACTCCTCAAATAGAGAGCAAAATGCAAAGAGTAATTAGATCTGAAAAGGTCGATGTCTCCTCTCCGCAGGCCGTTGAACAAGAGCACTCGAATGTAAATCAATGAATACGTGCAGATACGCTAACGCCGTCGGGGTGGTCTCAAGAGCCCACGTATAGATGCTTAAACTCAAACCCTGTTAGGGTTTGAGTAAAGCGGCCATTTCACTCACCAAAGTTGAGACTCCTTCGTCATTTTTTGCAGAGACGGGAATGAGCCTTACACCTGTATTTTGCATCATTACACAAGCAGATTGGGTATCTACAAGATCAGCCTTGTTGCCAATATATAGTTCGCGACGCCAACCAAGTAGTCCTCTGCTTCTGACTTGGTTCCTCAGACTCTCAAGATCTTTCCAAGGTTGCGGGTTGCTCAAATCCACAATATACGCGATTACCTTTGCCCTTTCGATATGGCGAAGAAATGATCCGCCTAATGAATCCTCGAGTTTGTGGTTTGTAGGCAAGCCAGGGATGTCAATGACTGAGAAGCAATCGCCTTGTGTCGGCGGTTTCACGGACCCGATATTTGGCACCAGTGAGGTATAAGGCCAGTCCCCAATCTTCGCCTTTGAATTTGACATTGACCGCAAAAGTGTAGACTTTCCAGCATTTGGCAAGCCAAGCAGGGCTACCTCAACAGGGACTTTGTACTCGATACTTAATACTGCAGTGGGGCCGGGCTGTCCTCTGGTAGCATATTTCGGGGAGCGAACGCTAGCTGACATGAAATGTACATTGCCCTTTCCACCACCTCCTCCCTGGACAACCAACTTTGGTAGACTAGGAGCATCTAGATCTAGCTTCTTTACATTACCATAGGGTGGATTTTTGGGTAAAAATGAGTGCCATTTGGTTTTCCCCTTTTCCATCGCAGACAGTTTTCGAGCATCAAATCGAGGGTATAGGACCAGACCTTTACCCGCTGAGGAAGGATACTGGTGATTGAGGACGGTCACGGTCGTGCCGACTGGGACTGGGATAATGACATTGCAGCCATTTTGCCCATGAAGCATACTTCCTTTGCCGTTACCGCCTTTCCCAGCTTTGATATGTCGACCTACCTCCTTGACGCTTGACTCATGAGTCACCGCCTGGCAATAAATGCTGCCACCATTGCCACCATCGCCGCCGTTCGGAGGGCCCTTGGGACGGAATTTCTCCCTTAGAAAGGAAACACACCCAGCGCCACCACTCCCTGCAGTCGCAGTCACTAATCGTAAGTCATCCCATTTCCTTTGATCCGCGTGTGAAAGTTTTAGTTTACGGACTCTCATTCGTCGGTGTTTCCGGTATCCATGATGGAGCCAGATGAAGCGCGCGTCACGGTCAGCAAAGCTATTACGGACGAACATCTGCGAAATAGAATTACTGGTATAATTAGTATGGGCCGCCTTGCCATCTTCTAACAGTAGACGGAGACAATGCAAAACTTTTTCAAGATATCGCAACTTATATACTAAAGGAGACATCGAATCAGTCATCATCGAAGCGAGCTAAACGGACCCATGCACTCACCGCCGCAGACAGCTCTGCTGATTCTCTGAGCTCATCTCCTGTTGTCTTAGAGATTCCAAACATCTCTTTTCAGATCCCAGTCCGGAGAAGAGCAAAGCTGCGCCTCACCAAGGACGCCCTGCATGGTGTGTTTAGCGACACTGACAATCTGACAATTCGACTTCGGGACGTCTCTAATGTGTTCTGTCTGCCCGTAGCGAATAAGAAAGCGCCGTTCGGATTACTTGAGTACCGCTAACAATCTTAGGACGTTCATGTTCTGTTTCTTGACATATTCAGCTGCAGACAGATGTTTACTCTTTTCTGTCGGTGGGAGACTGAATGGAGATTCAAAGTATGATCGTTCTCAAGTAGCTGGGGAGACGTCTACTAAATATATTATCCAGTACTTTTTGTCGCAAGTCAGCGTCGCAAGCAAATTACGTTGCACGGAACCACTAAGAGAAGAATTTTACTCGAGGAAAACTCGACCCTCTGTTGAGGGAGATTTTCAATTTCATGTTACAGCATATATCGGATCGAAAGAAGGTGAGGCTTCCTAAAGTGCGCCTAACCTAAGGTCAACTATTCTTTTTACCAAATGGGATCTTTTTCGGGTTCTCAGCCCCTATCCTCTTCTTTCCCGTTGAGGAAATAATCTCCGTATCTTTCCTTTCGATAACACACAGAACGTTCAATCTCCATGTTAGACACAAATCGAGAGAGAAAGAATTCTCTTTAATCGACCAAACAGAATTCGAGGGAATCAATCAATTCGTCGAGCGGCACCATTTACAAAACAACTCAATTTCTCATCCGCAGATGAAGTCTACCGAGGACGAGCAAGACAAAGGGTTGTTTTGCTCGAGTGGATTACCACCCCCGTTGATAGATGTCACCCGGCCTCATTTGCCCGAAGTAGGTTTTATTAGCCAGGAAGACGACGATGATTTAGAAGACGAAGACTTTGAGACCAGTTCTAGTGAGGGTGGTAGTCACTCAACGTCTTGTGCGTCCGATAAGGACTAAAGTGATTGGGCCTGCAGAATATCCTCACATGACTATACTGTACTCTGTAGTATGATATTATTGCTCACATGATCTTTTAAATCTGAAAATTTTCGACTCCCAGCATGGCTAATTTCGGTCATCTCGTGGAGAAAATCAAGCATTATCTGGGTGAAAACGGAATCGATGATGCCGCGGTGGATAAAGAGGAGCTGATCATGATCTTGAAAGGTTTTGACTCGAAGATGCCTGAATGGAAAGAATATATGAGACCTGATTTCTCACGCAGCTATACTCGAAATCTTGTCGACGACTGCAACTCTTGTGCTAACCTGTATATGCTTTGCTGGACTCCTGGGCAATCTTCATTGATTCACGACCATAGTGGTGCACAGTATATTAGCTTCCTGCAACCTATCTAACACAAGTTGTATTATGAAGATATTGGCAGGCACCCTCAAAGAGACTATTTATAGGTGGCCGAGTGAAATCGAGGTAAAACCCCTTGAAGTCGCCGGAGAGTCTCAATACTACGAGAACGAAGTTGCATATATTCATGATAAGATTGGATTACACAGAATAGGAAACCCTTCCACAGAAATGGCCGTCAGCCTACATCTCTATACGCCTCCATGGGCAGCTAAATTTGGCTGTTCCGTCTTTGACGAGTATACAGGCAAAGCGAGCCATGTTAAAATGGAGAAGCTTTAATTCAGTGCAATTCTCTCTACTCCCAGGGTCATCGAATACCACACTTGCACTCACAATCTGGAACTGGGCATGTATTGTGTTTCGAGAACCATTCTGAGGCGTGCCCAGAGTGGGATGAGTGGTTGCAAATTAAGCAGATATTAAACCTTGGTTAGCTTCAATGAAGTTTTCCAACCATTTTTTTAAAGTTTTGCTTTTCCGTGTAGAGTCAGTGGATATCGATCCTTCGCCAGAAGAAAGTAAGTCCTGAACAGACGAGCCAAGTGGCAGCATGCATACAACGCATTTTGGTAATGAATTGCCGCATTTCGAGCAAGCAGTGTTCTTCGTTACTATTGTTCGATTTGACACATACCTTCTCAGCATTGTGGGTTACGTTCGTGAAATTACGGCTAGGTTCTGGTGCATTGCTATTTGCTATCAGTCTAGTAATGCTCTGCAACTTAGACTTGAAGACACGATTTCTTTACCTGGTGGCATATATTACACCTGATGTAGACCTGACAAGAAAAATCATCTGGCCCTACATTTCTTCGGAAGCCTCTGTTTTGTAGAAATATCTCAATTTTGCACCGCAAGGCGAAAAGCCTCCATTGGTCCAATAAAGCAAGATATTCTGCAACCCACGTTTTGAAACGCCGGTCTGCTAGTACAGAAGCCCCTCCGAAGCTGCTGACCAGAAAAGCTGTTTGCACATCTCCAGTGTTGTCAATGTAGTTTTGCAAAAGATTCAACCCTTCGAAGCCAATCCCTGTCAGTAATATTCCGTCCAAATCACCATCCTCAAGCAAAAGTCGTTTTATGGATTGAATATAGGGGATTAGCTGAAGTTAGCCTTTGGGTACAGACTGTTTCTATACATCACCATCTGGTAGGAATCGCAAAGCAATGCTGAGACAGTCTCGAACTGGAAGCCCAGACTCTTCGACTACTGAATGCCAAGTACCTGTAGAGATCAATATAATAATTGCTCGAAGAAGTGGTTCAGACATTCCTGTATTCACGCTTGTCAATACTCCCCTATCGTCTTTCAACGAGAATTTACTTGCCAGATAGTAGGCCATGGCTATAGAAATTAGCCGCTGCCTTTCGTCCCCTTCAGATAGAGCCTGCACACAGCGATTGAGATCTCCATATATAAAAGCCAGTCTAGCAGCTGACAGCTTCTCGCCATTCAGTTTATACCTATAATTAGGTGGACCCCTAAGTTTTTTCACCTTTCAATCTCAGCGAATACAGTATTGGGGGGAAGAATCCAGCCACAACAGGCAAGAGCTTGACGTCGAAATTCACTCAGTGTAGACTCGACAAGAATGGGGCCAGACTCACTTATCCCAGGGGAATATGTTTGTTTGCTCTTCCTTTCGGGATGGACTAGCAAGCCTTCATTTGTTGCTTTGAGCATGGCATCGATGCCAGCGTACCGACACTGTAAAGCGTTTTCCTGGTCGTGTGGCACTTTAGTTGTGGCTAAATCAGCTAGAGATAGAGATTGGAATACCTTGAAACCATTGCCACCAGTTTTCGAGATAGGTGTTGTTCACCACCAAAGCATTTTCATCAAACTAATTCAGCAATTTGCCATTGTCCTTACGTTGTCAACAGAGTAACCTTCCATTGCTCTACGGTGCATCTCGGATGTAATATCGGTCAGTAGTAGAGAGTGACAATCAGTCGATATATATTGGGCTTTTTGAGTCATTACATATTCCATTTTAGATGCGGGTGTAGTTTCTAGGCCTTTCGCACTAATTTCTGGTTGTCGTACGACAAGATTGAAAGGATCACCAGTGCAAGCCATGTGGTTGTGCGCATTGAAGACTGACCTAATTGGGCTAACAGCCAAAGGATGAATCTCAAAGCCCTCATCAGCGTCCAGGTACAGCAGGCCTGAAGCAGAACTAAACGCATCGGGAATCCAATCGAATGATACAAATTGCTTTTCATACCCTAGGTCAGGTTATGTCTAGATTATAATACCTTGGCAGTCAAAACTCCGTTCGACGTATGTCAAGCCCGTTGCATATTTGTGATCCCCTGAAGCAACTTCATGTCGCGGACGCGATGATTTGGGCTGTGAAAAGATTGCCTCCAGTGCTGTGTCTTGTTCTCCAAGGGTCGCTATGTCCCACACCCGCGTCTTACCATTGAGCGAAAGCCCTGCGAAGCGATTACATTTATCTGGGGAAAACTTCAGTTCTTGAATAGCATTAACGCGATTTTTGTCGCTACTAACTCGACCAACATTCAAACAATTTTCAAGAATATTATTGCTTTTTGCGTAGCGACGATCCCAGAGAATTATTTCACAGTCCTCAGAGTACGAGATCATCTGATTAGAGTCGTTAGGATTATCAGACAAGCCGTAAACGTATTTCGTGGGACAGGAAAGGAGTGGATGGATGGTCGGGTCCCTAACATCATAGACTCTAATCCACTTATATCCAACGCCGACAGCCAGTTCATTGGGCTGTTGGTGGAAAAATGTCATGGAATTTATGGCTTCAGCGGAAGCAAAGGCTTGAGTTGGTGCAGTTTCTTTAGACAGTAATGCTCTCTGTGCGTCCCAAATGTACAAACAGAAATCATTCCGAACTTTATCTAGACCAACCGAAAACAAGCCTTGAGTGCTGAAAGACACACAGGTACAAGACCGCTGCTGTTTCACTGACAGCACATTCAAGGCCCCAGTTGAAGTATTTAACAAAGTAGCCTGTCCATTCGCCTGGCCGAATCCGACTAGGCCGTTATGCTGGCTAGACCAGTCGAAACACTTCTGTTAGTATCGTTTTGACCACGCAAACCTTGCTTTGTGGAATCGAAAATCTATTGATGCACTGCGTTTTTAGTCGGTCAGCTCGATAGAGTGCTTCGTTGACCACGAACCTCCCGTCCTTTGGAAATAGACAGCCAAATTGGTTCGGATGACTGGGAGTCCATTTGACGATTCCCGCCATTCTTTAGAGAAAACAATCAACCCACGGGGTCTTCTTTTGATCGCCAAGTGTGAATAGAATGATGCAAACCATCTGCTTCTTACTGGGACCGCGCTAAGTAAGAATGGGTCATTGTTTTATTACGTATGTGTTCATATAAGACGTCTTGAATCTACCCCGCGATATATTCCGTTCGAAGATATGAAGCAAGGTTTGGATGATGGGAACATATCAAATCTTAAGCGCAAGATAAGAGGTAAGCGTCGCCTCCTAGGCAAACCAAAGCTAAGTGCCGATGTTAAGCTTGCGAATGAACGTGAGCTGAGCTATCTTGAGAACAAGGTATGCGAGAAAAGATCGGAAAATAAGCAACGAAAACTGAAGAAGAGGTATCAAATGGTCAGGTTCTTTGAAAGGAAAAAGGCATTACGAAGAATGAGCAGGCTGCGAAAAGAGTTTCAAGCTGTCGCATCACAAGATCAAGTAAGATTGAAAGAGGCGATTCTTAGATGTCAGGTGGACATTCGATATACTGAGGAGTTTCCTATCGAAGAAAAATACATATCTATCTATGGTGGTAGTTTGATCTCAAATTCGAGGCGAGACGAAATTTGGAGTGCTTTGTATGATAAGGTAAAAGCAAGTCCCCATGACTTGATTTAACTTGAAGTCGAGCCGTTAAACACTTAATGAAAAGCAGTGCGCCAGCTGGCCCTGCTTCAGCCGTAGCTTTAGACGGAAAACTATTGTTCCCGGAAATAACAGCTTATAAGACGCAGACATGTTACCACTACATATGGCAGTAAGCTATTTCGGATTTTTGGTGAAACTTTGATAAGAGCGAAAAGATCTAGTACTCTTTCTTTCGACCGATTCCCAAGGAAAAACCTGTCGAAAATTCCTGTCTACTGGAGACCGAGAAGACGGAGGAGCCACTTGTCTCCTGTTCGTTGCGTCGTCGTGATATGTACTACTGCGTTCTTGATAGGGCCTATCCCATACATTTTCATACACCATACTTTCAAGTTCCTGTGCTTCAGGTAGTGCACATTTGGGAGGAGCCGCGATTGCTGGATGCCAGGTCCTTGAGGCTGCCACATTTATACCTGGATCTTTCATTACCCTTGCCACGTCGCTTCGTATTCCTACTTGACTTTGAACTTGATTTAGCTTGCGTGTTTGATCTTCAATGCTAAGTAATGAATTTTGCCGTTTAGTCCTAGATACCTTTCTCTCGATTTCCTCAGCGTTTGAAAGTTTCTTCTGCAGGTCATTGTAGTTGAGCCACCATAACGCTAAATATTCTCCGTAGGCACCGAGATCTCCAAATCGGTCTTGGGGGGAAAAGTGCCAAGGTTTTTTAAGGCCAGTAAAATGCACGATGGCAACTTCGGCACGGAAGTGTTGTAAAGCTGCCAAATACTGGTAATGAGGTGATGGTGTCATATTGTAGATATACGGGATTCGACACCAGCTTTTGTAATAAGAATTTAGAAGTCCTTGATCTCCTCCATCGAACGTTATGCCTCTTTCCGCGAGATTACGGAGATCATTATAAGTTGAATCATCCGGCGTGGCAAGAAATACTCCCTTCGTTATCACACTATGACCTTTGCAGCACTCACGCTGTTGAATATATCTGGCCAAGCAACATCAGGTGCTGCAGCGAAGTTAGCATCGATATTAAAGAGATCATCGATAGGCCGCACAGGGAGGACGTCTGCATCTAAAAAGACTACTTTTCGAAATTGAATTAATTTCCAGCACCATATTTTTGAAATCGTATACCTAAGGTCGGAACGTCCAATGGACTGCAGAAGATATTCCTGGCCACCGCTCAATCTCTCTACTTCAAAGACGAAGTCATATAGTTGCTTAGTTAGCTATTTGACGGACTCTGTTGGCACGTTTAGTTGCTCTTGAATATCAGTGTTTATCTGATCAGCACAGACAAGAATAGACATCGCTTTGTTCGTACCATGGCTCCGCAGTGTATGACCTAGAGTAAGGGCACCCGGCAAGTACGATTTGGTGAGAAGTAGCGTGACGAAAGAATCCATGCATGCAGAGGCTCAAATTGCAACGCGCACACACAACCACACCAATATTGCAATCGTGTCTGGACATCTGAAAAAACATCAGCTATAGAACGGCATTTACAACTTGCCAATACCGCCAAAAGTAATTCTGGACCTAGGAGGAAAAATGAAATTGGCCCAAGCAGACTGACGTCCGAATTGGATCAAGCAGTATGCTTTTATCTATCTGCCTCAAAATGATTGGCCATCTCGTTTCTTTTTCGTGTATGATTTGACGAATTCTTCAACTGAAATGAAGAATAATGCTTGTCTAAGAGCTTGATCGGATATAAGAATTATGCCCAATTCATATAATGAGCTTATTGCAGTGGCACGCAGCTTCTGGGCAGAGTGCCAGTGTGATGGTGTTTTTGTCTTCGCATGGATGTTCTTCTGCACAGTGCATGGAGTGATGATGGGTGATGGACAACCCCTTGCACACACGTTTCAGGCAACGAGTGGGATGCTCATTGAATAGCGGAGAATTTCGCTTTCTGTCAGAATGAGACACTCGCTCACGAGGGAATGGCATGAAGTAATATCGGGACTTATATGCAGAGCAATGAATGTCGACGATCAAGTTGCTGTATAGTGACAGGAGTACTGCGCCAATGAGACTGGACAATCACGCACAATCGTAAACCTAGTAGCACTAATACGGGCTAAATTAGACTGCTACGACAATATATATTCTATGGCATTATACTTAGGGGGTTGAGCGAGTATTGGTATTCGAATAGTAATATTTCTCTTTGCGCAAAGAAACACAGAAGATGAAAAAGGAGTAGTAATGCTGCACATTCAAATGCACCTACGTTCCCGAGCTTAGTCAAAAGGCTCTCGCAGACTGAGTAGGTTGGTTATTGAATTGCATACTACACCCGGATTTTTCAAAGACTTAGCTGAGTCAAGTAAGGCACATTGTATTGTTATTCGAATACTTCTATTGCTTGTTACCGGCGTGATAAGTCGTACAGCTTCTGGTCACTAAGGTAGGATTTGAATGGTAAATGAGAGTCCGCGCTCTTTGATCTTTGCATCATGATCGTAGAGTAAGGCGAACCGAACAAGACCGTCAGTACAACGGCCGGGCGTTGATCGTCAGCTGTGCATGTATGAGAGGGCCATTCTTTGTGACTGGGTATTGTGCCGCGGGCGATATATGATTGAGATGAGGACGATTGCTGTGTAATTGTGTTAATTTGTCACAGCTTGAAGATTGATGGCTCTCGGCGATAGGCTGCCTTCTCAGCTCACCTGGCACGCCCATGGGACCTGTTAGCTCAGGTCACTAAGTCGTGCAACGCTAGGAATGAAGCATATAGCACATGGAAGTCTACACCAATAGCCGAGCCGAGCCTGACAAGTGCATTCTTGCCCCGGTTGTCCATAACAAGCTCGCCATAAATGGGCCCAAATTGAAATGCGTGCCTCTTGTGGCCCACCACCGTCGAGTATGGCTGGTACTAGCCGTTTTTTTCGACTGCAACCCGGCTGTCAATTCAAGCAAGATATCTTGGTTTTATCGTCTATAGCCGAGGACCCATGCACGGTTCACCAAAATCTGTCCGACGAAGAGCCGACAAAAAACGCCAAATCGAAAAATAGTAGCATTACCGATTCGTGCCATATCAATTGAGGACTGTAAGAAAGTAAGGCGACATCACCGTTCAGGCTACGATATACTGTAAAAATATCTGATCATTGGGATATCAGTCCGAAACAGCCTGAAATAAATATGAGTAGAGCTTCCACGCAGAAGCGATAGTTCAAAAATGTGGCCTTGAAATCAGGACTGAAACGAGAAGACTACAGTCAGTAGACAGGCAATTTACTCGAGAAGTGATTGAAACTAGCGCTGTGGGCGGATGAGAAGTCAACTGTCTCTATATTATTGGTATGCCACTGTGCGCCATTCCCCCTGTAAACATTACTTGCAGCCAAAATACTCCCGCTGGAATTTTCTCGCTTGTGTGTATTGATTGTCTGGAAATCAAAGGTTAGAAGTTGTGATTGAAGTTAATGCTGTATAAGTGTGTAATGTTTGGACACAATTGGCTTCTTTTTATGTGATTCTTCGTCAGGTTTCCCTGTGTCTCAACGATAAGTATTATAAGGATGTACCGTACGGTACAGTACAGTACAGAACGGACGGTGGGAAGTCGAATAGTAAGCCGTGTTGAGCCGGCGTTCCGCTTGGCACGTTTCAGCAAGCAAAAACATCCACGGGGACTGTCGTGACGAGCGTTTCAACCAATGTCGTAAATACAGTAGTGTTCTCCAGTTTTAGGTCCAGTATCAATCTTTGAACGGCTCAATGTCGGGAGGCTTGACTTACTGTACAGTAGCACAGGTTGTCGACGCTGGGCGGTATCAGACTGAAAGAACGTCTTGCTCTCAGATGATACCGGTGTCCAAATTTCCGTTGGATTGAAAGCAATATCGTTTCAGTAGTACTGGTCTAGGTTAAACACTACAGTACGTGCTGCCTATCATCCTAAGCCATGTGAGGACAGGACTTCTCCTGTCCGGTCCGACTCACTATGTAAAAACCTCAAATGGTGTGGGAACAAGAATGGGACGTCTGGAAATGGTTTTTTTGCAGCTTGATACGTATTTTCCGGCCTTGGAATAGACGGCGAGCGATCAACGTCCTTAACCCTGAGCAGGAAAGAAGCCAATCCCTATTTTACATGAGGCTCGTGTAAATGGCGACGATCCTCGTTGCTGCGCAGAGCTGGCCGTCGACCACAACATTTGTGAGGATACAGCGCGTCGATAATTACAGACGACGAGGGATGCAAAAACGTCGTCCGATCGGGAAGCCATTTCTGAGCGCACTCCATAAAAGGCGAGGCTCCGGGGGTGCAAGGATCATCGCAATTGGTCCGCAAATGACTGGGAGAAGGTGATCTGGTCCGATGAAGCCTGTGTGTTTATAGGGGAGGAGAATTCTCCCGCTTGGGTCTTCAGGACGGCCAGAGAAAAGTGCTACTGTACTCTACGACCTGTCTTCAAAAGGCGCCCGTAAAAGCATCATGGTCTGGGGCTGTTTTCATGGATCGACCAAAGGTGATCTCCACTGCTTCCCCTCGGGGTCAATTGACTCTGAAGTCTTCCAAAAATGCTGGCAGAGGGCCTTTTGTCTCTGGTTGAGGATGAAGAAGCCTCGTGCAGTCTATCGTTAGGTCGACAGAACAACATTATTTGCGCCCTCAAACAGGGCCGGTCGAATCGTGCGATTGCAGCAAGCCATGGCGTGTCTAAAGGCACAATCAAGCGCGTCAAAGGCAATTTTCGTGTCAAGTGTGCCAAGAAACCCGCTGGAAGGCCCAGGAAGCTTTCCAAAGCCTCAGAAAGACGTCTGGTTCAGGCTGTTGAGACCGGTGTGTGCAGTGACGCTGTTAGCGCCCACAAAAGTTCTGCCGACAGCCAGCAGGAGTGTAATTTCGAGAAAGACCATCGGAAGAACACTTCAAAGGCATGGTTTGAGGGCGCATATCATACTTAAAAAACCCACGCTCACGGCCCGACACCGCAAACTTTGCCTGGCCTTCGCGTGTGCCCACCAACATTGGACTGTGGAGGACTGGAAGAAGGTCTGATTCTCTCATGAGACGAACTCAACTTTTTTGGGTCCGATGGCGAGGACTACAGTACTACTGGAAAAAACCAGGAAGCGCGGCAGAAAGCACCATTTCCAGCCGACCTTGCAACCTTGGCGGTCGAAGCATCATGCTTTGGGGCGTGACGTAGCGGGCAGACTTACCCAGACCCATGGAAAAATGGACGCTGAGATGTACGGTATTGCGGTCTACTCGGCAAATTTCTCCGCCTGCAAGAGCAGCGAGAGGGAAAGAAACCGGGCGAATACATCTTCCAACAGGACAACGACCCAAAACATACAGTGGGGATGATTTACAGTACCTCTCGCTTGGCCAAGACCCACTTTGAACGCCGTGGCCTGACTGTTTTCCCTTGGCACTTGAATATCATCATCGCTGGAATGAGCTGAAACGTCGCATTTATAGGCGCTCCTGGCATCCCACCACTTTGGGTGCTCTGGTTGATGCTGCAAAGGAGAATGGGTGGATGTCGAGCAAGACTTCGTAGAAACATTATACGAATCTATGCCGAGACGGATTACAGCGGTGATTACTTTAAAGCTACAGTACAGTGGGGGTGATTTACAGTACAGTGGGGTACAAAGTCTTGCAACCAAAATGGCTTCAGAACAAATACAACACTCGCACTAATGCACTACTCACCGACCGTTGTGCAAGCCTATCACGATGACGGTCTCAGCAACAAAGCAATTGCTGATAGACTTGATTGTCACATATCAAGCGGCGGTAGAAGCCTCACACGGCGGGAGAAAGACGCATCCAAAGTTGGAGCATTGAAAATCAGAAGGCCCATAAAGATCGTGCCACATCTCGAGCGCAGGGTCGTACAGTGGTGGACAAAATTGCCCCAATGACACCTCAAAAAATTATCTTGCTCAAATTACAACTAAAAATTACAAAAATAATTAGGATCGATATCGCAGGTCTCAAATATCTATCCCGGTATTTTTTTTAATACAATAGGATGAGTCTTAAGTGTGATAAGGTTGAATTTCGTTGGGGCAATTTTGTCCCTGAAACGAAACACCATTGTGGTCCTCCAAAATAAAATTATTATCGCGTCTCGAGGCTGAATCTCGCGTCACTTCTACCGTACGAGACTCGAATATGCCAAGAACCTCCATCAAAAAGATGAGAAAGAGGCAGCGCGAGCTAATCTTAGTGTTAGCGGTAGCTATCGCGGTAATGTCGTGCAATAACTCTGCGAACATTGCACTGAGCTTCGGCATGGTGCTGCAATCTATATCTAGGGACGATCGGAGGATCAGCAACAGAGTTTATAGGCCACCAGTACAGATCCCATTGGTTGACTTGAGTCTTGATATTGTTGATGATAACACATGCTTTCGGTTTACTCGTTTCACAAAAAATCAAATCCATGATATGGCAAAGGCGTTCGGATTT
>JAABUO010003913.1_pt1 | contig 17627 bp, 20 predicted proteins | sample 5559291 | NCBI WGS metagenome assembly JAABUO01 (sample SAMN10711878, study PRJNA513372) | rock metagenome | isolation source: Antarctica rocks | place: Antarctica: Victoria Land, Finger Mt sud | reverse complement strand
GGGCCTCCATGGTGCCCGCCCCATCACCTGACTTGGAGAGGATGGGCCCAAAGCCTGGTGGAGGAGCAGGGGCCTCCACGCTGCCAGCACCGTCATCGGACCTGGAAGCGCCCTACATCACCAAATGGCACTCGAGTTCCTGTGGTGAAAAGGGCCTGACTAAAAAAGCATGCAGCAATCAGGACACATTGTAAAGCCAGAAGTTTGCACCGTTGTGCACCAGCCGATTTCTATGAGGTAGCTATCTTGCAGCAAGTCATGCTTCTAGGAAAAAGATTTGCTCAACAAGGTGGCTGCTGGCAACTCATGAACTCTGTAGAGCTGCTTAGCTGCATCAGACATATGTGCAATGTGTGCAAAGGCAGGTCTGGCTATTGCTGACCACCCACCTCACTTGAAAAGGGCTGCTTGAAGACACCAGGGGGGCGGGGATTGTCATGGCTGGAGGGGTGACTGCTCCTGTGTGACTGCTGTGAGCTTGCAGCAGCTGCCAGGCGTGCTTCCAACTCCTGCACCTTCTTCTGAAGAGCATTCTCTGAGTCACTCGTCCTTCCCTTCCAGTCAGCCAGCTCCTGCACAGACATCAGATATCAACATCATGCAAGCAGCTTGATGTCAACAGCACCATTGGAGCCACCTACTACTTCTGAAGGCCGTGCATGTCTGCACTCTCTGTCCATGCTGTGTGCCAGTATTTAACGGGAGCACAGTATGTTTGCAATGAACATGAAGACAGGAAGGCAGTCTTGACCTGGCATGCCTCATGCTTAGACTGCTGTGCCTGAGACAGCTCCTGCTGGAGATGGGCGAGGCTTTGCTCAGCAGAAGACAGGTCAGTGCCTTTCCGGGCGAGCTGCTGCTGCAGCTGGGCTGACATGTCTTCAAGCACCTGCAGATCACAGCAGCATGCTCAGCAATGCAAATTTTGAATTGGAAGTCATGCTGTAGCATTTGATTTGCAATGGACTAAATATGGCTTGCCACTGATGCCACAAGAGCACACGCTGACTCAACACCACAGCAGCCTGGTGCTTGGGGTGGGGAGAGAGGGGGGGGAGGGGGGGGGGGGCATGTGACAATAGAGCAGGGTTTGAGTGCAGTGTATACTTGCCTTCACACTGGCATGGTGAGCCCTCTGCAGGGCTGCTCGCTCCTGCTTGTCAGTAGTCACCTCATCACACTTGCCAGCAAAGTCCTTCTGCAGCTTTAATAGTTGTTTCTCGGCAGCACGCAGGTCAGTGCCCTTCCGGGTAAGCTGCTCTTGCAGCTGGTCAAACCTGTTCTTGACTGCCTGCAAAACACATGACGCATTGAGCACTGCCCATTCATCTGAAGTCACTGCTCATGTAGAGCATGAATTTGAACAATTTTGACGTCATGACTTGCTGAAATAGACTCAGGGTCTTGCAGGGCAAAATGGGGACATAAGTTGCAAGTCTTACCCTTTCAAAGTCTTGGTGGGCTGCCAGGTGGGTTGCCAACTCCTGCTTGGCAGCAGCCAGCTCAGCATCTTGTTGTGCCAGCTGGGCTGACTTCACTTCACTCTCCTGCACATTGGAATTAAGAGTCACAGGCATGTTATATGGCTTGCCAGGTTGTCGCCACAGCCAGTGCCGTGAAGTCTGTGGAGATGTAAGGCCTTCTGCATAACTTACGCGCAGATAGGCATGCAACAGCATAATGCAAAAGTGTTGCAGGATTATGGTGCCATGGGACAAAGATGGCATGGCTTGCCAGCTTTGCCACAATGAGCCACAGATCATTCTGAGCTGTTCAACTTCATAGCAGCCAGGGTGGGGTGGGGAGATGGGGGGTGGGGAGGGGCATGTGAGGTTAGAGCAAGAGTCTGAGCACAGTGTATACTTGCCTTCAAACTGGCACGGTGAGCCTTCTGCAGGGCTGCTCGCTCGTGCTTGTCAGCAGTCACCTCATCACACTTGCCAGCAAACTCCTTCTGCAGCTTCAGGAGTTGTTCTTTGGCATCATGCAGGTCAGTGTCCCTCCGGGTAAGCTGCTCTTGCAGCTGGTCAGACCTGGCCTTGGCCGCCTGCAAATCACATGACACACTGAGCACCGTCCATTCATCTGAATTCACTGCACATGTAAAGCGTGGTTCTGATGAGTTTTGGCTTCATGGCTTGCTTGAATGGACTCAGGGCCTCGCACAACAAAATGTGGACGTAAGTTGCAGGCCCTACCCTTTCAAGGTGTTGGTGGGCTGCCAGACGAGATGCCACCTCCTGCTTGGCAGCAGCCAGCTGAGCATCCTGCTGGGCCAGCTGTGCTGACTTCACCTCACTCTCCTGCACATTGCAATCAAGAGTCATGGGCACGGTATATGGCTGCCAGGATGTCGCCACACCCAGTGCTGGGAAGCCTATAGAGACATACGGCCTTTTGCATACAGAACATGCAGTTAGGCATGTAAGAGCATACTTCAAAGGAGCATTGCAAGGTTGAAGCCAATGGTACTCATGCAAGCAAGCATTCCTATAGCAAGAGGTTGGCAATCAAATGGCTTCTTGAGCCCTGCATCAGCCACATCATGAGCTGTGACACTGCAACCTTGCATCCAAAGAATGGCGCAAGCAATATGATGCTTATACGCAGTCTGGCATGTGAAGCTTGATGAGGGGCTCACCTCTGCAGCATGCTGTTGCTGCTCCTGAAGCTGCTGAGCCTGGTCCCGCACTCGCTGTTCCAGCTGGTCACACGACTGCCATGCAGCTGTCAGTAGCTGCTGTTGTTGATGGCCATGCTCCTCAGCATTCCTCACCTGGACCGTGAAGTCTCTCAAGAGCCAGCAATGGCAGGTAAGGAGGCAGCAGATGCTGATGCTGTAGATACTCTGTTGGATCTGCAGCCTGGTCAGATTCCATGCCACTATGGCTTGTACATCAAGGCATTTTCCAGGTGAATATGGTGAGCACTGCATTTACGCAACAGATGCCAAGCTTGTGCATACAGCTGACAATCAATACCTTTTGCAGAAGATACTCCTGCAGGTATTTGCCTTGCTGCCTCAGCTCTTTTGCAGCAACGTTCTGTTTATACTGCTTGCGTTGCTTCTGCTCTCTGTACCATTTCTGGATGCGACGAGCTGACGCATGCTCTGCCCTCTGAATGACATCCTGCACACTCAATGTCAAAGCCGTACATTGCAGGGCCTGAGCTGCTGCATGATTGCTTCTGGGCAGCAATCAAGGGAGTACATGCTTGTGCGTCCTGCTGACCTCTGACACAGCAACTCTCACCTGGTGATGCAGCTCCAAAATCATCCACTTAGATACCTGGAAATTTAAGCCTGCCTGCAGATATGCCTCCTTCAGGTCTTCCTCGGAGAGGTCTGCCAGGACACTGCCCTGCACGTAGGTAAGTTCGAGCTCACAGACGTGAAGGTGAGCTGGCTTGGAGCTGCATTGAGAGCGCTGCGCGGAAATGTGTACCTCTCCCATCAACGGCACCTCTGGCACAATGCTGCAGGCAACGTCCAATCCGTACTCTGCTATGGAACCGGCTGTAGTGCCAAACGTTCGTATACAGGCGATTGGCAGCGTGTATGGCAGGCACAGCCCTCGGACAGCCACGCCAACGCATCTCTTTCCTGCGTTGATGACATTCCGGGCGGCCGGGAGCTCAGACTTCTTTACTGCCTGCCCCGCTAAGCTGTAAAGGCCTATCATCCAAGCCTTTGCTACGCAGCTGGTCAAATCGTACAAAGGCACAAGCAATAGTCCCGAGTCAAGTCTCCGGCTTGAACGTTTATGAGATGCTCTACAGAGCTCAGCTGAATGTCTTCAGGCTGCGATGGCAGACGCACTCGCCAAGGCTTGAGCAAGTGTTTGACCAGAATCTGGCGACAAGATTTCAAATGCCACCACCTGAAACCTGCACAAGTGCCCTGCCCCTCTGCAGTCTGCCCCCAAAACGGCCCCTATGCATGACAGCATCAAGACCATGATCTTGATTGCATGCTGTGTGACAATGTCTTCATGATGCAGGCATTTTATCAGGCTCTGCAAATCAGTTTAACCTTGGGAAATTGCATCTGAGATCGATCTGTGAAGGAAACTTCATGACAGTGCTGCAACTGCAGCTAGACATGCATACTTTGAATATGGCCAGGGTAACATTGATAGTGGCTTTGAAATGCAGCATGTGGAACAGGTCAGACAAGCTTTGCTGACACTGCAGTGCCAGACGCATGCAGACTCACTCGACAAAGCGCACTGTTGTAGCCTGCTTGTCTTCACCATAAGTGCCCCTAATGTACGCCAGTGACTGTGCATGCTGTTGCACCTGACTGCGCAAGCAGGGACATGAGAGGAATCTGTCTACATGCTCAGCTCTAGTGTCTTGTTTGTGTAGTTCGTGGTACTCGACATACCGGTACAGCAAGCAGCTTTGCAGAAATTAAGTTTATAAATAACTAATTAGGGAGCAGCTCACAGCAAAGTGATATGCCCTCACAGTGTACAATGTACACCCTTGGCATGCTCAACATCATCCGTCGGGATGATAGTGCATGTATATTGCGATGGCAGGTACCGGCTTGTGATGACAGTGCATGTATATTACATGAATTGTCCTGGCCATCATGATAGCTTGTTGTCACGTTTGTTTGAAATCTCGAACTTTGCTGTGTCACCTCGTGAACTTGCTTTTGTCAACTTGCTTTTGTCATGCTTTCCATGACAAAGAGGTCGTCCTGTATGTCAATAAGAACGAGAAATGCGTTCACAAGGCCAGGGCTTGGGACAAGAAGGAAACCTCACGCCAGCTGAGGCAGCAGCAAAAACAGTGGGAAGCGAGTGATGTGACCTCAATGCTGTGTTGACGGCGCTGGACAACCTGATACAGCTTATAAGGTACACCTTCCATGTAACTGCAGGGTAGTCACCCCAATCTTCCGGCAGCAGACGCGGCTTCCCTGTGCAATGTGTTGCGTAGTATTGGATGTTAGAAGGACCTCTTGGCAGAGCTGTCTCAATGTGCAGCATAGCCCTGCTATGACAGCCACGGCAAACTCTGGCTTTTGGAGTCAGTGAAGGCTATGCGCCAAAAGTCAAGCAGAATCGTGACAGCCATCCCTGAAGCCAGGGAGTCTCTGGCTGCTTCCCAGACTGTCCATACTTTGCGTGGCTTCTCATCCATGACGAAGAAGACTGGAAAGCTGACCCAGAAATATATAGCATAAAACACTGAGCCCCATGTGTACATCCTTGACCGGTCCTGCACATGGCATGACTGGAGTGGACACATCACACCATCCTCTACCCCAGTGACTGCAAAGCTGATAGCAGCCAAGGTCACATTTGCCTGATGCCTTGCGCAGTTGTGTACCAGTGGTGTCATCTGAAAGTGTAGTCACGTTGCAGCATGTAGTTGATGACATGTCATTCAACGTGCGTCTGCAATGATCAGCAGCATTGGTACTTAAGTAGGTGGCAGGTTGTTGGCAGGAGTCAAGCGGAGTTGTCACCTTAAACCTGTAGTATGGGAAGTGTGCAATGGTGACAGTCTCCATCAAAGCTGTGATGTAAGCCAAGATGAGGATCACCAGAGCCAGCAGCAGCCATTGCAGAATTGTGTGATAACTTTGCACTGCGTGCAATGTCCGCCTCAGAACCACATTTGAGAGGGCATGGTAGAAGCAGAAGTATGCATGGGTCATGAAGTAAAGCGTGATGGGAACCTGCAAGCACAACAGCCTGTCAGACCATGAGGAAGCAAGAGCTACCTTTCCTGTTCCCCTGTTCAAGTGTGTGCTTTGTTCAATGATCAACTTGATCATCTGTATGCTTTTACCTCATTAAGTCTCCATGAAGGAAACGTGTACTCAGCCCCCAGTATTGTGTAGAAGTAATGCGTCCAGAAGTAATTCCCAATGAAAGAGAATATTGCTATCCAAATATTGGCCTTGACCCAATACTTCTGGTGCCATGGTTTGCTCCTGTCTGCTTTATGCTCCAGCAACCAAGGTAAGATGATGCAAGGTAAGGAAGCGCCTAAACCTATTGCCATGTAACCACTCTTCCCAGCGTGCTGCAGCCAGCATCGCATGCATATCAGTGCACCTGCAGACGGTATCAGCTGTCTACACTGCAATGCCAAAGACAATGCTGGATGTTGCGTAGCTCTTGCTACAAAGCAGGAACAAACAGGAGTGCACTCAACGGTCAGGGGCCTGGCACCTCATACAGCTTGAAGGGGACGACAACGCCAAGAGCCCAAACCATCCAGAACGGGCTGTAGGCTAGAAAAAAGAGCTCGGTATACCTCTTTGCAGGAGAATTTGCCAACCAGCGAGCTTTAGAAGCTGCACCACACATAGGCTGGACTCAGAGTCAACTTTGCAGGTGCAACAAAGTGTTGAGTTGGACTCACTCGTTGTCATCAAAACAGTGTGGACGTTTGAATGGAAGCCCGGCTGCCGCGGTCAAAGCTGGTTCGCAAGCAAACAAAGCTGATCACTGCGCCATGCTGTTTTCATGAGCTCAAACGGTGCTGTTGTCGTTGCCCGCTTGCATTGCACTACTTTACACCTGTGTTATCCGTGATGATTGTAATGTTGACTGATACGCAGTTTCTGTTGAACATCTTCGGCGTGTCTCGAGTTTGGGCGTGAGCATGACTGATTTAGTCATTCTTATGACTGACACCATGGATCAGCAGTCCTTGCCGCGGCCGTCTGTCCAGCGATGACGGCCACAAGTGTTTTGGAACTGACACTAACTTTCGCGCTGAGGTGAGAGTAGGTGTCCGTCTGGTCTTTCAGCTGTGTTGTGAAGGCCCTCTCGAAGTCGTGCGCAGAAAAGGGGTGATACAAGTCACTGTTGACCAACGTGCCGATATGCATAGGTCCTCAAGGAAAGTGTTCAACATGATCAAGGTTCGAGTTTGCACACTGAACCACGCAAAGACAGGTTCAGAAAGCAGGCCCCGGAAGCTCAGGAGCAGATCTCTTGCGAGGCCGAAGCTAGCGTGTCACCAATGTGGTAGGCAGTTATCTCAAGACTTTGTTTTGCACAAAGACAATATTTTTTGGCCAGTCCACTTTTAGCTTGGCTTCTGAACTTTGTAGAACTAGATCAGTGTAGAGCGTGTGGCGTCGCGGTAGTAGCGCCCTCCTTCATTACAGCATCACCACAGCAATTTCTTTGGTGCTCTATTGTCGAACGCCTTGAACATTTAGTGCTTAGTGTATGTTGTTTTCCCAGTTGTAGTATTGTCAGTATTGTCCCTGATGAGTCCTAAAGACAGAAAATGTAAATTGATTGATTGATTGATTGTTAAGCGACTTGTTAGTCAACCTTCAGGCAGAAGTTTCGGCGGTCGTGACTACTTGTGTCAAGCTTCTTCCAGCACCAGACACGCAGAGTGCCCTCAGACCCTCAGCCAGCTGCTACAGAGGCTTGTCAGCTCGGGTACCGGAGCTTGTTGCTGTTTCACACAGGCGGAGGTAAGTTTGTGGTGCCTCTGCGTGCACGTGATGACTTGCTACGCACGTCAAGTTGGGCCAGGTAAGGTTTTGCGTCCATTAACACATGCCATGCGATCGTGATTTTGTATACTGTACAGGTTGGGCAACATGTCCAATCAGCAAGCGGGCGACACCGGAAGTACCGACGAGGTTGACCGCGTAGGCAGCAATCGATGGGTGAGTCTTGCGCTGCCAGTTCGGCAACAACCAACGCACGGGGTCCTTTGTCAAGCCCTGAGTCAAACGTGTGGTATATAAATGTATTTGCATGGACAAAGTGCTGACCGCCTACGCTTTCTTACGATCTGTACACCGCCTGTAGGCTGCACGACAGAAGGGAGAAAACGTTCCTGCTGGCAAACATATGACCGTGAGCGTTCAGGTACGTGCTTTCTTTGCCAGAAATCTTCGATGTGAGGCGGTTCATAGTACAGCATGACGATGTATCTGGTGACGAACAGGCGAGCCCTCTTTAAGGCCCTGCGTTCACCTGCCAGGCCTGGGTCAGCGGTCCAGCAGCGCGTTTTCATTGCCACGATAGCCGCCTATTTTTTTGTATTCTTGCTCTGCATCTGGCAACAAAACTGATCTGCTTTACACCCACATCTGCCTGCCACCCACCCTGCAGATTCTGCAGGTGCCTCCTCCTGCCACAAAGAAGGAGGCTCACAGGAAGCAGAAACGATTTGAGAAGGTGGGGAACGTTGTTTCCATGGGCAAGGAGAAGCTCAAAGCCTTGCACTCAAAACACCGTGGAACATGAAGCAAAGGTGTGAGCCAAGATTTGCAGCACAGCCTTTGTCAGCCCATACAGCTGTTAAGGTCGCAAAAGTTTTCAGCCTTTTCAGCCCCTGCAGCCATAGCTTGAAGCTCAACTGCAGCAAGTTGCAGCAATGCAACGACAAGTTGTAACAAGAGTTCTGCAGCTGTACACACCAAAGGTGTCCAGTGAGGTAGCTTGAGTCCTCAAACTTGGCAAGCTTGCCAAAGAAAACAAGTACAACAGTGGGCAAACCCCTTATCTTTTCTGGCATGCATGCCAGACCTGTATCTTACTCTGAGCATGAAACATCTGGCTGTGCACATCTGCTGTGCTCCTCAGCCATGTCACACAACACAGAAGGTGTGCAGGTTGCAATCACAGAGCCTGCTGTTCTGGTTAGCACAGCTGTTCTGGTCAGCACAGCTGTTCTGGTCAGCACAGCTGTTCTGGTCAGCACAGCTGTTCTGTTTGCTTTGTGATGGCATCACCAGCAGGCAGCATTGCTCAGGCATTGAGTATTTGATGTGCAGCTGACCTTCTTGGTCTTGCTAAACAGGCTACAGCAAAAGCAAGGCGGCTTCTTTCTACATGTGTGCATACTAATTGCAGTTGTCAGCCTTATGTGTGCATATCAACTTCACAGCATTACGTTTGTTGGAGTGGAATCGGGACTTATGCATCTTTTGTATACAAATCAGAGAAGACGCTAAATTTAGCATGTCTGGCCATCTGATTTGTCAAACATGCTCTGCCGTTTGAAGAAACAGGCGTCGACTTGAAATGAAGCATGGTACTTCGTGATGGATGATCAGCAGAAACAGGCTGCCGGTCATGGACATCAGAACAACTTAACAATATTTTTGTGCCATATTGCATTCATAAAGCCATCCTGCGGAGTAGATGCAGATACAAAACGCACTTGTGGCAGAGTCCGATGAGATGAAAACACTGTGGAGCATACTAGACTTCCCCTACACAGTTGATGGTCACAAGTCTTCAGTCGTTTTTGCCACGTCTGCTTGTTTGCCCTCAATCTGTGCAGCAAACTTCTCAAGCCTGGCCTGCTGTTCCTCAGCAGTCTCTGTCTTCTTCACATGATAGTTGGCAATTCCATCCCACATGTGTGCAGACACCCTCCTACCGCCAAAGTAGCGCCCTTCCATCACCTCTAGGCACTTGGCTGCTGCGTCATCCGTTTTGAATTTGATCATGACAATGCCTTGAGGATTCATGTGGAAGACTCGCACCTGCATCAAGCAGTAAGTGGCATGGGATGGTGTATAGCATGCTTGCATCATCTCCATGAGCACACAGCCCAGTATGGTGAAGCATTGCATTGCATTCAGACGCAGTGATTGTGAGCAAGGCCATTGTGCCCACCTAGCTGTGTTGGCAATACAAACAGGGACTGATAAGGCAGTTTCAGCTTGACGTCACGCTACCTTTTCAACAGGTCCCATCTTTGTGCATTCTGTTTTGATGTCATCCTCTAGATCTTCGCGGAGTGTTGCCTCCTCCTCCATTTCTGAAGGGTGAAACATGTGCTCCAAGATTACTGTCACCTGCACTACCACACGGACTGCAAAGCCTGCTTGTGCACAATGGTTGCAAAAGTTTCAGCTCAAAGATGCCTCGCATCAAGAAGAGCAACATCACAAGCTGTGTGAGCTGAGATGCTATGTTGTGGGCAACACCAGCGATGAAGCAATACCATGCAACTGCAGCAGCTGTCGCCATCAAGATGCACATGCACAAGGACTAAGTACCCACATTGGTGTTACACTGCCTGTTTTCAGCTGAGCTTGGCATTAAACCTACACAAGTCAAGGCCATAGCATCTTTCGCTCATCACTGTGCCATGTGACATCAAATGCTAACAAGCAAAACCCTATGACTCATGATTTCGTCCATTCTGCTTTTTGGAGTGATGCTGACCTTGTTGGCGGCAAGCTTGTCATCAAATCCGCCCCAACCCAACTCCTTCTCTTGCTTAGACAGCACCCCAGCAACCTTCTTCTTGGACTTGGCCTTCTTCTTCGGCACATAATCACCACCTTTCTGCTCAAACTTGGCTCGCTGGACACGTATGACCTGACTGGGGTCGGTTCTGAAAGGCGCCCCATCCAGAATGTTCAACGCTAGTTCAACCTGCAGGAAGCAGCCGCCCATGTGAACATCTGTCCTCAAAGACGTGTATGCGAAGCCTTTCATGTAAGACTGCAAACACCAAAAGGTGCTGGGTCTGATTGCTCAGTGTTTACACAGTTGAGAGATGCACGTAACCGCACAGGTTGAGGGTGTAGCATTGGTGTCAATGGCAGCTCACAATTGCGCATGTCACAACATGTGGCCCCAGCGAGTCTTTGCTGCTAAGCATGTCATGCTGCTGTGACTGCATCACAACACCACACAGGAGCATGCATGAGGTAGCTGTTGTGGGGCAGTTTCAGACTGACCGAGGGGTCTTTGAGGTAGGTGACTAGGCCATCCCCCTTGGGCATGCCGGATTCTCTGTCCCTGTACACTTTCACTCGAGGCCGCCTCTCGTCATCCTCCTTGATCACTCCACACTTGGAGAAAACCTGCAGCCATACCAAGCTTGTTGTGAAGCGCTGCAGAGTCAGGACTGTGCTTTGCGTGGAGGTGCATATTGAGGCCCCTGTCAGCTGAATCTGATGGCACTCACTAAGAAATGCCAGGGTGTCAGCGTACACACAGTCTTCACTCTGATGCACTGCGCAAGCCAGTCCTCATTGCACTATGCTGCCTTTGAGGTTATCACACACTGATGCAGATGCAGATCAGCATTCAGTACCAACTGTTTCAGCAGCGCCTCGAAGTGGCAGACCTTTCTTGGCTGTCATTCCTGTGAGTCAGTGTGAAAGCCGAGTGCATGCTCACCTGAGCAACCTCCTCCTCTGTGACATCTGAAGGCAAGCCGCTGACATACACGCTAGTGTTCTGCTTCAGCTCAAACCACTCTGCTTTCTGTGTCGCGGCTTCCTTGGCCTTCTTGGAGCGTTCCTTTTCCCTCTCAATGATGTCTTCGCCACTGCGCTTCTTGCCCTTACCGCCTTCTTTTGTGCTGTTGGGCCCTGCTTTTGCCTTGTTGCCAGATGTCTCTTCTTCAGGAGGCGCAGCGGTCATTGGGTCATCTTCCTCCTACAGATGTACTTATGTCATGATGACAGAACACAGGCTTTGCAAATGTTGCTTTGGTTGTGCAGGACATATTGATCCAGCCTGTCAGCAGGTGTGGATGCTCTGTGCACGCCAGCAACTTAAGCTGAAACATGAGTCAGCTCTGCAGCTGTTGCAAGTAACACATTTTGCTGCACAGCAAAATGGGTGTGAAGTACATTGGCAGCCTTGACATGCCAGGCGCCACATGACATCTTTCAGACGAGTGGGAGACAAGCATGCCAAGTCTTGTTGTACAGGCAACCTCAAATTGCACCATAAGGTATATTTACCGGAAGGACAGACGGCATGGCAGGGATCTTCTCATCCTCTGCCTCATACACCATGTCAGCAGGATCATAGCTGGCACTTGGCAGCTCATCTCCAGCAGGGACAAACCTCCGCAGATTAGAGTCCCAGGCATATGAAGTTCCATCATCATCTTGAAAGCATTGCTGATCTGGTGGCGGAGTTTCTGCTCTGTTTGCATCAGCAGTTTCTGCCTCGATGGCTCCTATCTCAGCTTGGAATTCCGCCAATTCAGGATCTAATGGTGGATCAGCTGCTTTGGCCGGCTGTTGGTGCAGGGTTTGTTGCTCAGCTGTAGTTCACATATTGGCAAGGTTGATGTCAGAGGACTCAGAGTAAACAAAGGATCATCTTTTCTAACCTGACAAAAAGGCGAAGCTTTTGAAACAATAAGGTCGCTTGTGAAGTGCTACCTGGTGACTGTGCAGGCTGTTGAAGCACGTCTTGAAGCTCTGGAATGTCTGGCAAAGGCAGCCATTCTGCCTGGCCTTCGGCCCAGCACAGCGTTGCAGCAGTAAGTTGTGACACTGCCCAAACTCCTGTAAATACTGATCGTTCATCAGAGCTTCAGTCGTGACACCAAGGTGAAGACAGCTTATGATCACATACAGCCACTGCACCTGAACAATTCTTTCAAGATGCAACCAGGCCTCTACCTGCCAGTCCTTTCTTGTCATACGGGCCTATTGGTTGCTTGTCTGGCCCTAGGAAGTACCACTTGGCTTCGTCTGCCATGCTATTGTAACGTAATATGCAGCCAGGCGGAGCAACTTTCCCCTCACGTTCTGGTCGACTAGGTGCCACCGATGTATCTGATTACTGCTCGCCTGTGCTATGTGTCTCGCGTTGGTGTTCGCTTCGCTTTTACACAGCTAGTTCACTGTGAAACTTTCACACTCGCGTCCCTAATGTCCGCTCCGAAACCATACACAGCTCAAACTACAAAGCACGGGGCATTTAGGATGGCAATGAACTTTTATGAACCATCTGAATGTGTTCAGCAGACCAGCGTCAACGGTTTGGCGACAGACAGAAGCAGGCATGTCGTGATTTGGCACCGAAAGATAGAAATTTCAAGTGTTAGGCAAAGCATGACAGCTGGTGTCCGATACGCACTGTGCTTGATTGCGTAAGTACTACCCTTGCTTTCCTAGATCCACCTTCTTTGCCAGCCTGCCAGCTCCATGAACAATGCCATCAATAATGCCAGCCACAGTGAAAACACCCCCAATGATTGCACATGTAGTTGTGACAAAATGGTAGAATGCCTTCTTCCTCTCCGTGACAACTATTTGTATGGGTGACATATCGTAGGAAAACTTGGCGGTAGGGACGTCATCTGTGTTGTACAGATGGCTGTGTACAGTGTACTCGTATGCGTCAAAACTGGCTTCATGGTTTTTCTGTGAAGGTTCCACAGACGTCAACACCACCTGCATGCACACAGTACATGCATTACTATACGTCACAGACTTACTCACATGCTGGGCAGAATGTGCTGCAGCAGGATCACATTACATGAGCAGTAGCAGCTTAGCCTGACCTGCATGTAATGCTCAAACGTGGTTCTCTGATTCTTGGAATAGAAGTTGGAGCCCTGCATTTTGTCTGCCCAGTCTTCTGTCAATCCCATAGGGTGATACAGCTCCAGTGCCTATATTCAACCACCTTTTAGCTCTGGATCATGCACTGAGGACGTTGAACTCTCAGTGACTGTGCCTTCTCTGTGTGGAGCAAGAACACGGCGGCACGACGCTTTTTGCTGTTGTTCAGCATTGTCTGCACAGCATGAAAAAACCAATTAATGTGCTGTGCAGCCTTACCTGTCGTCGCCTTGGCGAAGGCTTGTTGCCGTAGTACATGTACCCAACTTGATGGCTCATGTTGATGGAGTGGTAGTCAAAGGAGTGTCCTGAAGACTTGGGCAGGAAGTGCAATGTGCCAGGCACCTTCTTAACTAGTACAAAGCCTGACAAGGCACAGCCCTCGCTCTTGGGCACACGCTGCATCCCTCTGCACGTACACTCTTGTTTGTGTGTCTTAATGCCTTGACTGCCTGTGGGTGTGACCGTTGGCAAATCCACTGCAAAGTAATGCAAGCACTTGCTGGTTTGCTTTGTTTATTCAGTACATTTGTGGACATTGTCAGCTGTACAGGCATAGCTCTTGACCCAACAGGAGCGAGAAGAGAAGCAAATCAATGATTGCGCACAGGTGACATAGCATCACAACAGCTTTGCGACACACAGGAGAGCACAAGAGGGATGCAGCACAGCCTAGGAAGCTGATCCTGCACAGGAACGCACGAGATGCCAAGAGTACCTGACGTAGTAATGGGGCCGGCCAGCAGATGGAACCAAGGTCTCCACAAACGCCAGCAACGAGTCCTTAGTCCTATCACCTGCAAACAAACACCAAGAGCGTTGTTTAGACACACTGAGCAAGCCTATAATTGAGCATAGCAAGAAAGAATGACTGGCACAGCATCCAGACAGCCTTACAACTGTATGGCAACTGAGGGCGTGCAGTGACTGCTATTGTGCCTTGTGTATGACTTTGGCAGACGCGGCTCACAGGTCAGCAGTCTCACCCTTGTATGACTCATGTTCTCGAAGGCCGTGATTCATCACTTCATCATGTCCTTTCCGGAATACCCGCAAGGAGGGAAACCCAGTAACGTGGTGGTCTCGGCACAAGTCCACCTCTTTGGTGCAATCAATCTGCACACAGTGCATGCAATAGCTGTGGTTGCTGTTGCAGAGGCGACTGTTGTTCAAGCAGGTGCTCAATATGTCATGCACCTGAACACTGGTGGCATACAAGAAACATCTGCAGCTGGGTGCCGAACGGCAAACCTGGTGCCAACTGTAGTTGCATAGAATGAACAGCTGTCCAAGCATGCTTTTCCAAGTACCTTTGCCATGTGGATTCTGCCATCTGTATCAGGATACTTAGTGTGCACTTCCTCTCTCACAGCCTCCCATGTGGGCTCCAATCGTTGACACCATGGACACCATGGAGCATAGAAGTTGCCAATGACTGCATGGAACATAAACTGTCAAGACTTAACTTGCCTCGCAAATGTCCTTCACAGTAAGCCAGAATGTACGGTGTCATTTTGGATGACGGCTGGCGGTGATCTGATGCACGTGACCAATGCTGCTTGGCATCTGCAGATTGCAAAAGACAAACACAGCATGCTGCATCAAGAGGTCCAAAGAAGTATGAGGCAAGTCTGCTGTGCGGTCTGCATCACAAGCTTGGCGTGCAAGTGATGATCATGCATGCCAAGACAGATGCGGTAATTGGATTGACTTCAGCGTTTGCACAGGTGTCATGACAAGAACAGCTCAGATAAGTCAGTCACGAATTTGGCATGGTCGTAACATAGAGTTTTACTCACTTATGTCATACTTCTTCATTGCAGCCTCAAAGTCATTCTTGGACAAAGGAGAGGAGTAGTTGATGGTATCAGCTGTATAGTTCTGCAGGTTGACAAAGATAGCTGTCAGATGCTATCAGCATGCATGAACAATGCATATTCTGACAATTGGGCAACAGACAGATACAGCACATGAAAGAAGACTGACACGCGGGTTCACCTCTGGCAGCTCATCATACTTGATGTCTAGCACCCGGTCATCATGTATGTAGTGACCCACTCGCTCCAAATCAGCATTAATTGGAAGTTTTCTGACAGTCCTTGTCAGATTCAGCCGTTTCTGCAACAGGGATGATCAAAATGGACACCTGCATTGCTGTGCCAAGCAGCAGCTGATAACAACACACATGTACCACAACACGTCCTCACCGTTCCTAGGGCGTCGCTGACATCAAGTGTGGCAAATTCGCATGATAAGGCAGGAAAGCTGATGTTGAAGTTTATTCTAAGCAGTTCTCCTTGAGCACTTCGGTCAACTACCATGCTTGTCTTTGTCTCTAACGTCAAGTAATTGTTGAGTTCCTGTAGATGACAGTGTCAAGGCTTAACCTACCAGTCTTTCTTCAAGTTGCACAAAAGTTAAAATCGAGCATACCGCGCCCAACAATAGCACCATCACGACAGCAGCTATGACAGATAGTCCAGCTCCTGATAAACTGGCCTCCGTCAAATCCCTACAGTATAGCTTTGACACTCAGCCAGTGGCACAGCTCGCTCGCGACCAGCTTGAGTGGTAAAACACGTACGTCGGGATCTTGCGGTAGAAGTCAACCCCCTTCAACCTGCCCAAGGCCCTGCCCATGACGCCCCAAGCTGCGAAACAACCGCCCGAGTCTCCAACTGATTGATCAAGGCAATGTCCGCTACGTCTGCGGCAACGATAAGTATGACGCTGTCAGACGCGTCGTAGCCGGCCAAAGACCTCGATCGAAAGAGCCTACAGTGCTGCCCAAATCAATGACGACGGCAGCGTAATGTGCCCAAGGCGCTGTTGCGCTACAGGCTAGGACCGACTCGAAATGTCCAGGGTACCTAAATAATGCCTATATCAAGCACGAGGAAATGCAGAGAACGAAGCGGCTCCAGAAGCCAGGGGTCAGTGAGATGATTGACCGATCGAGTCTGCGCACGTCGCATAACTACTGTCCAGCACGCAGCCAAAAACTTAACGCAGTATGCTTGGCAACCATGCAGCGTGTGAATGCACGCCTTGACATGCAGTTTGGACAGGAGCAGACTTGACGTGCCAACGAAGGCTCGGTGTTTTGCGTTTATGTTGTAACAATGTACACTGAGTTTGCCCTGGAGCCGGCGCAGGCTGTTGCTATGCACACTGAAAGTCAGAAGGCTGTCCCTGGAGTCGCCCATGAGCAGGTGCACAGTACGAAGTTATACACCTTGCTTCGCTCAACTGTCAGGATAGCTTCCTTTGAGTCCCCACAGCAACAATTCAGCTTTTCCTGAAGCAAGGGTTGTCATTTTGCCATCATGTTGGTGTCCAACTGCAGAACTTGCAGGTCCTGCACTCAGGCGACTTGGGCTCACCAAGGCTTGCAGACATACCACTGGTCGTTATAGATATGCAATTTGTCTTTGGTGATCCCAGCAGCAAAGCTTTTGTGCCTGGCTATGCCAGTGCATCTGCAGCTGTGCGGCGTTTGCTTCCTGCATTTGAAGGACGGACCATCTACACCAAATTTATTGCTCCTGACCAGTCACATGGCGCATGGCTTGCTTACTACAAGGAATGGCCATTCTTTCTACGACCAAGCACAGATCCTATATGGGACATCACCAAGGAGTTCTCCACACATAATGCAAATGTTGTGTCAAAACATACCTTCAGCAAATGGGGACCTGAACTTGCAGCAGCTACAGTGCATACCCATGAATTGGTACTTGTTGGCGTGTCTACTGACTGCTGTGTACTGTCAACAGCTCTGGCAGCAGCTGATGCTGGAGTTCATGTCTGCGTGGTTGCTGATGCGTGTGCTGGAGTCAGTCACAGTTCTCATCAGCAAGCTCTTAGCGTCATGGCTCAGTATGCTCCCATGATAGACGTCAGCACAGTTGAGGATATCATTTCAGATGCTGTTTGATAGAGTTTGACGGCCCAAGGTGCTTGAATTCTTTTCTTAAGCAGGATGATGTTCTGCACTACAGCACACACAGGGATCCATTGTCATACCTATCTCAATGCTATTCTTTGTACTCTTCTGATTACAGCACTTCCACAAATTTCTTTTCTCAAAACATTCTCAAAATATTCCTTTAGTATATTGTTTGAGAAGACTATTGGAAGTGTTTGAGAAGTGTTTGAGAAGGGATATAGGAAATAACTTCCAATAAGTTTCTCAAAATAGTTGAATGTAATCGACCTTCTTTTTTTGAGAAGGTGATTCCCACTGTGACAAGGGAATGTTTTGGGAATGATTTGGGATTCCTCCTAC
>JAABUO010003911.1_pt1 | contig 17633 bp, 16 predicted proteins | sample 5559291 | NCBI WGS metagenome assembly JAABUO01 (sample SAMN10711878, study PRJNA513372) | rock metagenome | isolation source: Antarctica rocks | place: Antarctica: Victoria Land, Finger Mt sud | reverse complement strand
CTCTGCTGTGGGTTCCCTGCCCAAAACTGGCTCATCCTTCAGATCTAGCTGATCCACCTGATCACTCAGCTCAACCTCATCAGGCACAGAACTGCCCTTGCCCTTGCCCTTGCCCTTGCCCTTGCCTTTGCCCCCGACAATGACTGACTTCTTGGCTTTGCCTGATCCACGCATGAACATACCCTTGAATTTCCCGCCCTTTTTCATGTCAGCAGCCACAGCTGGGGTGACCTTGCCGTCAGCATTGTCAGCAGGCGATGTAGGGTCTAGACTAGGGTCTACCTCAACAGGCGCTGAGCTGACAACGGTACTGTCACCAGCTGGCACTGAGTTCCGTTTTTTCAATCCTGGCACGCTGGGCATGCTGGGCATGCCACGCACTTTGAACATGCCCTTGAATCTCCCGCCAGATCTGTCATTCGGCGCCCTGTTGGCGCTACTTCTGTCAACTGGCGCTGTGCTGTATCTGGTGGCGTTGCTTGTGGAGGGAATCTCGATTGGCGCCAAAGCTCTGGTGGCTGCACGCTTCTCTGGGGTATTTCGAATGGAATTCACTGCAGCCTTCTGCCGCTCTAGTCCAGCAGCAACCTCCTCAGGGGTACGGATGCGGGGTGGGGGTTTAGGGGGCTCCTGAACTGCCTCTATGGCACTGACAGATGTGTCATCTTCATCCTCTTCAGGTTCTGGTTGATCCTAGAATCAACAGACCATCCAAATTGGTGCACCCCAAACAAAATGTTGAGCACAGGTTATACAGTCTGCTGCACCATTTGATGCATATTGTCAGCATGCAGCCCTAACCCTTAACCCTAATCCTAAATATACAACATGACAGCTTTGCTACACGCACCCCTTTAGGGACTTGTACACCCTGTCACAGTGCTTGGAGAGTATGGGCCCAGAATTGGATAACCCTAAACAAGCTTGAATGTTCCAGTACAGCGCTTGGAGAGCATGGAGCCTCAGCAGCCATGATGATGTGTGTGTCTGATGGTGTGCGTGTGTGTGATGGTCTGTGTATCTGGTGACTACAGGTGTGATGCTTGCAGCTGGTATCACATAGCCATTCAAAATGGTTGACTCACTCGTACATGCTTTGGATGCAAAGCCAAGTCTGCTAGTTTGAAAACTGGTTACGTTAAGAGTAACCCAGTGCCTTACTGACCTTGGATTTCCTGCCAATCCAGTTCCTTTTGGGACCCTTCTTCTTCTTCTTTGGAACCTTCTTCTTCTTCTCCTTGGGGACCCTGTCACCAGGCTGGGGAGGTGGGGCAATGGGCCGATCGACCTGTACACAGTAACACATTCATTCCGGTCAGCAATACACACTGTGAGTGCATCTGCAATACTGCTTTTACTTGAGCAAGTTACAACAGGAGGGGAGGACCAGGTGGAGTGACATGCATCTTCTTGTACACAGTAATGATGGTGTTACAGTAAAGGTAACAGAGTACAACTAACAAAGTTGTTACTGCCAGCAGCCAAAAAGAGGAATGGGGCTTCCATGTCTGCTCAGCAAAAAGATGTTTGTCAATGAATGAATGAATGAATGAGTGAATGTCAATGCAATGCAATGAATCAATGGCAGTGACTGCACTTGCAATAAATGGCCAGGCCGGCAAAGTACGCTGACACAACTCCTTGCACAGGGGACCAAGGGCAAAGTTCTTCAAAAAAGGTTTTAAAAGGTATAGTTTTTGCAATACAAAGTATTCATGGAAGCGACAAAGGCAGGACCTGACCCTGGGTTTGCGCCCCATCCAGCTCTTCTTTTCGCCAGATAAGCCGTTGCTAGGCTGGGGAGCTGGCTCCATGGTGTACTCATCCTGTACGCATTACATACGCAGTAAACAAAAGGCTGTTTCATGAAGCACTCATTGTGCATGCTGATATAAGAAGATTGTTTCCATGACTGTTGTGATGTGAGTGTCGGGTACCTGTTACACGTCGTGTGGCAATGTTGCATGCATGCCACATGCGTGTTGGATGTGAACTCTGGTACTGCGTTTGTCTGACATGCTTAGGTACTGCAAGAAGCGATGCCTAGCAGTTGTACTTTTCTGGCGGAGGACTAAAGAAGCAGCACGCAGAGCTGACGTGGTCTTACACGGATGGACATGATGTAGTCGCAGTGCCTGCAGGAATTGCACTCTGTGCAACACTAAGACAGAGTGTGCAGACAGTGACAAATTGTGCAGACAAAAGTGACAGTTGACAGAAGCAGTGCAAGTTTTGGCAGTGATGCTGTGTGCATGCAATGCACAGGCAACATCAGGCCGTCTAGCGCATTGGTGGTTTGGTTGACTATGTGTGCAGCAGCAGGATGGATTTGCGACTCAGAGTCTGAGATGGGTGAGACTTGGTGCAAAACAGAAGCAAAGGAATGGAGCCTCTGTAGACTTGCCAGCTCAGAAATGCGCAGTGCAGCTATGGTGCGACCTTATAGAAGGCTGAAGTTTGGCCTGTACCATCTTGCAGGGGTGAGGACTGCATACCTGGAGTGGCTTAGATGTGCGTGTAAACATCCCCTGCTTCTTGGCTTTGTTTAATGAGCCATAGTCTTGCTCTGGCTCAAGCCCGTCTTGTGCAGGTGCCTGGGGCAGAGACAGCAAGCATGTTAACGGCTGTAGACGTGACCAGGTGCCGTAAAGTGCAGTTTGTGTAGACCTGTGTATGGTCCTTAGGGCGCTTCCGCAGCGTCATTCTGCTACGTTGGCTCGCGACAACTGCTGGCTGCTGGTTGCCGTCAGGAATGTCGCTTGTCTGCACTGCCTCGTTATCTACGCCACTGTTTTTCCTCGCGAACAAACCCATAGTTGCAGAAGGTAGCAGAAGCGAATGGGCGTCGGGGTACGCGGTTCACGAAGAGAGCGTGCGCACGAGTCGCAACGAGGCGTGGAGGCAGAACAGCGTTATTGCGCTCAGTCGCAAGCAGTGGTAGCAAGGTAGGCAGGCGACAACTGCTGCGAGTCAACTCGACGGTTAGTGACTTCCGTCAGCACCTGGTCACCGACGCCCGCTTGCTTGCTCCGAAACCAACGGTATGTGCGCAGTAATGTACGCACCTGCGGCATCGATAAGGCGACCCTGCGCCATATGCCCCGGTATGCACACGCATGCAAATGAGGGCTTGTCACCTTCGACACCGACTCGGGCTCACTCCGGTCTAAGCTGATCTCTAGTCTAGAACATGACTCACCCTTCCGCCGGAGAGGACTTGCCTAGGGTGCTTGATGTTTCCCGCTTCGCTGCCGCTCGGGAGGCGGAGGTAGATGGTGACCGGCTTTTTTGTAACGATACACCCCGCAGACGTAACTGCAGCTCGCTCGTAAATATTTGCAGATACAAGCCCTGTGCTCTGCGATCCAAGACCCAGGCAACAGCAACAACTTTGGCATCAATGCTTTGCCGAGGCATTTACGAAGGTTGGAGCATGCTTGCTGATGCGCGAACATAGCCTTGCTTCAGCGTGAGTGTGCTGAGCAGACTTGGTAAATTCGCAGGCGTGCCACCAGTCATAACCCTTACAAGCACAGGCGAAGGCCCAACAAGAAGCTGCAGCAGCTGTATGGATCCACACTTCAAATACCAGCACAGGTAGAGCCGCATTGTGCAACTTCATCTGCTTGCGTGACAGCCATTCCAGCATTGCCCTGTGTGGATTAGCACAAGGGCGTCCTGCACCATTTGTCATGTTAGTACACTGCAATAAGATGAAGTGCATGAATCTCCAATCATGAGGTCACCCAGACGGTTGAGCCCAGACTGATGTGTCAATACACGGTCAGCAAACCTTCTGCCCATGCCTTCACAGGCGCTGATGGTGCTTTGGTACCCTGGCACAGAATACTAGGACTGTTCCTGCATTTTAGAAATCTGCCTGTTCTGCTTTATCATGTGGGACCTTCAGAGGCCATGTGGAGAAGCCTTTGCTCTTTGTTTTACAGTTTCATTCAAGACCAGGATCAAGCAGCATGCCAAAAGCAGCTTTGCACCTACCATACTTCCCTTGCATTGGCCCATGCAGCTTCTTCTTCGTGCAGGAGGAGCAAGGGCAGCTGCAGACGCCCCGCCCCACCAACAGGGCAATGCGGCGCCGCCCTGGCCTGCTGCAGGCAGCCTGCGAGGGCAGTTGCTGTGAAGACTTCCTAGGGTCTGCCTCTGCATCCCTAAAGCCCAGGAGACTGGAAACCCATACCTGGCATGCAAAGCGCATGCAGATGATGCACAGGTAAATGAATGCAGTGCTGCTGACAGAGTATGTGCACAACAATACACTTAGCAAATGCAAAACAGCTCGAAATGCTCTCAATGCATGCTGTGTGACTTTAATATCTGGCGCTAGTATACTCAAAGTTGATGCAGCTGAGGGCTTACACTGGTGTTGTTCAAGTCATAGACCTGGGCTGAACGTCCTGGCTTCTGTTTTCTCACCCTGCACTTCCTGTAGTCTTGACATTCCAGAATGGTACTGAACAAGACGTCGCTCATGAGTGTTTCAATCAAAATAGGTGCTGAGTAAAGAAGCCAGGTGTGGTCAACAGACAAGGCTATTTTGGCTGGATTCCAGGTTGGCCCTGCTTGGCTGATCATGGTGCTGTCACATGGATGCAGATGGGGCCATGTGCTGGCGGATGGGGCAGTTGGCAAGGGCCATGGCAGCAGGGCCCTTCTTCATGCCCTCAAGACCAATTTTGTCATGCATGACTCATCATACAGCTGCCCAATGCAGTTGACAGGCAGCAAAGCATCCCTAATGCAGCTTGTCAACCAGATCAGGTGTGAGTCATGCTTTGCATGCTTTGCAAGCAATACCCAAACATGTCAAAACTGTACAAGAATTGTGCAACAGTTCACACGCATTTGCATTTGTTCAACATGCATTTTGAAAACTTTTTCTCTGAAAAGAAATCAAAAAGAAAACAAACAAAACGGATCCATCAGTGCCTTGTGAAATCAAGCTGTCCTGCTAAAGCTGCCCAATCCAAGCATAGATGGGCATTCATGCCTTGTTTCTGATTTGTCAGAAAGTCTAATGTATGGTTGTGGCATGTGCAGCGACATTGATGAGGGCTGCCTTCCACCAGATTCCTGGTTTAGCGGATCAGAGCTTTCCTTGATGTTAGTCCACCCGGGACCCAAGCCACAGCGTCCAATTGCCCCAGTTACCTTACAGACCCTAACAGCCACCTTACCCAATTTGCCAGACCCTAAGGCAACAGCAGACAGCCAATCCTTCGACTTCTGCACTGTTGGTAAGGAAGCTACTGTTCTGCAGCAGCCAAATCCCTGGGAAGACACCTCACTTTTGGGGACAGCTACTCAGCACCAAGCTATGCAAAATGAGGCTCAAAAAGTGGCTGGTGCTGAACCAGAGGTGATGCAATTAGCAGAGGATGCCCAGCAGAAGGCTTCAGACACATCAGCATCTGCAGCAGCACAGACAGATCCCACGGCAGGAACTCCCGAGTTAAGAGCTGATCTGGAAACCCTAAGAGTGCTGGTGTGGGTCCACCCTGCTGCTGCCAAGGAGGCTTGGGCAACCCTAGAGAAATTTGCTGCCAAGGAAAATGTGAAATGTGTGTCCAGGTAATCTGGCAATCCAATTTGGCATGTTTCAGCCACAAAAATCAACAAATTTCCTCTGGCCATGACAGTTGTTGCAGCTGCGTCCAACCAGAGAGGAGGTCACTTTTGTGATGTCCCCTCTGATAAATGATGGGGAATGTGCATGTTGTGATACAGTGGCACATATGGCACATTCCAGGTTGGTGGTACAAATATTGGCAAGGAGAAAGCTGGTCACAAGCTATGGTGACTGCTCTGATGAACTAATACATACAATGCAGAAGCTAATGTGACTACATCAATACAAATACAGATGATAACGACTGACTGACTGAAAACCCTAACTTGCAATCATCTGGAAGAATGCGCATGCATGACCTAAAATGCAGGCCCAAGGGACTGCTTTCAGTTGTGATTTGTACATCAAACCATCAAACGTTTGTTCATTTGCTCACTCTGTAATGCATGCCCTCACTCACTCACTCACTCACTCACTCACTCACTCACTCACTCACTCACTCACTCACTCACTCACTCACTCACTCACTCACTCACTCACTCACGCACGCACGCACGCACGCACGCCCTCCCCCCCCCCACCCACCCACCCACCCACTAGTGCCCTGCTTGAGGTCCTGTTGTGGCCGTCAGCGTAACAACAATAACAATACCGCTTGCCATGGACTTCATATCAACCAGGTCCATCTGCAGACGAGTCCAGAAGCCAGTGCAGATGAACAACGTCAAAAGTGCCTGAGTGATGTTAAATTGGGGACGATCGCAGTTACTGCACTGGCTGATCATGTACGCCCTTGTCTCCTGAACTGGCAAGCTGCCAAAGTACCGTTGTACCTGCAAAGCAAGCTCCGTGTGTGTCTTATTTTAGCTGTGACAGCATGTGTCATGACCTTTGGTCGTCATGCACCATCGCCGTGCATGAAGTTTCACGCCAATACGGTGGGCCATATTGGACAAGACAAGGGTGAGGTCAGACAATGAATGGCCTCATCTATAGTCTTGTCTTGTCCAGCATGTCTCAACGTGTTGACGTGAAAGTCCATGCAAGTTTTGATCAAAGTTTTAGGGTTTAGAGTTTAGAGTTTAGAGTTTAGGGTTTCCACTATTTTCAAGTGCCTTTGTCACTGAGATTTAAATTTAAGTGCAGTGCAGCCACTCAAATCTAGGGTTTACTGAAATCGTGTCCACTGAAATCCCAAACTCTCGAAGTGAGTTACAGGACTTCGGAATATCTGTACGGCTTCTCATGGAATTCGGGTTCCTGCACAAAGGGTACTGGAGTTGTGAATTTCAGGCAACATTGTTTGTCCATGCACATGTGTGCTGATGCACTGTAAACCAGACTGAAAAGGTTAGTGAGGCATCAGTCAGTCATCGTGGTTTACAGCCTACATCTTTGCAGTGTTTGCTATGCATATATATATTTGTTGCTAAATTCACATGTATACATACACACATGGGATGACAATAAGAGTAAGACACAAAACTGTCATCGCGATAACAATAACAATATATAACAAGGATAATAATAATGAATAGCAACAACAACAATAACAACAATTATGAAAAGACAGCAATAATCATCATGATAATGAAAACAACCAATGATAATGATACTGACATAATAGTAATAATAACAGCAGTAATAGTAATTTTAGTAAAACAATAACACTGCAATAGCAAATAAGCGAATAAATCATCGAACGCATGAGTGTGATATGCAGGGTGCCTGATCTAAGGAGATTGGAAGTGCGAGGGCCAGGCTCAGATGCAGCGTTGGCAAGCATCCTTGCTCTACCAGATGGGGATGAGAGCAAGAGCTTGGCTGCAGAGGTGTGGGGACACATGAGCCGCACAGGTGACGTATATTCTGATGCATTTTGTTCATGTTTTCAGGATTTAGGGTTAGACATTAGACTTTAGGGTGTAGGTTGTGAGCAGGTTCATCAGCAGATTCATCAGCAGTTTCATCAGCAGATGATAGTGTGGGGCGTGGAGCCAGATGTGACTTATCAGACAGCCTGGCTTGGAGGCACACTGGTGATTTTTGACCTCCACATCTGGCTGTTTGCCTTTTGTGTCTTGCAAACACCGTGCTCTTTATTTCTTCCCTTTGCCTTCTGCCCTTTGCGTTTTGCCGTTTGAGACTTGCCCTTAACTTTTTGTCCTTTGCCTTCTGCCCTGCGCATTTTGCCATTGTGCCTTGCTTTTTGGTTCAGCCAGCAAATGCCATGCTGTCAAAGGGCTCAAACAGCTTCCAGACTTGTACTGTACTATGTGAGGCCCCCACAAGATCTGATGTTGCAGCTTATGCACCCACAGAGAAGCTCTTCCCACATGATGGTCAACAATGCTGGGTAGACAAATGTGGGCAGATTCTGGTGGGTGGACAATGGTGGGTAGACAGCACTCGGTAGACAGTGCTGAGTAGACAGCACTGGGTAGACAATGCTGAGTAGACAGTTCCGTGTAGACAATGGTCAGTAGACAGTGGTGGGTAGACAATGCTGAGTAGCTTCCATGAGGAAATTTTGCTGGACCCCTAACCCTATCTGACAACCCTAGCTGGACAAGCTAAGGTTTGTGAACCCAACATTGCCCATGCAGGGGGTGTGGCAGCACAGGTTCTGCCAGGGGGGTTGGCCTTAGGGTTGAGGGTTGCAGACCCTCGCTTGCGTCCCATACCTGCCATGGGAACCAGTGATGGAGCCATTCTGCCGCCAGGTACCGTGAGTCTTCTGCACAATGCACATGCTTTGTGACAGTTCTCAAAGGCAATTTTACGAATGCGCAGAAAAAGCGCAATAGGGTTCAACACTTACAATTCAGGATTCTCAAAGTTTTCAAAACCTCATCAAACGAAGTGCATATGGTCAGCATGTGACACTCATCTCATACAAGCCTTCTAATTCTTGTCAACAGAAGTGCATATGGTCAGCATGAGAAGCTCATTTCATATAAGCCTAACATATGTCATGCATTCCAGCTTTTCCCACAGATCAACCAACACAGGCTGATGTAGAATACAGAAAGCGAGACTTGTGGCGCCCTTGCAGATGTAAGGAGGGCTGCTACTGATGCCCTGTTTGGCGTTCAGCCCTGCCCTGCTCTCCTACAGTCAGCCCGCCAGCTTTGGCAATTTCAGCAAACCCCATCTGAACAAATGTTAGCTCAGCTGGCCCCATCAGAACAAATGCCAGCTCAGCACAGCAGTCCTGAGTCTCATAATCTGCCTCAGCCAGATTCAACTCAGCAGCAAGCTCAGTCTCAGCAAACCCTAAAATCAGCAGGCACTCAGTTCCAGCAAACCCTAAAATCAGCAGGCACTCAGGGCAATATTCAGGACTTTTTGCTCCCTCCCTTGCCTGAATCAGGCATCAGTGCCCTGAGGCAACAAGCAAGACTCACGAGTCTCCACCTGGGAGAAGAAGAAGGCCTACCAATCTTCTCTGGTCAGGAAGAAGAAGAGCAAGGTGTAGATGCTGATGAAGGTCAGGCGGGTAGCGCAGCAGGCAAAGCATCAGCAGAGGTCATTCAGATTCCTGTCGAGCTGCAGGTAACAGCAATGATGTTGCCCTGAAGACGTGTTGACAGACTTACATGTTGGCTATAGGGTTTAGGGTATAGAGTGCTGTATATACAGCTTGTGCTGGGTGAGCTCTGTGCTGTGCTGTGCTGTGCTGTGCTGTGCTGTGCTGTGCTGTGCTGTGCTGTGCTGTGCTGTGCGGTGCTGTGCTGCAATGTGCTGCAATGTGCTCCTCTGTTCTCATTGCACCCTGTCACTGGGACTGTACTAACAATCTCTAACTCCTGCATCATTGTGGGATCGTGTTGTTCAAACATGTGATCATGGTTTGTTATGCCCCATGCGTCAAGTTAACACATCCTTGTGAGAACATTCTCCTCGCTTTACTTTTGCAAAGGTCAAAAGCTCCCTCCCTTGGACAAGGGATTCATTATGTCACAAGCGTGCAGAGGTTAAGTGCGTGCAGCTTCATACTGAGATGTTTACAATGGAAATGGATAGTGTGATGAGACGGTTGCGTCAAAGACAGAAGGGCTTAGACGTGTACGTATTCTGTACATACATTAGGCTGGCCCTGCAGCCCTACTAGACTATGTAATGGTGTGCCAGGATGTTGATGGTGACAAAGGATTTGATCATGTAGGGCAAATACTCTGGGACGTGCCCCATCATCCTTGTGCGGCAGGGCAGTTCCCGGAAGCGCCCTCAGCTCTGCGGCTGGTCACTCGTCCTGCCAGCCCATTGGGTGCTGCCCTTCTGGCAGGCGCTAACTTATAGGTAGGGTTTAGTCCAATTTGCATGATCCTTGGATTGACCAACCTTTGAGGTTTAACTTTCCCAGAGATTTCCTGAGAAACAAGTGATCCTATGCTGAGTCAGCAGCTGTGCTGGTCTGGTGATGTTGAGCCCCTAGTCTTTTGTCATCCACATAGTAAGACACCAGGACTATGGGTGACACAAAGGAAACCCTAAGCTAGATCACCCAGCTCAGCCACTGGAACCCTATATTGATACAGGGGTGGCAAGGTGGCGGGACAGAGGGAATGGGGATGGGTGAACCAACAGCTGGGGATCCTCAACTTTCCTCAGGACTTCCCAGATTGCCCAGCTGCTGCTGACCTGGCACAGTTGTTGGCTGCTGAGCAGGTCAGCCCTGTTCTTCTGCTTCTTCTTGTCGTGCTCCTGAAGTTGCTCTTTGTCTTTTCAGCTGCGTTTTTCTGCTGTTGAGAGCTGTCATTCTTTCTCTCTGTTGTGCATGTCTTTGTTAAAGCTTGGAACCTGCTTGATACCATGCAATTTCACCATCTACATTTCATGTGCACAACTGTTGCGCATTGAGCATGCACATATGCAGCTTTGGACAGGCGTTCTGTGCCCACATTTCTATGTATAGACTTTTTATTCACCTTTGGCTCATCCTAAAGCAACTTAAACATCTTTGACTTGGTGATGAGAGATAAGCTCTAGCTGCAATTGACAGCATTGGCATATGTGCACCAGTGGCTATACTCACTCATCAGTGAAAACAGGATCAACTACAGGTTTTGGTTGTGCTAGTAGCTGTTGTCATTTGAGGGCTTACTTGGTTCAGCCTTTTAGCTTTTCATCTAGCTACAAGTCTTATTCTGACACCAGCATTCCCCAGAAATGCAACAAGCTGACACGCGGTTGATCATGATCTGGTGCAGGATGCAGCACAGCAGAAGAAGCCAAAAGGGAAGAGGGTGCCTGCAGGCAACAGCCCCTGCTTGTGGGGCCTTCTGGACAGGGCCTTTGAGCATAAGCCACACAGCAGGGCTGCTGAGTCTTCAGCCAAACAGTCGTCTGCGGCTGTTGCCAATCCCAAAATGCAAGTCCATGGTGATGCTGGGGATGAGCAGACACTGTCTGGGGGTGAAGTATCAGGGGACGCTGTACAGTCAGCTGACACTTTGGCCCTTGCTGAGGATCAGCTGGTAGATTCTGGGGACATGACTCAAGATAGGGATGGCGCAAAACCACATGCAGATGGCGCAGCTGCATTTTTGGGGGATCAACAGATCCCGGTGGCACCTACAGCAGGCTTCGGTCTTCTTCTTCCAGGTTCAATGATCACTAGTTATTTTGGAATGCTATTCTGTGCATCCTGATTTTGTCAAAATGCAACTTACACACATCTTTGCTGCTGGTGCTTGTGTCAGTTCTTGCCATTGGATATGCTCAAGTGGATTGATGCTGTGCAAACATTGCGTCGTTTCACTCCCCTGCTGATAACGTCACACCCAATATTGAGCAATGCCACTAGTTTTCTTCTGTATTTAGTATAGGCATGGGCAGCATGCCTGCCTCATATTGTCTGTCATCAATCGACATCCAGCTGCGACATTTCTTTGCAGAGCTTTTCTTCTGTATTTACTGTAGGTATGGGCAGCATGCCTACCTCACATTGTCTGTCATCAATTGACATTGTCTGTTATCAATTGACATCCAACAGCGACAAACGTTTGCAGAAAACAGCAATGTTGCCTGTAATAGCTGCATTCTGTTGTGGGCTTGGTCGAACGTGGACAGCCTATCTTGGTCTGTGTCACATCTGCAAAAACTGAACAGCATCCTGATCAGAATACATCAAGGTGCAGCATGAAATCTACAAGCGTAAACCTTGTTTTTTATTGTGTTGCAGGTTGGTGGGTTGCACACTCAGCAGCTGCAGTTCAGCAAGTTCTCAATGAGTCATCCATGCTATCATCAGCAGCCACACGGCCTGCGGCTGCTGCAGAAGGGCTTCCCCAATCAGCCTTGCAAGTGCACCTGCGCGCAGCCCTGCAAGGGCTGCCTCAGACAGCCCTGGATAAATGCCTTGTCCCTGTCAGGCTACAGATGCTGGGCAAAGGGGTTCCTGAAGCAGGAGCAGCCATTTTGATTCCCATGAGTCAGCATGAGTCTTCTTCACATCAGCCATCTCATGCAAAGGAAACTCAAGCAATCGCGACTGATCTGAACAGTGAGCAAGTGGCTGCTGACAAGCAAGTCATAGATCAAAGGAATGATGCTGAGATAAGTAGTGATGACTTGATGGATGTTCCACAGCCTGTCGACAAGGATTGTGATCATGACCGGAGTACAGTTGAGCTTGAGCATGAAAGGCAAAGCGCAAGCAAGAGAGCTAAGCTTGCTGACAATGTTTTAGATGAAGGCAAGCCGCAACCAAACATGACGGCGCAAGCTTCTGACATGACTGTTGTGGTTGACAATGAGGCATCAGCAGAAGCAGAAGCAGCGGCAGATGCTGAGGGTGTGTACACCAGCGTGGCTCATATGACTAGTGATGACACACGTGATGAAGAGGAGGAACAACATCGGAAGAGACATCATGAAGCAATGAGTAGTACTAGAACAGTAGACGGGCAGCAGATAGTGATAGGTGTTGTGACTACAGAGGCACCTAGGGGGGTGTCTGGTGTGGCAGGGCCCAGGGCAATTTGCAGCCTTGCTGCCCTAACGCATTTGTATGGTCAGCAATTAGCTACAAGGTTGATCCGGAGTAGCCATCACGGCATTGTGGTGCAATGCCAAAACCAAGGTTCCACCAAGCACTCCAGAGCAGCCTTGCACTGTATGTATGACATGTGTTGGCAACACTTGCTTGCGTATTGAGACCAGTAGATACATGTACATTACAAGGTGCTGCTTGAGATCCGTAACGCCAGGGAGCTCATTCTGCTGCAGCAGCTCCATGACACATTGTGCTCGAATTCACAACACTCAAGCAAAAGGTAGTTAACATCAGCGCGGAGCACCTCAGTTTATACTATACTGCCGACGTCGAGCAGGCAACCTCGGTCTAGGCTGACAAGCATGCCTGATCAGCCGTAGCCACGCGGACTTGATGCAGTCGCGTATTCTGGCCTAGATGTCGTAATCTCTGCTTTGATACCAAGACTATAGCTGCAGCGGTCTACACGATTTGGCTCTGAAGTTGCCCGTGTTTTGTTTCTGGACAGGCCGTTTGAAAGCTGAAACGATTTTCTGAACACCAGTGCATCAATATCATCCGCAATACTCCACAAATGCTGACTCTGAGGGTACCGCAAACCTTAGCACAAACAGACAAAAGGACGCCAACGGCAAACAGCTTCCCTGGTCTTGGGAGCACTCGGCAGTCATATTGCTGCACCTGCCATTTGGTGTATCAGCAATTGCAAGCTAGGCAGCAATTGCAACTGCCTAGACTCACTGCCTATTGCCATGTCAGCAGCAAGTGTCCACCTGCCCTACTGGTGTTAGGCAGAGCATCTACACAGAGCACAGCAGCCAAAAAGCCAATGACTGCTCAGCCAGTTGGGCATGAGGACAGAGAAGTTCATGGCTCTTCAAGAGGTGCAGAGAATGGCAAGCAGAGTAGTCTCCCAAACAAGAGTCAGAAGCGCAAAAATGGGGTTTTTTTGACAGAGAATCAGGATGAACTCAATGACAAATGCAGCCCTTTGGTCCAACCGCAACAGGCTGCCAACCCGGATAATGCTTCAACCACAACCAAGCGGCAGAGGTACAGGTTTGTTGAGGGTATCCTTATTCATGTGTTTCATGTCAGTGTATCGCTGAGTAAGTGTATTGTTGTGTAATACTGTGTAATGCTGTGAACTTCTTAAACTGCTCACCAACCATTCGGCTCATACACTTACTGAGCACTTGTGCTGTGTTGCACAGGCACAAAGGCGTCCTTCGAATTAGAAACAGATTCCGGGCTTACCTCAAGGTGGATGAGCGCCAGGTCTCGTTGGGATTATATTCCACAGAGGATGAAGCTGCCAGAGCGGTTGATGAGGGTCACATTTTCCAGGTATGCACTTGCTCACACAAGCGGCAATGGCAAACAGTAGCAAAGACAACAAAATGATCGTAAACTTTTTTATTCAACTTGAAAAGAAAGCTTTTTAAAGTAAATCCATGAGAGATCTTATTCACAAAATTAAAAAAGCATTGCAGGGCCTTGCGCCGGTGAACTTCAAGAACGAGCCCTACCAAGATGAAATCGCATGTGTCGCTGACAATGTAGACCAGTTTGCAAAGCTGAAAAGGTGCCGGCAGTCGAGCCGGCAGTTGAGCAAAGCTCCATCAACTAGCAGGTATTGGTCTTCAGACCAATGTCACACAGAGTGCGTCGTTGCCACTCACAATACTGCAACATGCGATTTTGAGCCCCACATGTTGTTGATCCTCAAGTAAACCTTGGCCTAACATATTTCAGCAGGGTTGACAACAGAGTGACATGAGTTTGCAAGTATTCAGGCAAGGCAAGTCCACATCATAAGACTCCATGTAAGAGACCAAGCATGATGGCAAATGTCCTATGGCAAATCACAGCAAGTCATGCACTTGCATTGGGTAGAGCTGTTGGCTTACCACTGTTGCTAATCACTATTGTCCTTGTGAGTGTGAAGGTTCACAGGAGTGCGCTTACGCTACGACAAATGGCAGTGCTACATGTGTTGGAAAAGGCAAGTTTCACTTGGATGCTATGGAAGTGAAGAGGAGGCTGCTATGGTGTATGACCAAGCTCGCATATACCAGGTCAGTATTTTCCGTGTGTACCAGGTCAGTTATGACCGCATTTACCAGTTCAGCCCTCCCTGCATGCATCCCACCTCAACAACCTTGCCCCTTCATCCTTGCTGAGTCATCATGATCATGCACTTATTGCCTCAGATCGCTGTTCCATGTTGCTCAATCAAACATACCTCAAGAAGGTTGAAGCACAAAGGCAGATGTGCATGACATGCTAGTTTCTTCATGCTATGAATGATTGACATGTTGCTTGTATGCATGTGCAAATATTAACAGATTGTCGTTGCACAGTAACAACCGTTGCAAAGCCACCTTGTCTCTATAGTTCGTCACGCGTTTGCTTTGCATCTGTTGGCATGCTTACGCTTCTTGCTGTCACCGCTTTCAGCCCGCTCATACAGTAGGAGTTTGTGCAGAACCTAGCCCCTGTCAACTTTCCAAACTTTCCTTACAATGAAGAAGAGATACGGCAGCCTACCAATTTCGGCAAGTTCATTGAGCAAACGCGTAAGCAGGCTATGCAAGCAACAAAGGCATGTCAACGCACCAGGTGAGGTTTGAGCACAGGCAAACAATCGTCTCATGTCATTGTGCAGCAGCCGCAAGCAACTCGTTTGCAAGTGTCAGGAGCATGAGACTGTGTGACTGAGTACAAAGCACACGTACGCATTTTGTACAGCCCTTCAGGTTCAATGGGGTGACATGGTTGCAAAATCGATGGGCGGCTTACCTCACCATTCCAACTGAACAAGCTGGCCGTTCACCTCGTGTATTCCTTGGCCGCTTTGATACGGATGAAGAGGCAGCTAGGGTCGTAGACAAGGGGCGTATCACGCATGTGAGATGCCAGAAGTTTGAGATGCACACGTGGCATTGTAATGTCAGTGACGCCTTGTAGATGCACAGTTCAAAAGGTTTTTGAAACATCACCAACGTCTATGTTTGTGCAGAGTACTTTGCATTGCTTTTGCAAATGTGCCAGAGCATCTTTTGTAGGGTGACAACCTTCATTGGTTGAGTTTTTGTTCCTCATGGAGATTGGCCACAAGCTGTGCAAAGACATGACAGAATGTATGGTGCAATGTGTTCTTGTATCAATATGAACCACTTGTACTGGCATAAAATCTTATGATACTTGCTGATGCAGGGTTTAAAGGCTGTCAACTTTCCTGAATCTGAATATGCCCATCATCAAATTAGTCAAGTTGCATACTTTGGTGAGCAGAGTCGCGCAGAGGCTAGGAGGACGATCAAAGCTCGTCAACTCAGCAGGTCGACAAACAAGCGTTGCCATCTGCATAAATGTTCATGCATGACCACACAGTACACTTGCATGAACAACATATGTTTTTGTCATAAAGTTTCTTTGCCTTCAATAGGACAGTGGTATCATTCACAGTCTGCAGTCATGTAGATGAAGTTGTATCATCTTCAACAAACAGTTAGGGTCTTGCTTTGTGTGCATGCACAATATACTGACTGCATAAGATTCAGACCATGTAGATGCAGTTGTGTAACAATGTTGTTTATGTGAAGTTGCATGCTCCAATTGTTGCGTGGAAATTTTCAGGTTTACAGGAGTGACATGGAAGAGAGAGCCAAAGAAGTGGGAGGCATATGTGCATGATTCTTACGTGAAACCCGATCAGAAAAAGGGCTTCAAGAAGCGCATTCTAGGTTATTTTGCAAACGAAGAAGATGCAGCGAGAGCAGCTGACAAGGGCCGTATTCAAAATGTAAGATGGCATGATCAGCCTGACATCACGAGCAGCATTGTGGCCATAAGAGTACTTAGTGTATATCCATGCATCGCACAATCACACATACGTCTTTGTCTCTTGGTCACGCTGTTGTGATTCACATGCACAAATTCTCAACTTATCAATCAAGGACCTTGTCCCTTACAATGTTTTGTGTGGGGTGTGTGACAGGGTCAGAAGGCTGTGAACTCAGAAGAAGCTATGTATAACATAAACTCATGATCAAGCTGAAGCAATGACGTGGTAGACAGTTTCCTATATACTCACAAGGCCTGACCCAAAGTTGGCAGATAAGGGAGTTGAAGCTGTTTGTGCCAAGCCTAGTATCAACAAAGTAGTGAGAATGCTTTAGAGCACATGCGCATGTTGTGGTGACCACAGCATTTTTTAGTTGTCTACTAGCTATCCAGTGTCACGCACTGTTTCTGACTCGACCTCTGTCAATGGCTATAGCCTCTCCTAAACAAGGCCATGACATTGTCTGCAGCCGGCTGTTTGGCATCACAGGAGGCCAAGTCACGCGAATCGGATGCAAGATGTTGCTTGTTGACCTGGCTGCAGTTTCAGGCAGCAGCTTTTGCTCAGTAACTCTTCAAACATCTTTTGTCTGTCCAAACCTTTCTTGTGTGCTCACGACAGAGTAGGCATGTCAGCAAAGCTGGAGCAGGTCAACTCTCTGAGATCAGCTGTGTGGTGCCATTTGGGGACACTCTGTGGCAGACAGGTCATCAGTTTCAACGAGCAGTGTCAGCAGCAGCAGCAGAATTGACAGTTTCATGCAAGCCTTGCTACAAATGCAGGGCAAACTCACCGGGTAGGCCAAGGTTTCAGTCAACCAACTATACTTAGCAGTCTACATGGCATCAACAAACTTTGTAGCTCGACATGATTGTGCTTCAACGTCAGCATCCTGGCAATTTATCTGGGGGCTCGTTGTTGGTTGCGGGTGTGAACCGAGTTGCAATTGTCTCTGAAGTGATTAGATGAGAGAGTCATGGCTGAATGATTATTATATTCAGCCAAGCATGAACTGTCATGAAGCTCTCAGCGGGTCTGCCACAGGCATTACGGCCTATGGCGACCAGATATTGACCACATGCTTTGCCACCTAGGGCCCAAAAAAGGATGAAATAATAGGCCACCAAAGAGCAGCAGAAAGGTGGCTGTTGTTGCACATGCAATGCCAAGGTGCAGGTGGTCAGGCATGGCTTGAG
>JAABUO010003909.1_pt1 | contig 17633 bp, 12 predicted proteins | sample 5559291 | NCBI WGS metagenome assembly JAABUO01 (sample SAMN10711878, study PRJNA513372) | rock metagenome | isolation source: Antarctica rocks | place: Antarctica: Victoria Land, Finger Mt sud | reverse complement strand
GTTGCCGCTGGCCACATGCGAGGCACTGGCGCATTGGCTCGCCGCGCGCGGGGACGGACCGGGCCGCCTATTCCTGCCCATCGATAAGGCCGGCCGCATCGTCGGTGACACCCTGTCCCCCGCGATATTTTCCCCGATCGTCGAACGCCGGGCCACCCGCGCCGGCCTGGGCGCGATCTCTCCGACCGACCTGCGTCGCGCATGACCACGCGTGCCTGGGCGGCGGGACACAAAGGGTGGCGCTCACGGTCAGCGTGCGACGACGACCCAAGCGGCGCTATGTGCCGAGGCGCGGTATGGCGTATTCTACGTCATGTGCCGGCACCCTTGGCGGGAACGCGACCTCTCCGGCGACTTCTAATCGGCCCGGCTGTCGCTGCGGCGCTTGTGCTGGCTACGTGGCTCATCCGCGGCAAAAGACGGCTCGGATGAGCCACGTAGCCAGCACAGGATGTCTTCTCTACTCCGGGGGCTGGTGTCCGCGTACGAGAAAGCTGCCATCCTCGCACCTTGCTCCACGATCGCCGTCTTGAGTACCCATCGTTCCGGCGACTAAAGCTAACGAAGCCTCGTCGAGGATTCATGTGCGTTCACCCGTCCACGCTTTCCCTAACCCGGTTCGATCTGATGGGTAGACCTCTCCGTAGTGCAGGATGTCAACGCCGGTGAGATTTGACCCAGCTTGACCCTTATTAGGCCAGATGGCAAAGGCCTCGATCAGCATCTACCAGAGATGAGGGCACACGCCAGGAACGAGCTACTTGAAAAAGATGGGTCAAGCCAAATTGGCGCAGATGGGTCAATTCTACGTCGCCGTGTACAAGGATAACGGTGCGACTTCGTGTCGCACGCAGCTTCGCTGTTTTTAGGCCTAACTGCCTTGCTCCGCGCGTTCATCGAGGGCGAACCGAACGGTCTGACACATACGGAGGATACGAGCGTGGAAGCGCAAGCGGAGACGGATCAATAGGCTTCAAACTCATACAGCGAGTAGCCGTAAGATGTCCCACATTGCGTCCCATACCTCCGTATATAGCGCCCACTGCCCGTGACGCTCAAGGTCTTGGTACCGCCCGGCCCGGTCGTCGTGCTGTAGATAGACGCCCAGGTAGTCGCATCGTTGGAGACCTGGAGCTGATAACGCTGGCCGTATGCCGTCTGCCGAACACAATGACTTTGCTGATCACCTTGGTCGCCCCGAGATCGATCTGGAACCACTGCGGATCACTGAATTGGCTCGACCAACGGGTTGAGGTATTGCCATCCACGGCGTAAGATGCCGAAGAGCTTGAAATCTCAAGCGCCGACGCAGTGGTGGGCCGGTTCAAGCCAGGTTCACGGCGTCGGCGTACTCAGCGGCGTACTCGTCGGCGTCATGGTCGGCGTACTCAGCGGCGTACTCGTCGGCGTCATGGTCGGCGTACTCAGCGGCGTACTCAGCGGCGTCGGCATCGGGGTCGCCGTAGCGGTCAGCGGCACGGGCGTATTGGTGGGCGTCACGGTCGCGGTCGCCGTGCTCGTTGGGGTCACGGTCGGCACAGGCGTATTAGTCGCTATACTCGTTGGGGTCGCGGTCGCCGTGTTCGTCGCCGTCGCTGTGGGCATCGATGTGGGCGTGTTCGTCGGCGTCATGGTCGGCACACGCGTACTGGTCGCCGTCGGGATCAGAGTGCTCGTGGCCGTGGGCGTCGACGAGGACGTGCTCGTCGGCGTCGCGGTCGGGGTGAGTGTATTGGTCGGCGTCGCGGTCGGAATCGCCGTGTTCGTCGGAGAGGGCGTCGCTGTGGCAAGCGGCGCGTTGTCGAGCGCCTGCACCTCGGTCGGGTTGAGCGCACGGTTGTAGATGCGAATCTCGTCAAGGGCGCCGTTGAAGTACTCGGAGCCGCCCGCATAGTTGCCGAAGATCACCTGGTCGGGCGTGGCGACAGTCGTGACCGAGATGGCCGCGCTCACCTGCAGGGCGCCATTGACGTAGAGGCGATGTGTCGTGCCATCGAAAGTGTAGACGTAGTGGGTCCAGGTGTTCGTCATTGGCGGCGTTACGCTGAGCAACACGTTGGCTCCAAGCTGCCAGACATCGAGATTGGGACCGCGGAAGCCAATCTGAACGCCTGTTCCGTTGCCCGCGCCGTTCTTGGTCAGCACGACAGCATTCTCGTTGACGCCGTTTCCGGGGATAGACGGCACGTTCATCCACAGCGAAATCGTCTGGGGCGCGTTATTGGCCGGCATGTTGTTGGCGCCCGCGTTCACGTAGCCGCCCTGCGCGGCGTTCAACTGTAGCGCGCCGGCGGAGTGCCCACCCGTGGTCAAGGAAGCGCCGCCGTTCGCATAGTTGTAGAGCGTCCCGTCATTGCCGTTCCCGGAGGAGTCGGCCGTCGTCGCACCGCTACCTTCGTCGAAGTGCCAGCAGCCCACGAGTCCGGTCGTCGCCGCGTTGTTACAGGTAGCCATCGCCGTCGCCGCGACAGTCGCGGTCTGCATGGCCGCTACCGTGCTCGTCGCGTTCGCATTAGCCGTCGCCGTCGCGTTCGCATTAGCCGTCGCGGTGGCGACCGCCGCTGTCTCCTGAGCATTGGCTGTCGCGACGGCCGCGGCAAACGTCGCGTTCGCGTGCGCGGCGGCCGTCGCCGCGGCGGCGGTCCCCGTCGCATGCGCACTGACGGCCCCCGCGGTCGCCGTGCCCGTCGCGTTCGCATTAGCCGTCGCCATGACGGCTGTGCTCGTTGCATGCGCATTGGCGGTCGCCCCGGCCGCCGCCGTGCTCGTTGCATTCGTGGCCGCCGTCGCCGTCGCCCCGGCCGCCGCCGTGCTCGTTGCATTCGTGGCCGCCGTCGCCGTCGCCCCGGTCACAGATGTTGCCGTCGCGATCTGGTTGCCCGTGACGGAGGTCTGCGTCGCTCCGACGGCAACGGCTGTCGCCGTCGCGGCGGACGCTGACGCCGCTTGCGCCGCGGCAAAGTCGCTACCAGTCCCGACCGTCACGTTGTCGAACCGGGCGGTATTGGCCGTACTGTTGTTGTGTGAGGTTACCGCCAGCCCATAGTACAATGTAGCGCCAAGGGTCCCACTCGGGAAGGTGACGGTGTACATCTGGTAGAAATTTTGACCATCGGGCGACACATAGCCCGTGATACTGTCCCCCGAGCGCGTCAACGCGACCCAGTACGGCGCCGTTATGCCAACCCCGCAATACCTAGCGCACGTCGTGGTCCCACCCGCCGCGCTGCGATACTGCAAGAAGGCGCCATTTTGAGGAGTTAGTTCCATCATCGCATTGGTCGCGCTGAGATCGAGCGACGTGCGAATCATGACACCGGCCTTGGCGTACGGGTCGGTGTTCTGCATGCTTGCCACGCGCGCTACGATCAGGGTACTGGTACCGGTATAGGGTTGAGAGACGTAATCGAAGGAGTCTGCATTGTTCCAAATGTCGCCGCCCGAGCCGGTCACGTAGAAGGCGCCCTCACTGCCAATATAGCCCGCACCGCCCGCGATACCCGGCGCTCCAATATCCGATCGGGACCAGGGCGGCGGCAAGGGACAGGCCACGTTGATCGTATACGATGTCGAGGTGACACATACGGGGATGTACTCGAAATCCGAATCGTGGCGCGATGTCTCTAGCTTGAGATAGTGTGTACCCGCTGAACCAGTCGGCACGAAGGCGCACGAGTCCTGGTAGGTCGCCGTGAAATATTGCGGGTTGCAGATCGGCGCGCCGTCGTAGTACATCTCCATGTACATGCCCTGCCCCCAGGAACTCCATGTATAGGTCATGGTCGTCGTGCTGCCAGGGGCGCCCGACATTGAACTGGCCGTCCACCCCGGAACGACGACAGGGGTAGTGGTCGCCGTGGGTGTATTCGCGGGCGTCGCCGTCGTGGTCGCCGTGCCGGCGCTGGTGGGTGTACTAGTGGGTATCGCCGTGTAGGTCGGCGTGTTCGTCGGCGTCGCCGTGTTGGTCGCCGAGGGGACGGGCGCCGTCGTGGCGGTGGCGACGGGGACGTGATACAACCCTTGTACCTCGGTGAGGCTTAACGCGCGGTTGTAGATACGCACCTCGTCGAGCGCACCCTTGTAGTACTCGAAGCCGCCGACCCAGCGGCCGAACTGCAGGGAGGCGACCGCTCCCGTTTGCGCGGCGTCTGTAGATGTCGGGATCGCCCCGGCTCCAGAAGCCGGCGCCCCGTCGATATACAGCCTGTGCGTCCCCTGTACACCCGTCACGCCAGTAGGGATAGCGTCATAGGTATACACGTAGTGGTGCCACGCGTTTGCCGATGGGATCGGGGCGGCCACGAGCACATGGCCGCCCGATTGACGCACGTCCATCATCCCGCTGCGGAAGCCGACCTGTACGGCGGAGGTTCCGCTGCTGTTCGCCAGGCCGATCACGGTCTCGAAATCTGGGGGTGGGGCGGCAAAATTCATCCACCAGGAGATCGTCTGTGCGCCATTAATAGCCGGTATGTTCGTCGTACCGGCGGACACATAGCCGGTGGAACCATCGAATTGTAGTGCGGACGCGGAGTGGCCTGCGACCCAACTATATGACCCAGTCAAGACGCCGAGATTGCCCTGCCCCGATAAGTCCTGAACCGTGCTAGAGCCGGGACCATCGTCGAGGGGCCAGCACCCTACTAAACCGGCTACGGCATTCGGACACTGATAGGTGGCAATGGCGGTCTGCGCGACCGCCACCATTGTGTAGGTCGGATTGGGGGTGTAGGCGACCTGCGTCGCGTAGGGCGCCGCCGGCGTATACGTCGCGGGTGGTGGCGGCGGGATCAACGTCGGCTGGGCCAGGGGCGTGGGCAGGACGTAGCTAGCGTTGTTCGGGTCGATCTGTGTGTTAGACACTTCGTTGAAGGTCACGCCGCCGCTGTAGAGCGGGGTGATCCCGTTGTAGTGATAGGTGATCGTTACACCAACGAAATCGCCGTTGAGACGCATATTCTTGTCGCCGCTCGGGCAGGTTACCGCATTGGTACTGGTGGTGCAACTGTAATAGGCGCCGGTCGGGCCGGAGAAGTTGTCCAGGCTAGCGTGGTATGTGTAGACGGCGTCGACGGCGCTATCGCCGCTGTTGGCCGTCGCCGTATCACCGGCGTTTGACTTGAAAAACGTGATCTTTTGCAGGCCGTTGAGGTTCAGGCCGCCCGCCTTGAGCGTGTCTTTGATCGACTGCAAGATCGTGCCGTCCGGGTAGCCTTGCTGGGCGCCGTAGGCTTCCATCAGACGCGCGCCCTGGCGCGCCGCGTAGGACACGGTGTTCTTCGTCGACAAGAGCATGCCCGTGTCGACGATGCCGCCGAGCAGGGTCAGGAACAAGGGCAGGAAAAGGGCAAATTCCACCAGCGACTGCCCGGCGCGCGCAAACGGACGCTTACGACGATGTCCTCTGTCGCGGCGCTCTCTGTTGTCGTGTGTCATAGGCGATATGCCCTCTCGTTGGCCCTGTACCGTTGTCGTCCCGTTGCCTAGTTGCTCAGATGCGGGGGCGTGTTAATGATCGTTGCTTCCCAGGTGGTACGATCGGTCTGCCCCCCATCGGGGGTCAGGTACTGCACGTACCACCAGCCAGGATTAGGATTAAGGCTGGGAGCGTAGTAATGAGTACCCGGCGTGCCATAATCGGATGGAATCTGGGTGAAGATGTAGAGCCAACGTCCGTTGAAGGGCACGTAATTGGGATTGGGATGTGCGGAGTCGGGCGGCATCAAATTGTAGCTCTGGTAGCTGTTGTCAGGGATAGTAGAGCTAATCCAACCAGGGGTAGGGGGACGGTTCAACTGTCCGCCCAGCCCATCCCAACTCTCGTTGTCGAGCGCGCCCACGCAGCCTAGATAGCTCGGGTTGCTGTGAATAGGGTCGAACGGATTGAGTTCTGCCATCGTCTGCCCAAAAGCCGGAGCGCCGGGTGGCGTAATGTTGTTATAGCCAAATTGATCCTGAAGTTGTTGTGTCGTCTGCGAGGGACAGAGTGGCGTGTGGGGCAATGGCGTCGCGGGATCAAGGAGCGGAGTCGTATAGTCGGGATGCGCGCGATTCGCCGGGAACGACGTGATGATAGATTTGTTGCCAGCAATGTTGATGACCGGAGTACTCAAGACTGTTCCGTCCCCTTTAAGGGTCTGCGTGAACCACGAGAGATCGGCGTAGCCGCCGTCCGGTCGCACGATCTGCATACTCGCCGCCCCTTTTCCGTCACCAGGGTCGAATAGTTTGATCAGCAAATATTTGCCCGCGTACATCGGATCGATGCGCGCCAGGTACAAGAGCGTTTTGCCTGCGGTGCTGTTGTCAACCTTGACACTGATACGACCCATGCCCGACACAGAAGGCTGCACGTTGCTCGTGTCGCTTGTATCGAATGTCTGACAGTCCAGCGCGGTAGAACTGGGCGCGACGCACGGTTTCGTCGTCGTGACAGCGCGTAGGGCAAAGTTGTTGGCGCCACCGCCGTAGCAGTTGGTCAATCCAATACCCGGCTGGCTAGGGTCGTGATAGGAGTGGGACGTATCGATGTCACGGTCGTTAGGGCCGGGGTCACTGGTATTGGGGGCGTAAGGATGCTGCGCCAGGCAGGTCGAGACGTTGATCTTGTACGAGTCATTAGGAGGCGTAGGCGTGAGGGTAGCGTCAGGCGTCTTCACCTGCGCGAGGGTATACCACTGGTCCTTGTATGGGGATAAGTCGCATACATTATCGCTGGCGTTAGAGAGACCCGCGGGTGGCGCGATGACGGTGTCAGGAGGTAACATTGGAGGCGAGGTGGATAAAGCAAGAGGGCCGCGGGCGCGCAGAGTAGGATCAGTACCTATTGGGTTGAAAGACTGCTGCTGTCCGTTAGCGGCCAGGTGATAGATGCGGTAATACGTGGGGAAGCGTTGATACGGCGACGAGTAATGTGTGCCTGTGCTCTGCGGGTCAGTGTTGCCGCTATATGGTAGTCCGTTGGATGTGATGGTAGCAACGCCATCTCCATAGGTATCACCATTACATTGTTCGGCGTCATAGACCTGAATGTACGTTGTCCCGCCCCCCGGTGCAGGGTGAACATCCACCTTGTAGTCATACCCATTGAATCCGGTGCTTGGGCGGAACGGATTCTGGTAGACGGGCGCGCCGGGATATGTAAAAAACGGGGGGTCTGAGAGAACGTAGAGCGGCGAATAGGGGTCGCCCGACTCAAGGTGAGTGTCAGGGAAATTGATTGATAGCTTCAAACCCTGACGAGTGGGAGCCGTTGCGCCACCACCGGGTTGGTATGTATTGATAGAGTTGCCGGGGTCGCTTGTGCCGGTATCACCCAGTTGGCTTGTAGGGTTACCCATCGGCAGCGGCGCCGTATACCGCGCCGTCGCCTCACGCGTTATCGTCCCCGACGTTAGGCCGACGACGGGGGCGAATAGGAAGGGGAAGTTTTTCTCCTGGACGACCACCTTCTCCTGACCAAACGCCGTAATCGCATACGTCGTATTGACCGACACGGCGGCGCCGCCTGACACGGCCAGATTGCGCGTGACGATGTCGGTCGCGCTGATCCCGCCCTGGTCGGCGCCCAGCATACTCGCCTGGCTGACGCCGACGAGGGCGGCCTGATCAGCTGCCCGCTGCACACGCAGGCCCTCGGCGTAGAACCGCGCGCCGTCGACGCCAAGGGCCGTGGCACAGGCTAACACGGTCAAGGCGAGCGCGATTATAATGGCCGCTTGGCCCTGAGGAGCGCACTGTGGGGACCGGGCAGGTGAAGAAGGCATACCGGTGATCTCTCCTACAATCATTTAGAACGGCGTGGGCGTTGGATATGGCGTAGAGGCTGGATAAGGCGTCAATGTCGGGTACGGCGTCGCTGTCGGATACGGCGTCGCCGTGTACGTCGGGGCAGGCGTCGGGCCGGTCAGGCCAGGGATAGACCCGCGGGCAAACTGCGGCTCGATGTTGAGGATCGAGGCGTCGCTCCACGTCAAGCCTGTGCCAAACATCGGCAACATGAACTTGAACTGGTATGTGATAGCAACGCCAATAGGGTCGGGCGGATCGACGACATTGCGCTGTTGATAGGGCCAACCGACCGTGCCGCCCGCGACTCCATAGGTCCACCCTGCGGCCGTACAGCCACCGACATCGTGCGAATCCGCGACATCGTTGCCGAAGTAATCCTTATGGGTGTGGATATTGTCGGTGCTGCTCGCTGTCAGCCCGGGTTGGGCGCCCTTGAATATCGTGACCAAACCCACGTTGTTGGGGTTGGCGCCGCTGCTGCTGAGGCCCTGGCGGATGGCCGCGCAAATCTGATCGTTGGCGGTTGGCTCGGCCCCATGGATCGAGGCGGCGCGCACCCCTTGGCGCACCGCGAAGCTCAACGCCGAGCGCTGCGCAATGGCGACGCCGAACTGGATGATGGCGAAGATGAGTAAGAACAGGAGGGGCGAAACGAGAGCGAACTCGACGAGGCCCTGCCCATGCCCGCTCCGCCAACGCCGCATCACCCACACGCCTTGACACAGTGTAGAATCCATCCGATGCACGAGCCCCTCACCCTGCTCCTTCACTGCGGCGTCACCGACCCGATCCGTGCACCTTGCTTGATCGTGGTGGACCCATCGAGGTACGACTATCACAACTGATCAGGCGCTACCTCTGGCCTGGCATCACCCGGTTCTCTAGTGCTGTTTCAGAGGACATTGTTTGCAGCAGTCGAAACCTGCGACTGCGGTCGCATGGCAAACGACGCCGACCGCGGTCGGTTGGAGCGCCGGCCAAATCAAACGCTGTCCCCTGATTCTGCACTAGGCGGACGGCACTGTAGTCGGGGGAACGCCTATGGTGCCGCTATGATCGTCCGGAAGGGGGAGAGTGGCAATAGCCCATGTAGGGGAAGGCAGGCGGGGGGAACCCCGTTGGAGGTGAGGATCTGGCTATCCCACCACTTGACAGGACACTATCCGTTGATCACGCGTGGCTGCGGCCAGGACGCCCTACCCGGACAGCGGCACCCCAGTCATGCAAACCATCGCTTCGTTCTCTCCGACAGACTGCTAGCGGCCATAGTACTTTTGATGGGCCGTCACGGTCGGCCGGCGACGGTGATCTTCACGGTGGTTGCCCTCCCTGCGTTGTCGTGCTGTAGCGCGGCCATAATCTCGCGGTAGGTGTTGTCGGTCCATGGCGTGGGCGGCCGGGATGGCGGCGGGGCTGAGGTGGCGCCTGCCCTCGTCCTCTTCGGGCGCCCGGATGGCGGCGGGAAGATGTAGGCACGGTCCTCGGGGCTCACCGCATCGCTCGTACGCATGAGGTAGAAGAAGGTGCCGCCAGGGGTGCGGCGGTGGCCGTCGGGGAGGGTGAGCCCGCCCTGGGCCGCGACGGTGAGCGCTTGGCCGAGCAAAGCGCGCGTCCGCTCAGGGCCGAGGCGATCCACCGCGCGGGTGATGGTGCGGCTGGGCGGGGGCATGGTCTCGCCGCGCACGGCGGCGACGCCACGGGCCAAGGCCCACACGTCCCGGGGCACGGAGACATACAGTGGGGACGGCCGCGGCCGCGCCTGCACGTCCGCATGTGACGAGGCGCCAGCCGGTCCCACGTCAGCGCAGCCTCCCCAACCGCGCCGACCGCCGGTGGTCTGTCCCGGTCCACGCCCGTCGTCGCCGTCGTTATGTCGTGTTCCACCGCGTGCTCCCTTCACGGGTCGATGCGCCAACTACCCTCACTATAGACGAGGCGGCGTTCCTCGCGGCGCGTGTCCAGGCGCGCGAGTTGGACCGGGAGCGCGTCGAGCGCCGTTGTTATGTCGAATACGTCGCGGCCCCTGATAGAGACAAACACGCCCTCGGCCTTGAGTTGGAGCGTGGCCGGTGCCGGGTGCTGCCCACCCCCAAGCGCGGCGGCGAGGGCGGGGGCGACGCCGGGCGGGGCCGTCGTGGGGCCGACGAGCCGGGCCAGGGGCAGGGGCGGGCCGGACGCGGCCAGCAGGAGCACGCCCCACGGGTGCTGCTCCTCGCCGCGCACGGGCAGGAAGGCGTGCCGCTCGACCGCGACGCCAGCGGCGTGTAGCGCGGGGCGAGCGGGTCAACGTCGTCAGCCGTGACATGATCGGTGGTCAGGGTGATGGATGCCGGCAACGCGCTGTCTGTCGCGTCGTTCCCTCGCGTGTGACCCATGTGCATATCCATCACTGTCACGGCGCGTGGCGGTCGACGCCTGTGAGCCAGGCGAGATCCGCTTCTAGGATGCGCAGCACGGTGGCGTGATCGGCAGTAGCGAACTGACGGGGCTCGCCGTCGCGTCCGGTGTGGAGTTGGATGATGCGGAGGTCGCGCAGGTGGACCTGGCCCGGATCGTCGGGCGTCGGCGGCGTCTGTGGCGGTGTCATCGGGCCGCCCGCGATGGACGGTGGCGTGGGAGCGGGCGTCAACCCGCCGTCGCCGTCGCCGTCGCCGGCTCATCCGGCTCGTGCGTCGCGGTCGTCACGGTGTGCAGGCCGCCCCGTACCTTGTAGTCGAGCGTGACCGTCATCCGGCGCGACCGGCACGCCACCACGAGGTCGCGCAGGATACGATCGGTCGCGTGCTCCTGCACGATGCCCACGTCGCGGTAGGAAAGCAGGTAGTATTTCAGTGATTTGAGTTCCAGGCAGGCGCGGTCGGGCGTGTAACGCACCACCAGCGTGCCGTAATCGGGCAGGCCGGTCCACGGGCAGACCGCCGTGAACTCGTCGGTGTCGATGGTCACCTCCTGCCGCGATCCATCCGCAGGGTAGGGGAAGGTCAGTAGGCAGCCGGCGTCGATGGCCTCGACGCCCCGCGTGGGCAATTCCCGGTCGAGGGCCCGGTAGCGCGCCCCTGCGCGTGTCTCGTCGATCGCGCCGACGAGCGGTATCTCCTCGCTCATGTCCGTTGTCCCCCTTTCATCACTCATCTCGGTGCGGCGAGTGCTAGCGGCGCTGCCGGTACCCTGGTCAATCGCGCCGCGTCAATCATCCCGTCGTCACGCGTCTGTGTCCTGATACGGGGCAGGATCGACGAGATCATTCTCGGCGAACCCTTTAAGCCGCAGCAGGCAGGCGTCGCAGTGCCCGCACGCCTCGCCCTGCGACGAGGGGTCGTAGCAGGTGAGCGTCAGCCCGTAGTCGACGCCGAGATCCAGGCCCGTGCGGATAATCTGCGCTTTGGTCAGGGCGATGAGCGGGGTGCGGATGGTCAAGCGCTGGCGCCCCTCCACGCCGGCCTTCGTCGCGAGGTCGGCCATGTGCTGATACGCCGCGATGAAGTCTGGCCGGCAGTCCGGGTACCCGCTGCTGTCGCGCGCGTTGACGCCGATGAAGATGTCTTGGGCGCCGAGCGTTTCCGCCCAGGCGAGCGCGAACGAGAGGAAGATCGTGTTGCGCGCCGGCACATACGTCACCGGGATGTCCCGATCCATCGTGGCGAGATCGCGGTCCTTGGGTACGGCGATGTCGGCGGTGAGCGCGGAGCCACCGAAGAGGCGGAGGTCAATCTCGGCGAGGGCATGGTGCACCACGCCAAGTGCGGCGGCGACGCGACGGGCCGCCTCGATCTCCCCGTCGTGGCGTTGCCCATAGCGGAAGGTGAGGGCGTAGACCGCGAAACCCTCGTGCTGAGCGATGGCGAGCGTCGTCGCGGAATCGAGCCCCCCACTCAGTAAGAGGATCGCCTTCGGGGTGCCGTCGCTGACAGACATGGTGCGTACCATCACTCTTTGTTTTCGTCTTCCATTGTAAATCGTCGGTGGTCGGCGCGCTACGCACGCCTGCTGCCGTCTAGCCGGTCGCACCGTACAGGCGTCAGTATATCCACACGCCGCCCTGTATGGCTCCTCGTGTGGGATCGGTGTACCGCCGTGGCGATTCCAGAGCACGTCCTGTGATCAACGGCGCGGCGTGTGTGACGTCTTAGTAGCGCGGCCGTGTCCGCCTCCCGGTCGAGGGTGACACCAGGCCCATGGTCCAGGGAAACGGCGTCGGTCTCCTCGTCGGCGGACGGGGGCAGGGCGCGCCACGCGGCGCCGCGCGCGGAATCGCCGAAGAGCGCGGCGCCGATGTCGGCGGCGGAGAGAGGGCCGCGGGCGCTCACGATCTGGCCGGCAGCATCCACCCGCACGGCGAACACCTCGCCGGTGCCGACGTGCTGCCAATACGCGACCGTCGTCCGTGCCATGCTCCCCGCCTTGCTCTCGCTTCTTGCCCTAGCCGTGGCCCCAGGTGGCGCCGCGCCGCGCCGCCCCTCCCCCTCGCAGTATCGCAGGCGCCGGCACTGCGAGCGGCCTGACGGTCTCTCGTGCGCTGGCGACGCGTCCCTCGCCGCCGTCCACGATCCCCCTCTCATGTGGACGCCTGGTCCGTACCCTGTGCCCCGTCGCTACGCGCGGGGCCGTCGTGCGCGGGGACGAGGACCGGGCGTGGTCCCACATCGTCGTGGTCCCAGGACTACGAGTGGTCCCCACCCCAAGATAAAGGGGTGGGACCAGCGTGGTCCCACGGGGCCGATTTCACGCCTAAAACGAGGGACCAACGTGGGACCATGGCTTTGGTCCTAGCACCATGGTTGGCCCCACAGAAACGGCCTGTGTGGTCCCACAGAGACGGCCCTATGGGGTCACGCCGATGCGCCCTGTCGCCCGCAATGACGCTCCCTCAACGGGCTAGCGGTGGCCGTCCAGACGAGGCCGCACGACGCACAGGACGGCGCGGGCGAGCAGGACGGCGAGGGCCACATAGGTGCCGACGAGGGCGGCGGCGAGGATCGCGGCCACGACAGGGAGGGCGGGCGCGGAGGTATGGGCCAGCGGGGTGAGCAGGGCGGCGACGGGGCCGGTGAGGGCGCAGAGGATGAGGGCGTAGAGGCAGAGCGTCCAGACACGGGCGCGGGCCTGAGCGTCGGTCATGTGTCCCTCCCCTGGCTCGTCTGTCCCATTAGCGGCGTCGCGCCGTCCACGCGTCCCCTGGCGGCGCGGGGCCTCGCCCACAGTATCGCAGATGGGGGCGTGTCAGGAGGCGGCGGGGGTGGCGTCATCGGCGAGCCAGTGGCGCAGGGCGGGGTCGCGCAGGCGCGTGAGCGCTTTGGCCTCGACCTGGCGCACGCGCTCGCGGGTGAGCCCGAGCTGCTGGCCGATCTCCTGCAAGGTGCGCGGGGGCGCCCCGTCGAGGCCGTGGCGGGCGACGAGGATAGCCCGCGCGCGGGGGTCCAGGGTGGCGAGGGCGGCGCGCACGGCGGCGGCCAGGGCGTGGGCCTCCGCCGTGGCGTCGGGCTGGTCGACGTCAGGGTCGGGGAGGAGGTCGCCCAGGGTCGTGGACTCGCCGTCGCCCATGATCTGGTCGAGGGGGACGGGGGCGGGCAGGGGCGCGGTGAGGGTGTCCACGCGGGCGCGGGGGAGGCCCGTCGCGGCGGCGAGGTCGGCGGGGGAGGGCGAATGGCCCAATGCGGCGTGGAGGGCGTGGGCACGGCGGGCGAGGCGGGCGCGCTCCATCTGCACGTTATCGGGGACGTGGGCGAGGGGGACCTGCTGGGCGAGGGCACGGCGGAGGGCCTGCGTGATCCACCACACGGCGTAGGTGGAGAACTTGTAGCCGCGCGCGGGGTCGAAGAGGTCGACGGCGCGCAGGAGGCCGACGGTCCCCTCTTGCACGAGGTCGTCGAGGGGGAGGCCGCCGTGCCGGTAGCGCCGGGCGATGGCGAGGACGAGACGCCCGTTGGCGGCAACGAAGGCGGCGCGGGCCGCGGCGCCGGCGCGGAGGGCCTCCTGGTCGAGGGGCCAGGCGGCCAGCTCGGCGAGGACGCGCGCGCGGGCGTCGGCGGCGAGGGCCTGGGGCAAGAGGGGGCCGACGGCGGCGGGGAGGACGGCCGGGGCGAGGGGCAGGCGCGGGAGGAGGGCAGCGAGGACGGCGCCGGCGGCGGCGCGGGCGGACGTGATGGGAGGCAGGTCACGGCGCAGGCGCGCGGCGAGGTGGCGCTGGGCCAGCAGGCGGGCACGGCGGCCGGCGCGGATCGCGCGCGCCAAGTCGCGCTCCTGGGTGGCGGTGAGTACGGCGGGGGCGGGGACGGGTGGCGGGATCATGCGGGCTCCTGTGTGGTCCAGGGTCTCTACCCAGAGCGTACCAGGCCGACCCGCGTGCCTGATGGTCCGATGGGGATAAGGGCATGGTCCCACGCCGCGTGACGGATGATCCCCTCTCCCACCCCGCCGGCGGGGCCAAGGCGGCGCTCATAACCCCGCGCGCTCACTTGCCCGGTCCCGTCGGCGGGAAGAGGTCGAGACCGGCCTGACGGACGGCGCGCGCGAGGTCGAGGCGGAAGAAGGGGTCGGCGAGGGCGACGGGGATACCCGACATGACGCGCTGGTAGACGCTGGGGTCAGGCAACGAAAGCTTCGTAAAACAGCCAAGTATAGCAGCATAGCATTTTGTGACACGACATGGTCTAGCATATGTGTGGATAACATCCTGGTCCACACTCCCTAAATGTGGTGTACTATGAGTCGTAGGTAACTACATCTTGTGCCATGGGGCCATCCTATCGTGGGATGGTTGCAATAACGGGGAAAGTCCGGTGCAAATCCGGCGCTGTCGCGCAACGGTAAGGTCTCTCGTGCCAAGCCCGAATGCCCGCCCCTGGCCCGATCACCGCGTGCCCTTCGCTGGAGAGGGCGTGATCGACCGGACATGGCCCGAGGACGCTCGGACTCCGTGGACGTTCATCATGCGTGCTCCGATGGGGAGGGTGGGCGTGATGTTCAGGAGGGAGTCCGCATGTCCGCCACGTCAGCCACACAGATCCCGCACACCACCGTGCCGGCGCACCGCTCTGCTAGCCCGCCGCTCGTCCGCACCCGCGATGGCCGCGTCGCCCCCTTCGACGGAGAGCGCATCCGCCGTGCCATCGAGAAGGCGTACCGTGCCCAGTTCGACATCCCTACGATGGATCCCCTTGCGGTCGCCGTCGACGCCAAGATAGCGGCGCTCGCCGCTACGGTCGTCCTGTGGTGTCACGGGCGCGCGCTCCTGGAGGTCGAGCAGATCCAGGACGAGGTGGAGCGCGCGCTGATGCGCGCGGGCGACCACGCCGTGGCGCGACGCTACATCCTGTACCGCGCGGAGCACGCCCACCGGCGCGCGGCGCGCGTGCTCCACTATCGACGGGCCGACGGCGTCGCGGTCGCTCTCGACGCGGACGCCCTACGCCGGACCGTCGCCGCCGCGTGCCGGGACCTGGACGTCGATGCCGCCGCGGTCGTCGACGCGACGCTGCCCAGCCTGTACGACGGCATGCCGGAGCGTGAGGTGACCCGTGCCGCCATCCTGGCCGCGCGGGCGCGGGTCGAGGTTGAGCCGGCCTACAGCTACGTCGCCGCGCGCCTCCTGCTCGGCGATCTCTACGCGGAGGCCATCGGCCGGCCCATTCCGCCGGGCGAGGTGGACGCCGCGTACCGCCGCTACCTCCCCGCCTACATCGAGGATGGCATCGCCGCGGGCCTGCTCGACCCAGCCCTGGGGACGTTCGACCTGGGACGACTCGCCGCCGCGCTGCGGCCCGCGCGCGACCTGCTCTTCGCCTACATGGGCTTGCAGACGATCTACGACCGCTACCTCCTGCAGTGGGAGGGCCGGCGCTTCGAGTTGCCGCAGTTGCTCTGGCTGCGCGTCGCCATGGGTCTGGCCCTCCACGAGGAGGACCGCGAGGCGCGGGCCATCGAGTTCTACGACGCGATCTCGCGCTTCCTGTTCACGCCCGCGACGCCCACGCTGTTCAACGCCGGCACGCGCCACGCGCAGCTCTCCTCGTGCTTCCTGACGACGATCCCCGACGATCTTGGCGACATCTATAAGGGCCTGCGCGACAACGCGCTGCTCTCCAAGTGGAGCGGCGGCCTGGGCAATGACTGGACCAATATTCGCGCCCTCGGCGCGCACATCCGCGGGACGAACGGGGCCAGCCAGGGCGTCGTGCCCTTCCTCAAGGTCGCCAGCGACTCGGCCGTGGCCGTCAACCAGGGTGGCAAGCGCCAGGGGGCCGTCTGCGCCTACCTGGAGCCGTGGCACCTCGACGTCGAGGAGTTCCTCGACCTGCGCAAAAACACCGGCGACGACCGGCGGCGCACGCACGACCTGCACACGGCGCTCTGGATCCCCGACCTGTTCATGCGGCGCGTCGCTACGGGCGGCGACTGGACCCTCTTCAGCCCCGACGAGGTCCCCGACCTGCACGACCTGTACGGAGGCGCCTTCGCCAAGCGCTACGCCCGCTACGAGGGCGCCGCCGCCGCGGGGCGACTGCGCCTGCACAAGACGCTGCCCGCCGTCGAGCTGTGGCGGCGCATCCTGACCGCCCTCTACGAGACGGGGCACCCCTGGCTCACCTGGAAGGACCCCGCCAACGTGCGTTCGCCGCAGGATCATGTCGGCGTCGTGCATAGCTCCAACCTCTGCACCGAGATCCTGCTCAACACCGCGCGCGACGAAACAGCCGTCTGCAACCTCGGCTCGCTCAACCTGGCCGCGCACCTCGCGCCCGACGGCGCGCTGGACCTGCCCCTGCTTGAGGGGACCGTACGGATGGCCGTGCGCATGCTCGACAACGTGATCGACATCAATTACTATCCCACGCCCGAGGCGCATACCGCCAATCAGCGTCACCGCCCCGTCGGGTTGGGCCTGATGGGCTTCCAGGACGCGCTGTACGCGCGGGGCATAAGCTACGCCAGCACGGCGGCGGTGGACTTCGCCGACCGCAGCATGGAGGCTATCTCCTACTACGCGCTGCTGGCCTCGGCCGAGCTGGCGCGCGAACGCGGGCGCTACCCCAGCTACGCCGGCTCCAAGTGGGAGCGCGGACTGCTGCCCCTCGACACGATCGACCTGCTGCAGCGGGAGCGCGGCCTGCCCGTGGAGATGGACCGCGCGGCGACCCTCCCCTGGGAGCGCGTGCGGGAGGCGATCCGCGCGCACGGCCTGCGCAATAGCAACGTGCTGGCGATCGCACCGACCGCGACCATCTCCACCATCGTCGGCGTGTCCCCATCGATCGAGCCGACCTACACCAACCTCTACGCCAAGAGCAACCTGTCGGGTGAGTTCACCCAGGTCAACGCGGCCCTGGCGCATGACCTCAAGGCGCGTGGGCTGTGGGACGCCGCGATGCGCGACGCACTCAAATACTACGACGGCTCGCTGCAAGAGATCGACCGCGTCCCCGACGACCTCAAGGAGCGCTACCGCACGGCCTTCGAGATCGCGCCGACCTGGCTGATCGCCGGCGCGAGCCGGCGTCAGAAGTGGATCGACCAGGGGCAGTCGCTCAACCTCTACCTCGCCGGCCCCACGGGGAAGACGCTGCATGAGACCTACATGGCGGCCTGGGCGGCGGGCCTGAAGACGACCTATTACTTGCGCACGCGCGCGGCCACGCAGGTCGAGAAGTCCACACTGGACATCAATCGCTGGGGCATCCAGCCGCGCTGGATGAAGAGCGAGAGCGCGTCGGCCGCCATGGGGCCGACGCGCGACACGCCTCTCGCCGCCGCCGACCAGGACATGGCGCTGGCCTGCCCGACCGACGGGGAGTGCGACGCCTGCCAGTAGGCGGCGTCCACCGATGGCCCGGCTACCCCGCGAC
>JAABUO010003908.1_pt1 | contig 17637 bp, 16 predicted proteins | sample 5559291 | NCBI WGS metagenome assembly JAABUO01 (sample SAMN10711878, study PRJNA513372) | rock metagenome | isolation source: Antarctica rocks | place: Antarctica: Victoria Land, Finger Mt sud | reverse complement strand
ACGACCGTCTCTCTGGCGCCAATCGGATGCCCTCCCTGGCCGCCCTCATCACCCAACGCGCGGCTGAGGCCCACGCCCCCGTGGCGCTCGCAGCGGCCTAGCCCCCCGACTTTTCGATAAGATACCAGAAACACGCCGGCGGCGCCTTGTTTGCTCATCTCTTGAAGGGCATGCTCTATCGGTACACCCCCAATTACCCAGTGAACGGTGCTGTCTAAACTAACCATTAACCCTCCCCGTTAGCGCATCCATTCCGACCTTTTGCCATGACGGAAGATGATGTATGGTGTGGCAACTTTTTTACGCCTATTGTACCAGGCGCACATGAAAGCACCCGTGAGCACGCGGGCATGGATACGTCAAATGAGTGGAGTACGCTGTGCTGTAGACGTCAACGAGGAGGTGTTATGCGGAATCCGCGCTCCCCAAGCCGTATTGCGCCGGGTCCACAGTATTCACGGACGGGAACCGGCGGAGCTGCGGGTCGAGCAGCCAGTACGCCGCCACGGCCGCGAAGCTGACGCCGCTGGCGATCACGACGGCTCCGCTGCCCAGTCGCGCGCCCGCGCCGCCGCCCACGAGATAGCCGAGCGGCAGCACAACGGCGCTAACGCTGATGAGCACCGAACTCACGCGGCCGAGCAGCCCCGCCGGCACGACGCGCTGCACGACCGCGTAGAAGACGACGTTCGTGGCTCCGATGGGTACCCACGCGGCGCCGAATAGCAGGACCGTCGCCGCCGCCCATGGGGCGAGGCCCGCGCCCGTCCAGGCAAGACAACTGATCGTGGTCGACGTGACCATCAGCCGGGAGAGCGCATAGCGCTCCACCAGCGGGGCGAGCAGCGCCCCGAGTAACGAGCCGGCCGCCAGCGCCGCCGTCAACGCCCCGTACGCTTTGGCCCCGCCGCGCGCGGCGGCGAAGGCGGGCAGTACCGCCAAGGTGGCCCCGATCATGAGGTTGACGACGATTGAAGCGGTGACCATCTTGAGGAGGACCGAGCGCCGCACCACGCGTAGCCCGGCGCTCAGGTCCGCCCCGTACCGGCGCCACGCTCCGCGTTCCTCCCGTGGCGTCGGGGCCGTTTCCCGTGGGGCGGGGCGCAGCCGCAGCATGGCGAAGAGGGCCGCCGCCACGACGAAGGTACCCAGGTCGACGACATAGAGGGCGACCGCCCCGATCACGGCGATGAGGACGCCGGCCAGCGCGCTGAACGCCATCTCGGCGCCCTGATAGGCGAAAGAGAAGGCGGAGTTGGCGCGCACCAAGTGCTCGGGCCCAACGACGCGCGGCAGCGCGGCCATCTCGGTGGGGAAGGCCATTTGGCCGACCAGCGCCGCCAGCGGCATCACGATCAGGACCACGGGTACGGTGAGGCGGCCGAGCGCGGCGGCGACGGGGATCACGAGCACGAGGAGGCCCTGTATGACCTGCGTGGCGACCAGCGTGCCACGCGCCGGCCAGCGATCGACGAGGGGGCCGGCCAGGAACTGGAGCGCCACCAACAGGGTGGTCAGGAAGCCGGCCAGGCCGGTGTAGAGGGTGGACCCGCCCAGCGTATAGACCAGCCAGACCGCGGCGACGGCGTACAGGCTGTCGCCGGCGTTGGTGACCAGGCGCCCCAGGAACAGCCGCGCGAAGTCGGCGTTGTGGAACAGGCGGAGCATGGCTATGCCTCGTTCCCGTGACGCGGGGGCGCCAGGCGGGGGACGTGGCCGTGGGCGCCCAGGACCGCGTAGGTGTCCCGTGACGAGACGATGTCGAGATGGGCCGCGCCGGAGACACTCTGGAAGCGCGTTACGAGGGCCGGTTGACCGTCGGCCTCGATCTCGCGCTCTGGCAGCATGTGGATGCGCCGCTGCTGCTGCCAGAACCGCCGTCCCTCCGGCGACGACAGGATCAACCCATCGAGGGGTTCCCAGCAGACCGCGCCGCACGTCGCGCACCAAACATAGAGGGAGCGCTGCCCCGCCCCCGGGATACCATCGGGCGGCTCTGTCCGTAGCGGGATGCGGCGCCCACAGCCAACACAGGCGACCGCCATATCCACGAGCCCCCGCCTGTAGTAGCCGTCCACCCAGGCCATTAACCGTGAGAGGGCAGGCTTGTAGCCCTTGACGCTCCCGAGGAGGTGTGCGAACGGCGGGGCCGTCAGGTTCGTGTTGCTGAACAGCGATTCCGGATCGGCGTCGCAGGTGGGACAACGCAGGAGGAACCGGCCCTGTGGCGCGCCGGCGCCGAAGCGCCCGAGGAGTTTGCGCTGCCCGCAGCGGGGACACCAGATACGCGTTTCCTGCCACGTATCGCTATGAGGCGGCGTGAGGCCGAACGCCGCCGCCTCGGTCGCGAGATCCGTCGTCAACACGCGGCGCAGCGTGAGCTTGCCGCGCTCCACCCTTTTGGACACCGTGTCCTCGTTGACCCCCAAGCGCGCGGCGATCTCGGCGTAGGGGGACTCGTGGATGTACCGCGCGACGAGCGCGGCGCGGGTATCCGGGGGGAGTAACGCAAGGGCCCGGTCGAGGAGGTGGGCAAGCTCGTCGCGTTCGAGCGCGATCTCCAGGTCGAACGAATCCGCGGGCTCGTCGTCGCGGCCCGGAAGGGCGCTGTCGGGGCGGGGATAGGCCAGCCTGGCCTGTTCCACACCGCGTCGCCGCATCCAATGCAGACACACGTTCCGCGCGATGCCGGACAACCACTGCGTGCGCTTGAGCGGATCGCGCAGCTCTCGCTCGTGCCGCCAGGCCGCGACGAGGGTCTCTTGCGCCAAGTCCTCGGCCGCGTACCGGTCTCCGGTCAGGTGGCCGCACAGCCGGACGAGTCTGGCGCGTTCCACCGGCAGCGTCGTCTCCAGGTCCATGTCCTGTGTCGTCAAGCCATCTCCTCCTTTTTGCACGGCGTGTACGGGCAGGCGCGATCACTCTCCTACTCCTATACTACTGTTCCCCCAGAGGCGGCAAACCCGACACGTTTTTTGATATAGGCCGCCGGTGACCAAAGGCAGACGTTGTGCCCTAACTTCTCCCGACATGTGCGTCGCTGTGAACCAAAATGAGTAAAGTACACTATGCTGTAGAAGGTAATGAGGAGGCGTGCCATGAGCGTGACGGTGTATTCACGGCTGGATGAGCTACTACGGCAAAGAGGCATGACGGTGAGCGACCTTGAGCGGCGCATTGACGAGCGCTTGGGGGTTTTAGTCGATCCAGGTTCCCTCGATTGTCTGCTGCGGGACGCGCCGATGCGACAAGCGGATTTAACGGTCGTCGGGGCCATCGCGGCTATTCTCGGTGTCGATGTAGGGGGACTTTTCGTCGTGCAAGTGGTTCCCATCGATGCCGGCACGGAGGAGAACATATCCGACCTCAATCCGAGAGATAGCCGGCGTCTGTCCATACTCTTCGACCAAAGTTCTCTGTCCGTTGACGAGCAGGTCGAAATGAAACAGTTGGTCGCTAAGTCCGCGCGACACATGCACGAGCGACGAGTGCGACAGTATGCGCGGCTGCGCGATATGCCAAAGGAGCAAGCGCGGCAGGAGATGGAGTCCAGCTTCCAGGAAGCCCTTGCATGGATCAAAGACTTCGCGTCCGATCCGCAACAGCAACGCGCCGTAGACGAACGCGCCGCGCGGTTCAAAGCGACGCTGGTTGAGTGATCTACCCGCTAGGCCTGCAAAGAGAATTAGCGCGACTGGCGGCGCGACAAAGTAATAGTCCACGCAACGCTCGTGTTCGTGAAGCGATACAACTGCGGGCGCGCAATGTATGCGAGTATTGTCTGCTTCCCACGAACGGCCAGTTTCACGTCGATCACATCATCCCCGAAGCGCTTTGGCAAGATTACATCGCCAATCGCCTGCTGGTCGTGCGTCCGATGCGTGGGCGGCGCGGACACAATCACATCGACAACTTCGCGTGGGCCTGTGAGTTCTGCAACGAACACAAAGGCCAAAAAGTCGCGTACTATGCCGGCCGGCGATCCGCGCGCCTCTTCGATCCCCGGCAGGATTTATGGCCGGAGCACTTTGTCTTCGTGCATCGCTATCTCTTCATTCGTGGCCTGACCGACATCGGTCGGGCGACCGTCGATGTCCTGGGTCTCAACGACGCGCGGCTGGAAGGGCCACTGGGTCCGCGTCACGACGCCGTGTTGGTAGACGCCTACCCTCCCGTTTGGGCGCACGCCTGGCTTGTTTGATGGGCAGTACATTGTCCGCACAATCGTTGTTGTATGTACACAGGGGATGTGCTGCTGGGAGCCAGCAGCGTAGGACGGTCGCCGTTCGGCCCGTGATATCATATGCCCATACGCGACAGACGCGTTGTTGGATTGCAGCCTCGACAGAGAAAGGACCGGCGATCATGCCGAGTGCTTCACGGCCAGAGGCACAGGCGGTCGCCCGCCAGTTCGTGGCCGCTCATTTCCCCACCTGCCTGGTCGCTCTCTTGGCGGGGGAGTGTGGCCGGGCAGGGGGGCGGTTTGGGGGCGGATCTGGACATCGTCATTGTCGATCCACAAGTCACGCCCCACTGGGCGACGCATGAGCTAGCTGGTTGGCCCATCGAGCTCTTTGCCCTGACGCCGGACACCTATCGCCACGCCTTCGCCCTTGACCAGCGCCGCCGCTGGCCGCTGCACCTGAATCTCTGCCGCTCGGCCGTGGCGCTCACCGATCATAATGGGCTCGCCCAGACGATGCGGGACGAGGCGCACAAGTGGTACATGCAAGGACCTTCTCCCCTAAGTGCGGACGAGATCGCCGCCGCGCGCTATACGCTGACCTGGATGGTGGATGATCTGGCCGACGCTGGCGACCCGGATGAACTCCGCCTCATCGGACACGATCTCGCCCAGCAAGCGGTGGACTACTATCTGCTCGCGCATCGCCGGTGGTTGGGTAAGGGCAAGTGGCGGATGCGCCAGTTACACGAGGCGGACCCCTCCATCGCGTGCAAAGTGACGCAAGCGCTGGTGGCCCTGCGTGAGGGTGACAAGCAGCCGTTGCTCCAGTTCGGTGCACTGACGCTGGACCAGCTCGGCGGCCGCGGCTTTGCCGGGCGGTACTTCGCCTATCAATTCGACTGAGCCGCCCTCCACCGATACTCTATGCTGATAGCACGGTACGGTTCGGGTGTTCGGCCTGGCGCGCCGCATGCAGTACACTTGTGGTAAAAGGGACGTTGTCCATGAGGGAGGCATGTGGGAACTATGGGCGTGACATCGACATCGACACCGTCTATCTACATCGAGTTGCCCGCCGATCTCTACGAGCGCATCCAGGCGGTGGCCGTCCGCAGCGACCGGCCGGTCGAGTCAGTGCTGGTCGAGAGCTTGGCCCTGCTCTTCGGTGCGCCGTCCGTCGATTGGGACCACCCTGCGGCGACGTTAGAGGCGCTGTCCGATGCGCAACTTTGGGCATTACTAAATCGTAGGCTGGCTTGGCCTGCTAGCGACCGTTTGCGTGAGTTGACGGCGCGCGGCAAAGGAGCGCCCTTATCGGATGAGGAGCAGGTTGAGCTTGCCGCCCTCATCGACGAGGCGGACCGCGTGACGCTCCTGCGCTCGCAGGCGCTCCTTGTGCTGCAAGGGCGTGGGCACGATGTGCGGGGCCAGTTGCAACGTGGGGCATAAGTGGCCTACATCGCGCAGACATTGCGCCGGGAGGTAACCGAGCGGGCGCGTGGACGCTGCGAATACTGCCTGACCGCGCAAGCGGTCGTCGTGGAGATGGAGATCGACCACGTTATCCCTGAGGCGACTGGTGGTCCGACCAACGCGGGCAATCTGTGCCTGACGTGTGTGGGCTGCAACGGGTTCAAGCTCGCGTTCCAAACGGGGATTGACCCTGAAACAGGTGAGCACGTCCTCTTGTTTAATCCGCGCGCCGAGCGGTGGGAAGATCATTTCGGCTGGAGCGAGGACGGGACGCTGGTCTTGGGCCTAACGCCGGTCGGGCGGGCTACGGTGGCACGGCTGCGGGTGAACCGGCAACGTATGGTCGAGGCACGGAGGCTTTGGGTGCAGGCGGGTTGGCATCCGCCTGCACCTGCATAGGAACCCTCATGGCGGTACGTCCTATAGAATGAAGGTAGATGTTTTCCTAACATACTGGACAGGGGCGGCGGTCTGGCAGGAGCACCCATAGAGGAGGCGTCGGATGGAAGTAGACGTGTTGAGCATCGAGCGCAACGACAAGGCCAGCGGCCCGCGCGAGGCCGCGTACGATGTCAAGACCACGATCGACGGTCGGGATCGCACCTTCGAGGTGCTCGTCGCCACCGGGAAGATCGGCCCCGACCCGATCTCATACGCTGTGTTCCGCGACCCCAGCGAGATGCGTCTCTTTAAGCACGACCAGCGGCCGATCACCGACATACTCAGGGGCGTGCTGGATGTCTGTAACCGCGAACAGGCGTTACTACTGCCCACATGACGCGGGCAGCCGTGCGTAGCGTACACGGTGCGGTGGAAGGCAACGTGTCTTCGTGCGTCGCTATCTCTTCATGCGCGGCCTGACCGGCATCGGTCGGGCGACCGTCGATGTCCTGGGCCTCAACGACGCGCGGCTGGAAGGGCCGCTGGGTCCGCGTCACGACGCCGTGCTGGTAGACGCGTACCCTCCCGCTTGGGCGCGTGCCTGGCTCATTTGATGGGCAGTATATTGTCCACACATAGGACGGTCGCCGTTCGGCCTGTGCTATCATAGGCCCATGCGCGACAGGCGCGTTGTTGAATTGCAGCCTCGACAGAGAATTGCAGCCTCGACAGCGAAAGGGACGGCGATCATGCGGAGTGCTCCACGGCCAGAGGCACAGGCGGTCGCCCGCCAGTTCGTGGCCGCTCATTTCCCCACTTGCCTGGTCGCTCTCTTGGCGGGGAGTGTGGCCGGGCAGGGGGGCGGTTTGGGGGCGGATCTGGACATCGTCATTGTCGATCCACGAATCACGCCCCACTGGGCGACGCATGAGCTAGCTGGTTGGCCCATCGAACTCTTTGCCCTGACGCCGGACACCTATCGCCACGCCTTCGCCCTTGACCAACGTCGACGCTGGCCGCTACACCTGAATCTCTGCCGCTCGGCCGTGGCGCTCACCGATCGTGACGGACTCGCTCAGACGATGCGGGACGAGGCGCGCATGTGGTACGTCCAAGGGCCGTCTCCCCTGAGTGCTGACGAGATCGCCGCCGCGCGCTATACGTTAACCTGGATGGTGGATGATCTGGCCGACGCTAGCGACCCGGATGAGCTTCGCCTCATCGGACACGATCTCGCCCAGCAAGCGGTGGACTACTATCTGCTCGCGCATCGGCGGTGGTTGGGTAAGGGCAAGTGGCGGATGCGCCAGTTACACGAAGCAGACCCCTCCATTGCGCGAGACGTGGCGCACGCGCTGGTGGCTCTGTGCGAGGGCGACAAGCAGCCGTTACTCCAGTTCGGCGCACTGACGCTGGACCAGCTCGGCGGGCGCGGCTTTGCCTATCAATTCGACTGAGCCGCCTGTGTCACTCCCGACTGGCGCTATGAGTGGCGGTGATCTATCTCTGGCTTCGCTACGACTCCATGGTAAAGGCCACGCGGTCGGGCGTGAGACTGCCGCGCTGTCCGCTGGCGCGCACGGCCGCTGGCTCGAACGCCAGGGCGCCGCCACCGGTGACGCGCCCGCGCAGGCCCATGAAGAGGCTGTAGATGACCGGCACGACCACCAGCGTCAGCAGCGTGCTGGTGAGCAGCCCGCCGATGACCACCGTGGCCAGGTTGCCCGCGATTAGGCCACTGCTCTGGTTCTGTATCGCCAGCGGGACCAGCGCCAGGATGGTGGCCGTGGCTGTCATCAGGATCGGGCGCACGCGCGTGCGCCCGCCCTCGATCAGCGCCTGGTGCAGCTCCGCGCCCGCCTCCAGCTTGTGCTGCACCAGGTCGAGCAGCACGATGGCGTTGGTCACCACGATGCCGATCAGCATCAGCATACCGATCAGCGCCGAGAGGTCGAGCGTCTTGCCCGTCACGGCCAGGCCGACCAGCGCGCCGATCACGGCCAGCGGCAGCGAGAACAGGATCACGAAGGGGATCAGCAGCGAGCGGAACAGCACCACCATGATCAGGTAGACCAACCCAATCGCCACCAGCATGGCGATGCCCATGTTGATGAAGCCGTCGATGAGCTGCTGGCCCACGCCGGCCTGCCCCACGGTGATGTCGCTTTTGGCCCACCTGGCGGTCAGCGGCTTGATCGCCTTGGACACGTTGCCCGTCACCGTGCCGGAACTGGCGGCAGGGTCGACCCCCGCCGTGACGTCACCGATGTTTTGCTGGCCCTGCCGCGCGATGGACACCGGGCCGAACGTGGGGGTGACACTGGCGATCTGGCCGACGGCCACGGGCGGCGTCCCGATGGTCAGATTCTGGATTTTCGCCGCCGTGTTCGTGGCGTTGGGATCGACCTGCACGTAGATGTCGGCGTCCTGGCTCTGGTTGTGCAGGCGCACCGTCGTGGCCGTCTGCCCGGTCAGCGCGCCGCGGATGGCGAGGGCGGCGGTGGCCGGCGTGAGGCCGTGCAGGAAGGCTTTGCGCGCGTCGACCGTGATCTCGAGTTGTGGTTGGCGCGCCTGCAGGTTGGACTGCAGGTCGGTCAGCCCTTTGACCCCGGCCAGGCTGCTGAGCACCTGCTGGGTGGCGGTGGTGACCTCGCTCTGGTTGGAGCCGGTCACCTGCACGTCGACGTTGGTGGGCGGACCGTTCTGCACCGCCGCGCCCTTGATCGACGTGCCGCCCGTATTATAGGGCGCGAGGTCGGAGTTCAGGCGTTTGATCGCCTTCGTCATGTCGACGTTGCTGTTGTAGACCACCAGCATCGTCGCGGCGTTGTCGGCGCTGCCGGAGCCGGAGCGCTGCGCGCCGGCGCTGTCGTAGCCGATGATGCTCTCATATTCCTTGAGGCCGGGCTGCTTGGCTTTGAGCACGTCGCGCTCGACGCGCGCCACGACAGCGGTGGTGCGCCCCAGCGAGGCCCCGGCGGGCAGCGCGACCGACACCTGGGCCAGGTTGGCGTTGCTCGGCGGCAGGAAGCCCTTGGGGATGCCGGCCGCGAGGCCCAGGCTGCCCACGAAGAGCACGAGGGCTACGACAACGGTGATGGCGCGGTGGGCCAGCGCCCAGGTTAGGACCGGCGTGTAGACGCGCTGGATCACCGTCTCGCGCTCCACGCGGACTTTGCGCGTGATGAACAGGCTGCCCAGCGCCGGAATGACGGTGAGGGCCACCAGCAGCGAGGCGGCCAGCGCGAAGGCGACGGTGAAGGCGAAGGGCTGGAAGAACTGGCCGATGATCCCGCCGACGAAGCCGATCGGCAGGAACACGGCGATGGTGGTGACCGTCGAGCCGATGATGGCGCGGCCCACTTCGCGCGTGCCGTTGATCGTGGCCGCGATGCGCTCCTCGCCCTCCTGGACGTGCCGGTAGATGTTTTCCAGCACCACGATGGCGTCGTCGACCACGCGGCCGATGGCCACGGCGACGGCGCTGATGGTCATGATGTTGAGCGTGATGCCCTGCCAGCCCAGGATGAGCAGCGCGGTGAAGATGGAGAGCGGGATGCTGACCGCCGTGACCAGCGTGGTGCGCACGGTACGCAGGAACAGGAAGATGACCAGGATGGCGAAGAGGGCGCCGAAGAGCCCGTCGCGCACCAGCCCGCTGACCGAGTCGACGATGCCGGTCGAGCTGTCAAACAGGGTGCTGATGTGGATCTGGGGGTACTGCTTCTCCAGGCTCGTGATCTTGGCCTGCACCCCGTCGGCGACCTTGACGATGTTGGCGTCGCTGTTCTTGCGGATGGTGATGGAGATGGCCGGCTTGCCGTTGAAGCGCACGATGCCGGCGATCTGGCCGGGTGTATTGCCCAGCACGTTGACGTTGCCCGCGCCCTCGCTGACCGTGGCCACGTCGCGCAGGTAGACCACACGCGGCTGGCTGACCGCCCCGGCGCGGCTGGAGTAGCCGCTCGTGGCGCTCGTACTCCCGGTTTGTCCGCTCCGCGTGGAGGCGGAGGAGCCGCCGGACGCGCCCGTGCTCGCGCTACTCACGCCGGACCCGTTACCCGCGTAGCCGCCCCGCGCCGAGCCGGACGCGCCGGATTGGCTGCCCGTGTAGCCAGACGCGCCGGACTGGCTGGATGCGCCACCCACGCCGCTCGTCGCCAGCACTGTGATGGGCAGGTCGCGGATCGCGGTGAGCGTGTCGAGCGTGCCGTTCGTGACCACCGGCTCGGTGACGCCGTTGTTCGTCACGTTGCCGCCGGGGATGCCGACGTTGTTGGCCTGCAGGACCTGGTTGACCTGCGCCGGCGTCACCCCGTACTTAGCCATCAGGGTGGGGTTCAACGTGACGGTGACGCGCGGATTGGCGCCGCCGCCCACGTCGGCCGCGGCCACGCCGCTGATCTGCTCAAGCTGCGGCTTGACCTGGGTATTGACCAGCGTGTAGGTGTCCTGCAGGCTGGCCTTGCCGTCGGTGTTGTTGACGCCGAGGTACAGGATCGGGAAGGCGCTGAAGTCGACTGTGGAGACTTTGGGGGCCAGCACGCCGGTGGGGAACGGCAGCCCCGCGACGGCGGTCGAGATCTTGGACTCAGCCTGGTTGATATCCGTGCCATAGTTGAACTGCACGGTCACGACCGAGGCGTTCCGCGCCGAGGTCGAGGCGAGCGTGTTGATGCCCGGCACACCGGCCACGGCGACCTCGACGGGCTTGGTCACGTCCTTGAGCACCGTGTTGGGGGAGGCGCCGGGGTCGGCCGTCACGACGGTGACGGTGTTGAAGCTGACGTTGGGCAGCAGCTCTTCCTGCAGGCGCGTGGCGGTGAAGCCGCCCGCCGCCAGCAAGATGAGCGCGAACAGGATCACCGCCGCCCGCTGGCGGACGATGACGCGGATGAAAGAGGTCATAGGTGTCCTATCCTTTGCTATGGAGAAGCTGACAGCTGACAGCTGTCAGTGGCACGCCGGCAGGCCGTCCGTGACCGTCGCGGCCAGGGCGCGCATCCCTTGAGTCAGCGCCGCGAGGTCGTCGTGGGCGAGGCGGCCTAACAGCGCGCGCACGAGGCGGCGCTCGCCATGCTGGAGTTGCAGCGCCAATTCTTCTCCCCGTGGGGTCAGCCGCACGATCGTGCGGCGGCGATCACTCGGGTCCTCGGCCCGCTCGACGAGGGCCAGCTGGACCAGTCCCTCGACGAGGATGCTCGCCGCCGGCTTCCCGATGCCGAGGCGTTCGGCCAGGCGTCCGACGATGAGGGCGCCTTCGTCCGCGAGGACAAACAACCCTTTTAACTGCGTGATGGTGAGGTCGAGATGCAACCAGTGCGACTCCGTCGCCGCATGAAAAGCCTGAATGACCGTTTCGTAGGCGCTCAAAGCCTCTTCAACGAGGCCCTCGTGGTGTCGGGGCATGGACAGTCCTTTCCGTTCACCACAACTCTACCACGATAGTTTCGATATGTAAACCTATTTTGAAAAACACAATAATTACTATGCTCGACACAAATAATGTCGTGCGACCCGGTGATACTATCACGCAATCGGCGCGACGTGGGGGGCGCGCCCCGTGATTGTGAGGCGCGGCGTCAGACGCGCGGCGCACGGGCGCCCGCGCGGGCCGGCCGCCCGTGCACCGCGCTCAGCCCGCCGTCCAGCGCCCGTGCATCGCCGTGCTCCCGCGCCGCGCCCACCGGCCGCCCCTCTCGTGGGACGCGTGTCCTCCCAACACGGCCAGTGTAGCACGGAGCGGGGGGGTGTCAAGGAACACGCGCGCCCGCGCCCGCTGCGGCCGCGCGGCGCCACTGGCCGGGCCTCGGGGCCGCAGGGCGCGCCCTGCGGCCGCACCTAACCCTCTCACCAACGTGGGGCGCGCCCCGACGTGGGCCGCTATTGGCGCGGCGTGAGGATTTAGGAGTACATTGAGAGGAATATCCCTTGCCGTAGCAGGACCACCGACGCATGGTGATGGTTGGAACGGAGCACGACAGTGAAAAGCCCATGGGAGCGGCAGTCCGAGGGGTGTGAGGGGCGCGTCATCCCCCTCCGCCGCCTCGACGTCCACGTCGAAGTGCGGCGTTTTGGCGCGGCGCTGCTCGACCTCATCATCCTGGTTATCGTCACCATTTGGCTCGGCGACGTCTTCGGCGTCACCCATGTGACGAGCGGCACGGCGCTACGCACGGCCGTGGGCTTCACCTATTTCGCGACGGACAACACGATCGACCCGCCGTGGCTGATCCTGATTATAGTCGCCCTGTACTCCGTGCAGGAGGCGCTCTTCGGCGCGACATGGGGCAAACTCGTGGCGGGTCTGCGCGTGGTCGACGCCGAGAGCGGCCTGCGTCCGACCGCCGGCATGGTTGTGGTGCGCAACGTCCTGCGTGTCGTCGAGTACTACCCCATCCTCTACCTCGTCGGCAGCGTCGCGGCCATGACCTCGCCGCGCCGCCAGCGCCTGGGTGATCGCCTGGCTGGGACGCTGGTGGTGAGCGCCAATTCGGCCCCGCTGGCCTACCTGCCGGCCTCGCAGGTGCGCCGGCGCCTACTGCTGTTGATCGCGGGCTGCGCCGTGTTTGCCCTCGGCTGCGGCGCTTTCGCCTATGTTGGCCGTCCGCCGCTGGTGATCCAGGGACTCGTCAACACCAACAGCTTGTTCGACCGCGACAACATCGTCGCGTACAGCCTGGGCGCGCCGCGCTGGGGCTCCGGCGTCGTGCGCTACCCCATCGCCTACCGCGACATGGCCCACTACCACGCCGGCTGCAATGGCACGCTCACGCTGCGTTGGCACGGCTTCTTCGCGCTGAATGGCGGCTGGCGGCTCGATCAGGCCGCGAGCGCGCGGACATGCCGCTAACCTCCACTGTTGCTCGACCGGCATGACGAACCTCACAGTATCGGCGCTGCTGTCCGACCTCGACAACACGCTCTTCGATCGGGACCGCGCTTTTCGCCGCTGGGCCGATAACTTCATCAGCGCGCAGTTGGGCCTGTGCGACGCCGCGCCCCGCGAGGAAGCGCGCGATCTCCTCGTGTCGCCCGACGCACGCGGCTATGGACCGAAGACGGCGATGTTCACCACATTCACGGGGTTGTACCCCTCTTTAGGGGAGCGCGTCGATGCCATGGTGGAGGCGTTCTATCGCCAGATGCCCGCCTTCGCGACCCTCGACGACGACGTGGCACAACTCCTCGACGCGCTACATCGCGCCGGACTCCCCTTCGGCATAGTGACGAATGGCACGCGGCATCAGCACGCGATGGTCGAGGCGTTGGGCCTCGACCGGCGCGCGTCCTGCGTCTTCGTGTCGGAGACTTTTGGCGCGCGCAAACCGGAGGCGGCCATATTCCTGGCGGCGGCCGCGGCGTTGGGCGTCGAACCGCGTGACGCGCTCTTTGTCGGCGACAATCCCCAGGCGGACATAGGGGGCGCGCATCGCGCGGGTATGCGCACGGCGTGGTTGCGGCGAGGGCAGGAGTGGCCGGCGACGCTCCCGCGCCACTATATCGACGTCACGATCGACTCCCTGGGCGACCTCGCGCATATCCTCTCCTCGTAACAGAGCGTTGCTAGTCAACGCGCCAGTCGCCGATGACCGTCACGGAACCTGGCTGCATCTCGTCGGAGAGCGCGGCTAAAATGTCGGGAACCATCACGCGTATTGTCGTGATGCTGTTGTCACGTACAGCAAGGACAATCACGGCCAGACCAACCTTGGACATATTTTGCTGATGAGGGATGCCACGGTCGGCGGTCAGGAAGACATTGAACCCTGCGGACGTAGCCAGACCGAGAAGAACGCCGTTCTTGATGCCGTTCCAGCGCATCTCTGTTACCGTAGCGACATCGTGACCTATCAAATCGCGCGTGAGCTTACGAGGAAGGTCCTCGTCCAACAGTATCCTCACGCGGACATCAGCGCTTGCCTCATCAGCGCGATGGCCGCACGAGCTTGCTCACGACTGACCGAGGGATAGTTGTCGAGAAATTCTTCCAGCCCGTCGCCGCTTTCCATGTAGTCAACCAAGGTCTGCACGGGAACGCGAGTACCGGCAAACACAGGATCACCGCTGTGGATCTCCGGGTCGCGCACCACAAGAACAGGTCCGGCAATGTTAGTGCTCATAGCTTATTGGCCTCACTTAGATATGCGGGATATCATAGTCCCCGACCACGGGACGATTCTGCCGTGGAGCGCCACTAGGAGCCGAGACCCTCGTATTCCGACGCCAAGACTTCGACCACCCGCTCGACACGGCCTGCCATGACCTCTTGTAGGGGGTATGGTGTCCCAAAGAGCGTAGTGGTGTCTGTAGAAAGACGGGGAGCCCCTCCGCCCCATAGACAAGCAGACCCAGGTGGGCCAGTTCGCCGATAGCCGCGAGCCGATTGCGCTTCTCTTCATCGGCCGGTAGTTGGTCCTGGCGCTCCCAATTCTCGATGGTCTTCGCGCTCACGGACATAATGTAGCCCATCTTCTCACGGGACAACCCCATCTCCTGTCTGATGTCCTTCAGGCTCAATCCTGTTTGAAGACGATCCGCGATGTCCATGTGCGCCTCCCTTGTTGCTTCTATCGTACCACGCTTGCAGAAGAGTTTCGATAAGCCAATCGAGTTAGGGCCAGAGCTTGATGGTGTCGTCCGTGCGTCGAGCCTCGGCGTTCGACACGAGGTGACAATTGTCACCTCTACCTCCTGACTCCGCACACTACCGCATCGGTTTCCCAACCCCCACAATAGATCTATAAGCCGCCGGCATGACGGCGACACGGAAGCGAAGAAAGGAAAAGGTAACAGCATGGCAACCATCACACGTTGGATTTTGCGGCATCGGCTCCTCGTCGCCGCGTGCTGGCTCACTATCGCCGTCGTCAGCCTGGCCTCGTCGGGGTCGGCGGCCAAAGCCCTTTCCCAGGGCGGCTCCATCCCGCCGGGCTACGAAGGCGTCGATACGAATAACGCCATCCTGCATACTTACGGCACGGACGGTGGCGCGGCCCCGCTTGTCCCCGTCATTGTCTTGCCCCATGGCACGACTGTCGCCACGCCCGGCGTCACCGCGCGACTCGCCGCCGCCTTTGGGGCGGTCCAGGCCGCGGCGCCGGGCGCTCGCGTTGTCTCGTACGCCTCGACAGGTAATCGGGCCTTCGTGTCGTCCGATGGGCGGACCACGTTCGCCCTGGTTTACCCCGTCGTCCACCCAGGGTCGCAGGCGCCGCCGCCTGTCGCCGCGGTCCAGCGGGCGTTGGCGGCGCGCCCCATCGCGGGGGCGCGGGTCTACGTCACCGGACGTGACGCGTTGGCGTCGGCGCCCTCCGCGAGCAGCGGCACGTCGGGCGTGCTGGCCGAAACCCTGGTCGGCGGTCTGGGCGCCCTGGTCATTCTGATCCTTGTGTTCGGTTCGTTCCTGGCGTTCGTACCCTTGCTGGTCGCCTTCGTGGCGATCCCCACCACCTTCTTGCTGGTGTGGGGCCTGACCACCTTTACCGACATCTCCGTGATCGTGTCGTTCCTGATCGCCTTGATCGGCCTCGGCGTGTCCATCGACTACTCGCTGCTCATCGTCACCCGCTGGCGTGAGGAGCGCGCTCAGGGGTATGAGAATAACGAAGCCATCGTGCGCGCTATGGCGACAGCCGGCCACTCGGTCATCTTCAGCGGCACGACCGTGGGCATCAGCCTGCTGGCCCTCGTCGTGCTGCCGCTCGCCTTCCTGCGTAGCGTCGGCTACGGTGGCTTGCTCATCCCGCTGGTTACGGTGCTGGTGGCCTGCACGCTCTTGCCGGCGCTGCTCTCGGCGGTCGGGCCGCGCCTCGACTGGCCGCGCCACGGGCATAGCGAACGCCCCAGCCGACTGTGGGCGGCCTGGGCGCGTGGCGTCGTGCGACGGCGCTGGGTCGCCGCCGGCGCGGCCACGCTCCTTCTCGGCGCGCTGCTGTTCCCCCTCAGCGGCCTCATGCTTGGTAACCCCTCGGTGGACGCGCTGGCCACGCCGGGCGCGGGTTCGGCGTATCAGGGTTTGCGCGCGCTGGAAACCTCTGGCATCGGCGCCGGCGCGCTTGACCCCATCGACGTGCTGGCGACCCCGCGCGACGCGGCCGCGCTCGCCGTGCGCCTAGCCCATGTAGACGGCGTACGCGGCGCGGTGGCCCCGGCCACCCCTGCCTGGCGGCGGGCGGGAACCGCCCTCATCGCGGTTCTGCCCCTGGCCAACAGCACCACAAGTCGTGGGCGCACCACGCTCGATGCCGTCAGACGAGCGGCGCACGCTGGCTCCGCACCAGCAAAGGTGGGCGGTCCGGCCGCCGGCGACGCCGACTTCGTCGCGGCGATCTACGGTAGCTTCCCACTGATGGTCGGCCTGATCGCGCTCGTCACCTTTGCGCTGTTGGTGCGCGCCTTCCGCTCACTGCTGCTGCCCTTGAAGGCCGTTCTGCTCAACGTGGTCTCGGTCGGCGCGGCCTGGGGCGTGATGGCGCTGGTGTGGCAGTTCGGCTACGGCTCGAAGCCCATTTGGGGCATCGCGGCCACCGGGTCGCTCACCGCGTGGGTACCCCTGATGGTCTTCGCCTTTCTGTTTGGGCTGTCGATGGACTACGAGGTGTTCATCCTCTCGCGCATGCGCGAGGAGTACGATCGGACTGGCTCGACCACGGCGGCGGTGGTCGGGGGCATTGGTCACACCGGGCGGCTGGTCACCAGCGCGGCGCTGATCTTGACGCTGGCCTTCGTGGCCATGGCCGCGACGCCTATGACAGACGTGAAGGTGATGGCCACAGGGCTGGCCGCAGGCATCCTGCTCGACGCCACGGTGGTGCGCATGCTCTTGGTCCCAGCGCTGGTCTCCTTGTTTGGGCGTTGGAACTGGTGGCTCCCCGCGTTCCCGGCGCGTCTGCTGCGCGTCCAGCCGTCGCCCATTCACACAGGTCTCACGATCGTTGAGGGCGACCGTACAGCGAGCGCGGCCCGATAACGCGATTTTGCGTGAGTCTGGCGCGATATTTATGAAACTTTACTTCCCCTTAGGCAATAAAGAACCGGGGAAGTCCAAGCTGGACAACGCCCAATCCACTTTGTTCTCCTTGACATGCATACTTGTTGCTCCGATGAAGTGTCTACGAGAGCCGGAGCAGAGGACATAGTAATTGTTTTTATCATCTTGATAGTTGCCTTCTTTATCCCATCTATGCCCTCGCGTAAGCCCACGTCTAATACGAATCGAATCGAGTTGCCCCGGCGTCACGGTTGTAATTTCAATGCCTTTGAAGATGATGCTTTTTAACTCGATATAAAACACGCCACCAAATATCAGATCGACATTCGAACTGTCGCTATCTTTCTCGTTTCTTCCACTTCTAATAAGAAGTTGGCTATGGCTCAATGAGTACGCCCACAGCCGAAAATTATTTGGGCTAACGAACTTGTCCACAACTGTCTCCCGCAGACGTTTAGTTGGCTAAAGAAATGGATTAGGGACCGTATCTCTAGTTTCCGCTGCATCAGGCGGCTACGTCAAGCGGAGCAGCGGCTTCTGGGGTCGCATGCCGCCGCCGTTGGCCCCAGAAGCCGGTGGGTAGATGGTCGGTGCGGACCTTTTT
>JAABUO010003906.1_pt1 | contig 17649 bp, 13 predicted proteins | sample 5559291 | NCBI WGS metagenome assembly JAABUO01 (sample SAMN10711878, study PRJNA513372) | rock metagenome | isolation source: Antarctica rocks | place: Antarctica: Victoria Land, Finger Mt sud | reverse complement strand
CCGAGGCCGGAGTATCAGGGGCCGGAGTATCAGGGGCCGGAGTATCAGGGGCCGGAGTATCAGGGGCCGGGGGGAGGGTGGCCGGGGTGGCGACAGCGGGGGCGGACATGACCTGCCCAGTTTAGGTCGGCCGCCCGGCGGGCCGGCGGCGCCGACCCGATTCGACCCGCCCGCTCCGATGCTCGATCAGTTGGCCCGGATCACGCTGGCCCGCCCGGCCGCGGCGGCTACCCCGGCGGCCACGATCATCCATGGACTGACACCCGAATAGATGGTTCGGCTGATCAGGAAGTACACCGCGATTCCATAGATTGCCGCCAGCAGGATCTGGTCCCGCGTGCGCGGCAGCCGGCGGGCGATCGTTTTCGCCGCGGCAATGACCGGTATCACCGCAATGGACGCCACGATGCCCGCGCCCACCAGCGAGGCGAGGAAAGCCGTGAACCAGAAGAACCAGTACTGGCTCTGCCCATCGGAAATGGATTCGGATTCAGCCAGCGCCCACACCACCAGCGCCACCGCATTGATCACCGCGTAGTAGAGCGCGGTCAGCAGGGCCCCGGCGATGTAGGCCCCGGCAGACAGCACCCGCCCCGCGGTGACCACCGGTTTCTCGGTCATTCTCCGGCCTGGGGCACGCCGTGCGGAATCATCATCGGGCGACGCTAACCGAGAATGCCGAATCAGGTCGCGATTGTCCACAGTGGGCTGGTCAAGCCCTCTTTCACGGTCGAGACGATGCCGGCGACGACCGCAGTTGGGCGTCGAAGAAGGACAAGATCCGACGCTTGGCGTCCGCCGCCGCCGGGTGGTTGTGTCCGATGCCGGCCACCTTCAGCAGCGGGCTCAGGGGTGAGGCTCCGGTCAAGCGATTGATGAATGCGTGCCGGGCGTCGGGATATTCCTTCACATCGTGCACGACACCGGTTTTCGCCAGCGCACCCGCCAGCGCCGCAGCGGCGCCGGGCAGCGACCGGTCCCGGCCGCCGAAGCTGGCCACCACGGGACACGGGTCGGACAGCACCTCGTCCAGATTCTTCGGGAGTTCCCCGTAGTTCACCGCCGCCGCCGTCCAGCCCGGGCGGCCGGCCAGCAACAGCGCGAAAGCCCCGCCGGAGCAGTAGCCGATCACCCCGACCTCGCCGGTGCAGTCCGGGCGCTGCTGCAACTGGTGCCTGGCCTCGTCCAGCAGGTCGAACATCGGGCCGCGCTGGGCGACCAGCTGGCGGAAGGTGCCCTGAATGCAGCGGACCGCAGCCTTGCCCTGGTACAGGTCGGGCGCGAGGGTGAGGTAGCCGGCGGCAGCCATCCAGTCGGCCTGGTCCCGCAGGTCGTCACTCAGGCCGAACACGTCCTGGACCATCACCACCCCGGGGTACTTCAGCCCCTCGGGCGCGTCGGCCCGGCGGATGGGTTCGGACAGATACCCGTCACTGGTGGTAGGGCCGGCGATGGTCACAGTGGTCATGCCCCGGACGTTACTCAGCCCCCGCCGTGTATTGCGGCGCCGGCCCGGTCCGACCGCGGGCGAGCCGCTCGAGCAGGTCGGCCCCACCGCACGGTCAGCCAAGCAGGTAGCCGATCCGCCCCACGGCGGCGGCCACCAGACCGATCGTTCCGGGGTGGTCCAGCGGCAGTGCCAGTTCCGGAGCCGAACGTGGGCCGGTTCGGCGCTGCCCGTTCAATGACGCGGCCTCGTTGGAAGACCTCGGCCAGGGCGGTGTCCAGGTCGGCGGCCGCATAGAGAACGCCATAGCCTGAATTGGGCCGGGGCCGGGTGCGGATCGAGCCGAACCGGCGGGCGGTGGCCCACGATAGATCGGATGGTCGAGCGGCTGACTAACCGACGGCAAGCCAGACTGATCGACCGGGACGGTCTGCCAGCGTTCTCCATGCGATAGCTCGGACGTCCGGGGATGGCACACTCGCCAGGACGAGCAGCGACGGCCGGACAGGCGGTGGAGGTAGCGGTGACCAGCGGATCAGGCGGCCTGGGCCGATTCTTCCGGACCCCCCCGCCGGCGGAACGGCTGGCCGCGCTGAATGTCCGTTCGGACGTGGCCGCGGCGTCGCTGCGCATGGCCGCCAGCCGGCGGGCCGAATCGACGTCCAAGGCCATCGGCGACCTGCTGCCGGAATCGGAGCTGGCGGTGGCCATGATGGAGGGCCGCTACGACAAGACCCGCGGCATCACCGTGCTCACCACCCGCCGACTGCTGTTCTTCGGTTACGAACGCCTGGTCGGGGTGATGGCCGAAATCGAACTCGGTCAGCTCGACGCCACCGGCATCTCGGCCAAAGGAACCCGGTTCGAAGCCCGCACCGGCGATCTGGTCTTGATCGTCGATCAGACCCTGGGCCGCTCGGCGGACATGTTCACCGTCTCGGTGCACGACCAGCTCACCAAGCCGCCCCCCGCCCCGGCCCGGGACCCGCTGCAGGCGCTGGCCGAGATCCGCGCGCTGCACGACGCCGGCGTGATGTCCGACGCCGAATTCGTCGCCGAGAAGGCGCGATTGATGGATCAGATCTGAAGCACTGACCCAGCCGGACGGACTCCTCCGGCCGGCTTGCTCTTCACAACGGTGGGATCCACGCCCGTCCTGGCAGCGAGATCCACGCCCGTCCTGGCGGTGGGATCCAGGCCCGGCGCCCGACCTGCCGGAGCAGCTGTCTGCGCAATTCTTCTGACCGGACAATGGTGCGGCCAAGTAGCCCATTCGGTCCATTGACCCTCCTCTCGAGCACTGCTAGACCTACGTAAGCGGTTACGTCACTCACTGCGGAGGACGTTGTGCTGGAGCGATCGACGATCTACGAAGTGGCCCGGCGTAGCGGGGTGTCCACCGCCACCGTCTCGCGGGTCATGCACGACGGCTCGGGATTCTCGGCCAGCACGCGCGAACGGGTCCGAAAGGTCGCGCTCGACCTGGGTTGGGTTCCGAACGGCGCTGCCCGCGGGCTGGCCCGCCGGAGGGTCGGCATCATTGGACTGCTCTTTCCCGACCTGGCCGACGACGACATCGACAGTGAAGCACCGCTTTTCGTGGACCTGGTCATCCGCGGCGCGGAGCGGGCGGCAAATCTGGTCGGTGACGCCGTGCTGATCGCCGCCACCCGGTGTGCGGCGCGGGCAAAAATCGCCCGGTCCGTGGCCAGCAAGGTCGACGGACTGATCGTGACCGCCCAGAGCCTGCCCGATCACGAGGTGACCATGCTGGCCCGGATCGTGCCGGTGGTGGTGATCGCCGCCCGGACGGCCCAGCACACCCACGATGCGGTCTGCGCCGACAACCGGCAGGGCAGCCTTTCCATCACCGAGCATCTCCTGGTCGAGCACGGCTACCGGGATGTCGTGTTCGTGGCCGGACCACCCGAATCACCGGATTCGATCGAGCGCTTCGCCGGCTTCCGGGATGCGCTGGGTGCCGCGGGACTCCCGGTTCCGGAACAGCCGGTGGCGCACGGAGAGTTCACCCAGGCCGCCGGGCGGCGGATCATGGGTGAACTCCTGGCCGGAATGCAGACCCCGCCCCGCGCGGTGGTCTTCGCCAACGATCAGATGGCCGCCGGTGGCCTGCAGGCGTTGGAATCCCACGGCTGCACGGTTCCCGGTGACGTCGCTGTGGTCGGTTTCGACGACATCACGTCATCCCGGCACACCCGCCCGACGTTGACCACCGTGGCCCAGCCGATGCGGCAGATCGGCGAGGAAGCGGTCCGGGTCCTGCTCGACCGGCTCGGTCAGCCCGGCCTGCCGCACCAGGTTCTCGTCCTGCCGACCGCACTCGTCATCCGTCGCAGCTGTGGGTGCGCGAACGCCCCTGCCACTGCGCCTCACCCCGAAGCAGGCGACCCGACATGACCCCTATCGCACCCGGTGAAGACACCGACGTGGATGCCCGATCGGACTGGGAACAGCGGATCTACCGCCGGCTCACCGACACCGAGACCGCCGATCCCGATACCGCGTTGGGGGCACCGGAGCGGGTTTCGGCGAGTTCCGGTTGCGGGTTCGTGAATCTGAGCTGGGAACCGGTGGCCGGCGCGGCCGGCTACCTGATCGAACGCTCACGAGACGGCGGGGAGCCGCAGATCGTCACGCACGGCGGAAGCGATGTCCCCGCCGTTCCCGGACACCGGTTCGCCGACACCGGCCTGACTGCGAACATCGACTACCGCTACCGCATCGCGGCGGTGCCGGGTGCGGAAGACCCGGCCTGGAACTGGTCGGATCCAGTGGTCGGTCAGATTTCCACGGACAGCGCAGCACCGGTGACGGTGGTCGTGGATGCCGGGGTCGATCAGGGTGCCCTGCAACGGGTGTGGCGGATGGTGGGCTCGGAACGGCTGACCCAGTTGACATTCGGTCCTGACGAACACGGTCACGACATCGGATCCGAGTTCGCGCAGGCCCTCCGGATCGGCCACGACGACCTGGACGTGCGTCAGGTCAGGGCCCACGCCATTCTGCACGACGACAACCATGTGGTCAGCCGGACCGGCGACGGTAACATCGCCTACGATTTCTCCGTTGTCGACCGGTTGTACGACACGCTGCTCGAGATCGGCATCCGCCCCGTGGTCGAGCTGTCCTTCATGCCCAAGGTCCTCGCGGCCGATCCGGATGCCACCGTCTTCACCTATCGCGGCATCATTTCTCCCCCGAGCGATTGGGGGCTGTGGCGAGAGCTGGTCGCCGCATTGGCCGCCCATCTGGTCGACCGATACGGGATCGAGGAGGTCAGCCGTTGGGGGTTCGAGGTATGGAACGAACCCAACCTGGAGGTGTTCTGGACGGGCAGCCAGGAGGACTACTTTCGGCTCTACGCCGAATCGGCCGCCGCCGTCAAAGGGGTCGATGAGCGACTGCAGGTGGGCGGGCCATCGACGGCGGCGGCGGAATGGGTGGGCGGATTGGCCGAATATGCGCGCGAGCACGACTTACCTCTTGATTTCGCGACCTCCCACACCTACGGAAACGCGCCCTTGGATGTGCGACCGGCGCTGTCCCAGCACGGATTCGGTGACTCGCCCATCTGGTGGACCGAATGGGGGGTGGGCTCCACCCACTTCGGGTCGATCCACGACGCGGTGATCGGTGCACCGTTCATCCTGCGCGGATACGCCGCGGTGCAGGGCCGGATGGACGCATTGGCGTACTGGGTGATCAGTGATCATTTCGAGGAGCTGGGACGACCACCCCGCCTGTTCCACGACGGCTTTGGTCTGCTCACCGTGGGCAACCTGCGCAAGCCCCGCTACTGGGCAGTCCATCTGGCCGCCCACCTCGGCGAACAGCTGCTGTCCAGCACGGTGACCGGGGATGGCGCCGAGGTCCTGGTCCAGGCCCTGGCCGCCCGACACGACAACGGGACCGTCGACATCCTGATCTGGAACGGAACCATCAACGGTGAGCTGATGGACGGTGATCCGCGCTTGGACCGCCGACTCTCGGTGCGGATCGTCGGACTCGGCTTAAGCGATCCGACGGTCTCGCTGGCCCGGATCGATGCCACCCACTCCAACATCCTGGCCGGATACCCCGAAGGTATCGACTGGCCGGACGACGTCCTGTGGGAACGGCTGCGACAAGCCGATCACCTGCACGAGGAAACAATCTCTGCTCCCCCCGACGCCGACGGCTCGGTCGTCGTCGATGTCGATATTCCCATGCCGGGTGTGATCCGGCTCCGGTTCTCCCCCGACGACGAGGTCGGAACTGACAGAAAGGACAATTCCGTATGACACGAGGTTTGCGAACCCGGTCCGCGGTGCTCGGTGCGGTCGCGATGGTGGCGGCGCTGGCGCTGAGCGCCTGTCAGGGATCGGCCAACAACGCGGGCGGCGGCGGTGGCGGCAGTGGTGGCGGCGGGGGCAAGACCTTGACCATCCAGGGCGACGCCGGCAATCCCACCCTGGTGAAGAACTTCAACCCGTTCGCCAGCACTCAACTCGGCGGGACCCGACTGATCTATGAACCGTTGGAGATCCCCAGCCAGGTGGATGGGTCGTTCCAGCCCTTCCTGTCCACCGGCTTCAAGGCGCCCGATGCCACCACCCTGGAGTACGCCATCCGGGACGGGGTGAAGTGGAGTGACGGGAAAGACTTCACCTCGGCCGACGTGCTGTTCACCTTCAACCTGCTCAAGAAGTTTCCGGCCCTCGACGTCTTCGGCGTGTGGCAGTTCATGTCCGGGGTGACCGCGTCCGGTTCGACCGTGACCGTCAAGCTGAAGACGCCGAACATCCCTGCTGCCACTACCATCTCGGCCACCCCGATCGTGCCGGAACACCTGTGGTCCTCGGTCACCGACCCGGTCAAGTACGTGAACGCCGATCCGGTCGGTACCGGCCCGTTCACCCTGGACACCTACGCCGACACCCAGTACCAGTTGAAGAAGGACGACAAGTACTGGCAGGCCGACAAGGTCGCCCCCAGCACCGTGGTCTTTCCGGCCCAGTCCAGCAACCAGGCCACCAACCAGCTGGACGTCAGCGCCGGCAAGTTCGACTGGTCCTACAACTTCATCCCGGATGTCAAGAAGACCTACGTCGACAAGGATGCCAAGACCAACATCTACTGGTTCCCGCCGGGCGGAACCATCGCCCTCTACCCGAACCACACCAAGGCCCCGTTCAACGACGTGAACTTCCGCAAGGGTTTGTCGTTGGCCATCGACCGGCAGACGATCGAGACCAAGGCGGTGAACGGCTACACCGCCCCGGCCAGCCAATCCGGGCTGATCCTGCCCAACCTGGAGAAGTTCCTGGATCCCAGCATTCCCGACAAGGGTGTGGTCAAGCCGGATCTGGCCGGGGCCAAGGCCGCCTTCGCCAAGGCCGGCTACACCATGCAGGGGACCCAGCTGATGAAGGGCGGCAAGCAGGCGGCGATGACCATCCTGGCCCCGGCCTCCTACAGCGACTGGGTGGCCGCGGCAACCGAAGTGAAGAACCAGCTGGGCGCGGCCGGGATCACCGTGACCTTGAACCTCCCCCAGCCGGCCGCGTACCAGCAGGCCATCCAGAGCGGGAACTTCGAGGTGGCCATGGGTGGGTACGGCGGGACCGGCAACGTCTACAACGACTTCAACAACACATTCAACTCCGAGTTCGCCACCCCGATCAACACCCCCACGGTGAACAACTTCGAACGGTTCAAGAATCCCCAGATGGATGCCGCCCTCAAGGAGCTGGCCGCCGCCACCGAGATGCCGGCCCAGGAGAAAGCGGCACATCAGTTGGAACAGCTGATGTATGACCAGGTGCCGATCGTGGCCATGTACTACGGCGGTAGCTGGGGGCTGTTCCGGACCGGCAATTTCACCGGCTGGCCATCGGCCGATGATCCCTACACCCTACCTACGCCCTACAACAATGCGGTGCTCGTCGTGGTCACCCATCTGAAGGCAGCCTGACCAGCATGCCTACTCGACCACCAGGGATCGGCGGTGCTGATCGATGCGCTACGTAGGCCGCCGGATCATCCTGTTCGTCCTCACGCTGTGGGCGGCGATCACGCTGAACTTCATCCTGCCCCGGCTGATGCCTGGCTCACCGGTGGACGCGGCGCTGGCCAAGTTGGCCTCGACCGGTCAACCCATCACCGACTCGGTCCGCAAGGCCATCGAGATCCAGCTCGGTTCCCCGTCCGGCAACATCTTCAGCCAGTACGGGCAATACCTGATCAACATCGCGCATCTCGATTTCGGGCGCTCCTACACCTTCCCGACCCAGAGCGTGGCCAAGTCGATCGGGGACGCCCTGCCCTGGACGCTGATCCTGGTCGGGGTGACGACCATCGTCGCCTTCGTGGTCGGCACGCTACTGGGGGTGCTGGCCGGATGGCGGCGCGGCACCAAGACCGACGCGACGGTCACCATCACCGCCACCTTCTTCTCGTCCTTCCCGCCGTTCTGGCTGGGACTGCTGCTGCTGTACGCGCTGGCGTTCAAGTTGAACTGGTTCCCGCTGAAGGGCGGGTACGCCCCTGGTCTGTCCCCCAACCTCAGTTGGTCGTTCCTGAGCGACGCAGTTTTCCACAGCGTCGTGCCGGCCGTCACGCTGGCCATCACCTCCCTGTCCGGGTGGGTCTTCGGCATGCGTAACAACATGATCAACACCTTGGGTGAGGACTATGTGACCTTCGCCGAAGCCAACGGCCTCCGGTCGCGCACGGTGGCGGTGCTCTACGCCGCCCGCAATGCCCTGCTGCCCAACGTGACCGCTTTCGGATTGTCCCTGGGCGCGGTGGTGGGTGGATCTGTCCTGGTCGAGGGCATCTTCTCCTACCCCGGGATAGGAAACCTGCTCTACCTGGCCGTGACCAACCGCGACTTCCCGCTGATGCAGGCACTGTTCCTGGTCATCACGGTGAGCATGCTGCTGGCCATCTTCGTCGTCGACCTGCTGTACGCCCGGCTCGATCCCAGGGTGAGGACTTCAGCATGACCATGACCACCGCATCCCCCACCGCCGACGAGACCCCGGACCGAGAACCGCCGCGGCCATTGAAACAGGCCTCCCGGCTGCCCCGGCCGATCCTGTTCCTGGGTCGGGCGTTCGGCACCTTGTGGAGTAACAGCAAAGCCCGGATCGGGTTGATCCTGCTGGCCCTGTTCATCCTGGTCGCCATCCTGGCCCCGCTGCTCGCCCCGCACTCCCCGACCGCCACCAGCTTCACCCCCTACGAGAACCCGAGCTCCACCAACTGGTTCGGCACCACCGGGAACGGCCAGGACGTGCTGTCCCAGATGATCTACGGGAGTCGGGTGTCCCTGATCGTCGGCCTGATCGCCGGGCTGGTGGCCACGGTGGTCGCCGTGACCATCGGGCTGATCTCCGGGTACCGGCCCGGACCGGTCGACGAGGTCCTCAGCTTCGGCACCAATCTCGTGCTGGTCATCCCGGGCCTGCCCTTGATGATCATCCTGGCCGCCTACATCCCGAGCCGGTCGATCTGGACGATCGTGTTCGTGGTCGCGTTCACCAGCTGGGCCACCGGAGCCCGGGTCATCCGCAGCCAGGCCGCCACCCTGCGGAACCGGGAGTTCATCACCTCGGCGGCGTTCTCGGGCGAGAAGCTGTTCCGGGTCATCTTCCGGGAAATGCTGCCGAACATGACTTCGCTGGTGGCCGGCAGTTTCTTCGGTGCCGCCACCGCGGCCGTGATGGCCGAAGCCAGCCTGGAATTCCTCGGGCTGGGTAATCCGGCCACGGTCAGCTGGGGCACCATCCTGTACTACGCGCAGCAACAGAATGCGCTCCTGACCGGCCAGTGGGTGCTGGTGTTCGCGCCCGGACTGGCTATCGCCCTGCTCGCACTGTCCTTCACGATGATCAACTTCGGGGTCGACGCGCTGTCGAACCCACGGCTGCGGGAGAAGTGATGGCGCTACTGGAAGTTCGCGACGTCAACGTCGCCTACCAACCCACCGCCGGCCAGCGCATCTGGGCCGTTCGCGATATCGACCTGGATCTGGCCCCGGGTGAGTTCGTGGGTCTGGTCGGCGAATCCGGTTGTGGGAAATCGACTTTGGGATTTGCGCTGACCCGGATGCTCCGTCCACCCGCCCACCTGGAGGGCGGCAGCATCGTCTTCGACGGCACCGACATCAGCGAGTTGGACGGTGAGAAGCTCCGGGCCCAGCGGCGTAACGGTTTTGCCCTGGTCCTGCAGAGCGGCATGAACGCGCTCAACCCGGTCCGCACCATCGAACATCACTTCGGTGACATCCTCAAGGCCCACCGCCGGCCCGGCGAGCATCTCGACCGCGCGACCATCCACCGGCGGGGGGCGGAGCTGCTGGAACGGGTCAAACTCGACCAGAGCGTCCTGCAGCGTTACCCGCACGAACTGTCCGGCGGGATGCGGCAACGGACCGCCATCGCGCTCGCCCTGTCGCTGGAACCCCGGATGATCGTGTTCGACGAACCGACCACCGCGCTGGACGTGATCGTGCAGAACGACGTGATGGCCACGATCAAACAACTGCAGCACGAGCAGGATTTCACCGGCCTGCTCATCAGTCACGACCTCGGCGTGGTGCTAGAGGCCACCGACCGGGTGCTGGTGATGTACGCGGGCAAGATCGTGGAGGATCAGCCGTCGGGACAGTTGTTGCACGGCCCGCATCATCCCTACACCGAAGCGCTCCTGGAGTGCTATGCGGACCCCCGCGCCGACGACGTCGAACTCGGCGAGATCCAGGGGACACCGCCGGACCTGTCCGAGCAACTCCGCGGCTGCACGTTCGCTCCCCGGTGCCCGCTGGCCGTCGACATCTGTCGAGAGGTCGAACCACCGCTGACCCCGTTGGGGCATGGGCGGGCCGCCTGCCACGTCCGGGCCCCGGATCCGGCCGTGCTGGACGGCTGGACCCCGGCCGCCGGGGACGCCGGATCCGACCCGGTCCCCACCGGTTCGTCGCCGCTGACCTCAGGTCACGCCGAAGCCGCTATGGAGTCCACCGATGTCCACTGAAATCGACCGGAAACCGCCCGACACCTCAACCAGAGCCGACCGGGTACCGGCCCTGGTGGTGGACGGGGTGAGCAAGCAGTTCCGGGTGCGCGGCCGCGGCAAAGGTGTCCTCACCGCCGTGGACAACGCCTCGTTCACCATCGAACCCGGCTCGGCCCTGGGCCTGGTCGGGGCGAGCGGCAGCGGGAAGACCACCTTGGCCACGATGATCACCGGGGCGATCCGGCCGACCTCGGGGTCGATCAAATTCGGTGAATTCGAGGTGGAAACCCTGAAGTCGGGCGGACTCCGCCGCTATCACCGCCGCGTCCAGATGGTGTTCCAAGATCCCTACGGCGCGCTCAACCCGCTGCACACGGTGTCCTACACGGTGACCCGGCCGCTGCAGAACTTCTTGGGCATGTCGGTCGAGCAGGCCGACGCCCGCGTGCATGAACTACTCGACACGGTCGGGCTGAACCCGCCCGAGCAGTACGCGGCCAAACTGCCCCACCAACTCTCCGGCGGCCAGCGGCAGCGGGTGGTCATCGCCCGGGCGCTGGCCTGCGAACCCGACCTGATCATCGCCGACGAGCCGGTGTCGATGCTGGACGTCTCGCTGCGGGCCGGTGTGCTGCGGCTACTCGACGAACTACGGCAGCAGCGGGGATTGAGCCTGCTCTACATCACCCACGACCTGCTCAGTGCCCGAGTGGCGACCGAGAACATCATCGTGCTCAACCAGGGCCGGATGGTCGAACGGGGCAACACCAAACACGTGCTGCAACACCCCAGCGACCCGTACACCATCCGGCTGCTCGACGCGGTGGCCAACCCGTTCGAGCTCGACGAGAGCCACCCCGAACCATCCCCGGCCGGCAAGTCCGGCATCCGCCCCTGACCCACGGAGGAAATCATGCGCCTGCATAGATTCCGCTCGCTGCGCTCACTCGGGGTGGTGGCCACCCTGATCGCCACCACATTCCTGTCGGCCGGTCCTGCCCAGGCCGCCGCCACCCCCGACCACCTGGTGATCGGGGGACTGTCCATCCCGCAACGCATCCAACTCTGGAGCATGGCCAGAGACACCTGGCGATTCTTCGAGAAAGACGTCGATCCGCGCACCCATCTGCCCCTGGACAATCTGGGCCCGGGAAGTCAACGCGGCGAATACACTTCGGCCGCCAACATCGGCGTCTACCTGTGGTCGGTGGTCGCCGCCAAGGACCTATTCCTCATCGATCGGCGCAAGGCCGCGTCGCTGATCGGTGCCACCCTGACCGAGGTGGCCAAGATGAAGCGGTCCTACGGCTTCCTCTACCAGTGGTACGACACCGCCAGCGGGGAGGCGATCCGCAACCCCGGCGACATCAAGTGCTCCGCCCAGACCACTCCGGCCAAGGACAACTGCTCGTTCCTGTCGGCGGTCGACAACGGTTGGTACGCCGCCGGCCTCATCGTGGCCCGGCAGGCTCTCCCCGAATTGCGGGGACTGGTCGATCCGTTGGTCGATGCCCTGGACTTTTCGATCTTCTACGACAACCGGCCGCAGACCGCCTGCAACGTCAATGCCGCACTGCCCGGTAATCCCCCGACCGGCCAGCAGTACGGCGGCTACTACGTCGGCCAGGGTCCGGCTGATTACCACAACGGGGCGCTCTACAGCGATCCCCGCATCTCGATGTACATCGGGATGGGATTGCACCAGATGCCCGGCGACGTGTGGTGGCGGACCTGGCGGACCCTGCCGCCGAAGCAGTGCGCCACCGATCCGGACTTCTCCTGGCAGGGCCAGCAGCCGGGTGGCTACTGGCAAACCATCAGGGACCCGCAGTCGGGCAAGAAGTTCAAGGTGTGGGAGGGCAAGTACACCTATCCCGGAACTTCACTGGACTACATCCCCACCTTCGGCGGCGGGATGTTCGAGGGGTTGATGGCCAACGAGGTGATCCCGGAGACCTTCTACGGACGGCGCGGCTTCGGGCTGGCCGATGTCCGCACCGTCCAGGTGCAGATGAAGTACGCCACCGAAGCGCTGCATTTCCCGGTGTGGGGACTCTCGCCGTCCAGCACCGCCGACGACACCGGTGACTACGCCACCTTCGGCGTGGAGGGACTCACCCTGCCCAAGGGGAAGCAATTGGCCCAGTGCGTCACCTGCGCCACGGAGACCACGGTGACCCCGCACGCGTCGTTCCTGGCCCTGGGCGTGCTGCCGCAAGAGGCGTACGCCAACATCATGAAGTTGCGTCAGCTGTACCCCGACGTCTACACCCGCGACGGCGGCTTCTACGACGCGGTGAATCCCACCACCGGCGCGGTCGGTCACCGGCGGCTCGTCCTCGACCAGTCGATGATCATGGCCGGGTTGGTCAACGCACTCAACTTCAACGCGCTGCCCCGGTATTTCGACCGCGACAAGGTGGCCTGGGCGGCTCGGCTGTACCTGTCCGTCGAGACCATGGCCATCGCCGACCGGCGATCGCCATCCTCGGGTAAGTGACCCGGGCTAACCGTCTTCACATCAGCGACTCGCATACTGACCGGATGACCGCCGCTGCTGTCGTGCCCACCCCGACCCACCCCGTTCCGAGCCGACGGGCCCTGTTCGTCGCGACCGGGGCGGTCATCGTCGCCCTCATCGGGCTGAATCTGGGCCAGCACTTCTGGCCGGGCCAGCATCTGTGGGTGGGTCCGACGGCGGCGGCGGCGCTGCTGCTATTTGCCCGCTGGCGGGGGCTGAGCTGGACCCAGCTGGGGCTGGGCCGCCACCGGCTCCGCAGCGGCGTGGCCTGGGGTGCTGCCGCCATCGCGGCGGTCGGGCTGGTCTATCTAGTGGGCATCGCCCTGCCGCTCACCCGGAGCGTGTTCCTGGACTCCCGCTACCACCTCGGGGTGCCGGAGGCGCTGCTGTCCGCGTTCGTGATCATTCCGCTGGGCACCGTGCTACTCGAGGAGGTCGCCTTCCGCTCGGTGCTCTGGGGCATGGTGGCCCGGCATGCCCGGACCTGGCGGGTACTGGTGATCACCTCGATGCTGTTCGGGTTGTGGCACGTGCTTTCCTCGCTGAACCTGAGTTCGGCCAACGCCGGCGTGGGCGACGCGCTGCGCGGTGCGGGAGCGGCGGCCGGGGTGGTGGCCGTGGTGGCCACAGTCGCGTTCACCACCGCGGGCGGGGTGGTGATCGGCGAGTTGCGCCGGCGCAGCCAAAGTGTGCTGGCCAGCGCCGGCCTGCATTGGGCCACGAATGCGCTGGGTGTGCTGTTCGGGATCGTGGCCTGGAAACTGGTCGGCTGAGCGTTCCATCGGTCCGAACCGCTTGGCTCACCGTGGCGAGGACCCGGGTGACGGCGTCGCCGACGACGCGGCCACCAGCTTGTCGGTGTCTGCGGCGGTCCAGTGGGGGGGACGCAGGATGGCCTGCCACGCGGTGATCGGCCCGATGCCGTAGTTGTGGCCATGACCGAGTGGCACCTTGAAGTTCGCGACCAGGTCGAACGACACCTGCCAGAACGAGACGAACGGCCACCAGCGCATGGCCCCGATGACATCGGGTCCCTTCGGTTCGGTGAGCCAGTCCGGCTGGCGCCAGATCAGCCGGGGCGCCCACCACACCACCGGGTCGGAGGCGTGCTGGTAGAACACCACCTCTGGATGGCTCAGCGTCCCGTCACTCGACCGGAGGTTGTCGGGGACGCCGGCGAACTCCACGGTGCTGCCGTTGCCGTATTCCGGGAGCCGTTCCAGGCTGCCGGGCCGGCGCCGCTCGGTGAGGTCGCGCCACATCGGGGTCTCATTCGGCGGTCCGGTGAACAGCGCACCGTTGGTGTCGGCGACCAGTTCGTCGCCGCCGCCGAAGGCCCCGGTCGCCCCGTAGACCCCCAGGCTGTCCCCGAACACGACCAGCCGGGGACGCCGATCCGTGGGCAGGGTCAGCCAATGGCCGCGCACCGCGGCGAACAGCGCATCGGCCGCCTGCACGGCCCGGGCCCGGTCGATCACGAACGACATCCACGACGGCAGATAGGAGTACTGCAGGGCGGCGATTGCGGTGTTGCCGCCGTACATGTACTCGAGCGGGTCCGACAGCGCCGGGTCGACCCAGCCTGTACCGGTCGAGGTGGCCAGGGCCAGCACCGCGCGGTCGAACGCGCCGGTGCGCTCAAGTTCGCGCCGCGCCAGCTGGGCCTGTTCGTCGATGCCCGAGGCGGACTCCCGCCCGGCGAACACCCGGATCGGTTCGGTCGCCGGCCGGCCGGTGAGGTGCGCAATGTCGGTCTGGGTCGGGCCGGATGCGACGAAGGTGCGGCCCTCGGTGCCCAGTGAGCCCCAGCTCACCGCGGACGCCGGACTGCCGGAGCGGAGCGGCGAGCGGGGCTGGGTCACCCCGTCGGCGGTGTTGCCGTCGGAGGCGGAGAACACGTTGTCGGCCAGCGCGACTGCGCCCTTGTAGATGACGCCGGTGAAGATGCCGTAGATGAGGCTGAACACCAGCACCACCGCGACCGGCCGGGCCACGGACCGAGGCACGAAGCGCCGCAGCAGCTTGGTCACGCCGGTGATGGCGTCGTGGACCAGCCGGAAGATGCCAATGAAGACGACGGCGGCGCTCACGGCGATGACGAACACCCCGAGGTAGACGTTGCGTTGGTCGCTGGTCACCCCGACCATGGCCCGGATCTCGCGCTGCCACCCCGAGGCGAGCCACAGCATCAGCGGAATCGTGACCGCCGCCAGCGCCCAGATCGCCCACCACGACCAGCGCTGCAGCCGCCGCGACGCGGCCGGGAACGGTGAGTGCTTGAAGACCCAGCGGACGAATACCCCGGCCCCGTAGCCGCCCGCCGCGCTGATTCCGGACAGCAGCCCCTGGATGGGCCAAGACCGCGGCAGCAGGGAGGGGGTGAGGGATATGCCGAAGAACAGCAGCGCCACCACCACGCCGGTGCGGCTGAGGCTCCGGAGGTAGTGCCGCAGGTGCCGGACGAACGTCTCGCGGCGCCGATGTCGCCGGTCCTGCTTCCGGTTGGTCATCGGGGTGGACCCGGCCCGGTCCGGCGCCGTCGACGCGCCCGTCTCCCGTGCTGTTGCCCCGGTAGTAACCGGTGTGGCGGGGGGGTCTTGTACGCCGCGAGCAACTCCGCACCGGCCGGCCATCGATCCCGACCTCCTCAGGTCACTGCATTTTCGTCTGACGATCCTAACTGCGACCTTCGGCGTGTCGACGGCCGGGACCGTCGGTCGGGTGCCCGGCCCGGATCGACCGGTCACGGATCCGCAGTGGCCTCCGGTGCCCGCGACATGCGCGGGGCCGACCCGTTCCAGGCGGTCAGGTTCTGCACCACCTCGACGTAGAACGAAGTGGTGAGGTGCTGGACGGAGGCGATCAGTCCCCCCTGTACCGACGCCCGCTTGGAACCGCTGGGCGCTTCCATCGCGACGGTGAACCCACGGATGTCCCGGCTGTCGGAGGGCAGCAGAACTTCCGGATCCTTCCGGAGCGCCGCGAGCAGGGCGGCGGTGGAATCACCCCGGTGCCCGGCCAGCAGCGCTTCGACCCGGACGGCGTCCCGGGCGTCCGCCGGCAGTTGCCGCAGCAACCACCGGATCCGGGTCAGCGGTTTGCCGTCGCGGGGGGCGTCGACACGCACCGAGCAGGCCACGCGTTCGGTCCGCAGATCGGCGCTGACCACCAGCGGCGCCACGGCTCCCGGGATGCGCAGGGTTCCGAACAGCAACCCGGAATCGGCGAGTTGCTGACAGCGGGTGGCCACATCCGGAGCCTCGCGGGGCGGCTGGGCCCGGACCTCCACGCCCAGCAGCGCGGAGAGGGAGAAGGCGACATGCTGCATGAGCTGATCGAACCGGTTGCTGACCTCGGCGGTGTTCTTGTCACCGGACCGTAGCGTCTTGGCCTTGACCGCTTCGCGGACCCCGACCCAGCGGGGACCCATGTCCTGAAAACCCTGCAGTCCGGAACGAGAGTGCTGGAGATAGCGGACGAATTCGGCCAGCACCCGCCGCTGCGTCGCATCCGCCACCCCATCCTTCTTCAACAACAGCAGTGCGTCGGTGCGGATCCGGTCCCAAGACAGATGCACCAGGGCGACCTTGCGGAGTTTGCGCCGGTCCACCGTGACCGGCCCGTCCTCGGTTCCGCTCAGCTCGTTGCTGATGGTCACCACCGCGTCGTAACCCTTGTCCCGCGCGATGTCCACGTAGTTGTCGACCTGCTCGGACCGCAACGCATTGGTCGACGTCTTGACCTCGACCAACGCCTGCCAGACCTTGGCCCCGCGCTTGACCCTGATCACCCCGTCAGGACGGTAGGCCGCCTCGTCGTGACCGAAGGGCACCTCGACGAAGGTCTCCATCGCCCCGGCAGGCGCACCGCAGCGGGTGGTCAGCACCCGGCCGAATTCTTTGACCAGGACCATCACGGCGAGCAAGGACGAGGTGGCCCGGCGTTCCTGTTCCTCGGCGCCACCGATACCGGCGACCGGGAACAGCCGGGCGGGGTGCCAGTCGGTCCCGTCAGGGGTGGGTATGGTCGCGTTCCAGTCCGCCGGCATCCGCGGCGCCCGTACGGGGCGGCGGACCGAGATCCGTTTGCGGGCTTGCTGCATTTCCTCTGCATCACGGGATTCGGTGCGCTCCGATTCGGTCGTCCCGCTGGGCTGGGCCTGGGCCGGATTCTTCTCCGTCGGGTCGCCGTCATCGGTGTCCGCCGCGGCTTGGTCGTCCACCTCGATACCGTGATCGGCGACCAGGGCCGCCAGTCCGCCGTCATATCCCTGACCGACCGCCCGGACCCGCCAATCACCGTCGCGACGGTAGAACTCGCCGAACAACAATGCCGTTTCGGTGCTCGCCCCGTCGATATCAAACCGGAGAATGTCCTGGGCATCCGCGGTCCGTTGCAGGCGCAGCGACAAGGTGGAGGCATCACCGAAAGTCGAGCCGGAGTCAGGGTCCAGGCTGGCGGCGAGCACGATGCGGGCGATGTCGTCCGGAACACTGTCCAGTTCCAGGGTGACGGTGTCGGCCGACAGAATCTCGGGCTTCTCGACCGAACCGTCGACCGGGTGCTCGGTCACCACCTTGTCCCGGAGGTGAACCGCCCCACCCACAGCAACCGGCTGGTTGTAGAAGACCAGGTCCTGATCCGAGGTGACTTTGCCGGT
>JAABUO010003904.1_pt1 | contig 17655 bp, 25 predicted proteins | sample 5559291 | NCBI WGS metagenome assembly JAABUO01 (sample SAMN10711878, study PRJNA513372) | rock metagenome | isolation source: Antarctica rocks | place: Antarctica: Victoria Land, Finger Mt sud | reverse complement strand
TCAGAACAGGCTATCCAGCCCGACAAACGTGGAGCGAGTCGCGCTTTGGCGGTATGCAGGTACGCTGAAACGCTTGCACCAAGGTTGACCGACGCTAGGTGCACTGGGTGGTTGGCATGCTGACTTTCGGCTGTCTGCAGTCCGGTTGGTCATCATTATGTGGCCACCCGCTGCAGATCAGCAAACACTCCTATCCGGTACCTCAACAGAGGGCTCTGCACATCTCAACACAAGCTGCAGGGAAAGTATCAAATGGATCTAGCTCAGTCAGCCCTGAGGCACCCATAGCTCTCAGAGTTGTTGACGAACCCTTGCATGTTGAGGCAGAGAGGTCATACTTGGCGGTGAGTTCTCCTTGCTGTCAAACACATGGTGACTTCCTACTGCTGCACACTTTTGTAAGCACAACCTGGAAGAACATGCTCAACATAGCACACTGACATGCTCCTGATTCATGCAGTACGCAATGTCAGTCATTGTGGGCAGGGCATTGCCGGATGTCAAGGATGGTCTGAAGCCAGTGCATCGTCGTATTCTTTATGCCATGCATGACCTTGGTTTGCTACACAACAAACCCTTCAGGTATGCTGAAGCATCCACCCTGAGGTAGTATGTTGCTGTCACCTGCAGCCTCAGTCTCATGCCTTTGCCGCCAAGAGAGCAACAGCTCTTGCAGACACAATTTGATCCTTGTTCCACAGGAAATGTGCTCGCATTGTTGGTGAAACTCTGGGAAAGTATCACCCGCATGGTGACCAGTCAGTCTATGATGCCTTAGTGCGTTTGGCTCAGGACTTCTCCATGAGGGTCCCTTTGGTAAGTCATCAGCTTGATACGTCCATGGACACTGCATCTGTCCTTGCACCTTCTTGTCCATATTCATGTCCTGCCAATGCAGGCAGCCTGTGGCATTGCCCATGACCACAGATCTATCTGCGCAAGCATGCTGTGCACATGATCGCTACGTTGCTGAAACATGTTTTGCTGATCTTAAGTGCATGAGTGTAGCATTGTGTGTGCCTGCAGCTGTAGCATGACTGTGACTCTCATGACACAGGCATGCGTTTACAGATAGATGGCCATGGCAACTTTGGATCGGTGGACAATGACCCTGCAGCTGCCATGCGGTATACAGAGTGCCGCCTGCAGCACTTTTCTTCAGCTACATTCCTCGCAGACCTTGATGCTGATACTGTAGACTTTTCACCAAACTTTGACGCCTCACAGGTACAACCATGCGCGACAAACTGTTACCCCACCGACTCTGCATGTTTGCGTGCATGCTTAGGGTGCTGTTCATGTCTGAGCTTTAAGCACCTACAGGCATGGCACAGCACTGTGCAAGCTGGTGAAGCTGTTGCCAACTCATGAAGCAATCCTTAGGTAGTCCAACTTCAACATGAAGCAATCCTGCAATCAGCAATGGGCCAGTCTTGTTGAATGTGCAGGATGAGCCAGCAGTGCTGCCTGCTAGGGTGCCACACCTGCTGGTGAATGGTGCAGCAGGAATAGCTGTGGGCATCGCCACCAAGATACCTCCACACAATCTGCGTGAAGTCGTGGCCGGCCTGAAGGCCCTCATACATGATCCTAACATCACCATTGCACAGCTCATGCAACATATCCCAGGCCCAGATTTCCCCACAGGCATGCCTTCAGCCCCTGTGCTTCACGTGAAACTGAACACCCTTTCTGCCCGTGCACTTGGTGCTGCAAGCTCATTGCAGCATGCACCTATTACATGCAGCTGAATGGTCATGTTGCAGTTATATCAGTGCTTCATGCTTGACGTTGCCTTCTCAACCGTCAAATGACTGAGCTCTTCATCAGAGGTGCTCCTTTCTGAGGCGCACCAGCTCATATGCTGCATGACGAGTGAAGCCATGCAGACACATGCACAAATGACGCAGGGGGACAGATTCTGGCCACAGATGCAATCCGCGCAGCATACCATGATGGGCGGGGCAGCATACCCATGCGAGGTAAGGCTGTGATTGAGGGGGACACTGCAGGCAATGGCAATGGCAGTGGCAGTAATGGCACAAGCAGCATAAAAGCAGGCAAAGGCAGCAAAGGCAAGACACAGAGGAAACGTAGCGGGGAGGGCAAGCCTGCTGTCGTCATCACTGAGCTGCCATACCAGACCAACAAGGTATGCATGGCCCAATGGCCTTGCTGGTCACTTGGCAAAGTGTTGCCAAGAATCTGAACCATGAAACTGACCTGCCCGTCAGCCACAAACAAACTGTGGTAAAAGGCATGAAAGAAAGGCTGATTATGTGAAGTCTCGCACATTGCTTGACCACCAGGGCTGCTGCCATATTTGCTGATACACAAGTAGCAACCAGGCATTCTTTCAATGGTTTGTTTGCATCTTGTAACTATGGCAGCATCTCGTCAGGAAGAAAGTCTGTTAGACAAAACTAGTCACAGGTCACACAGGGTGGGCTGACAAGGATGATGAACATCCTGATTGCTGTACGCAGGCGGCCTTTGTGGAAGGTGTGGCCAAATTGGTGAACAATGGCGACATCACAGGGGTGTCAGATGTACGTGATGAGAGCGACAGGGACGGCATGCGTGTGGTTGTTGAGCTGCGCAGAGGTGCTAATGCAGAGGTGGTTGTCAACAACTTGTACAAGCAGACCAGCCTTCAAACCACTTTCCCCTGCAACATGGTTGCCTTGGTGGAGAAGACACCACAGACCCTCAACCTGAAACAATTCCTGGAGCACTTCCTAGACTTCAGGTCAGTTTGACATGTAACAGAAATTTCATGCATCAAACCTGTCCTCATATGCTTTATGGCAGCTAGTCTTCCAGAGGCTTTTGGTGCTTCTGGCTATGCTGGCCTGCTGTAATGGAAAGATGCCAAGACCTGATGCTACTGATCTGGTTGAACTCACACCAGTGGCCAGTCACATGATCTTCTGCGCTTATGATGCAACGCAACTGTTTGCTGCGATTGTGTCAGGTGTGAAGTGGTGGAGAGGAGGGCTAGGTTCAATCTGGCCAAGGCCAACAAGCGGCTGCACCTGGTAGAGGGCTTCCTCACAGCACTCACAGACCTGGACCAAATTGTCAAAACCATCAGGGCTGCCAATGACGGTATACAGCAGCCTTCTGGCCACCCAGTCCGCCTCATTGTGAACGTTTACACATGACAGTCATGTCTATACTGTCTCACAAGCAGCTTCAGTGAAGCAGCTTCAGTGAAGCAGCTTCAGTGAAGGTTGTCAGTTAAGTTGCTCACCGCATATGTTGGTCTGGCTTATCAGTAGCCTTGCATGCACACGACTCAGCTTAACATCTTGCATGCCCTCCAAGACCATCACATCTGCTGAGCAGTGGCAGACTGTTGTACAAACGACAATCAAACATGAATCTGTGACTTTCAGCCATCTTGTGCATGAAGCTGACGCTGAAGGTGGGCGTGCAGGGGCAGCAGCATCTGAGGCATTGCAGCAGCAGTTCAGTCTGAGCAAGGAGCAAGCGGAAGGTGTGCTGAACATGTCCCTGCGCCGCCTCACCTCCCTGGAAGCCAACCGCCTGCAGGAAGAGTCACAACAGCTGCATGCAAGGTTTGCTGCTCACTACCATGCACCTCATGCCATCAAACTTGGCATGACTCAGACTTACGACCATATATACGCTAAGCTATTGTACGATGCAGGTTCTACCCTGAAGTATCAACCTGTGGTAGATGCAGCTTCTAGGCTCAGTGACTTTGGGATCAGCAGTAGAGTTCATGCCCCTGCTTTGCATGCAGACTTGTCTGGCCTCCAGTCCAGAGTTGCTGAATCCACGTTCTGAACACACACACTGTGTAAACAGCTCAAGCAACGCTCAGGGCCTTGTCTGGCCCACAGCTCAGGCTCTCTGGGCAACAACATCATACACTGCAGCAGTTGCACCTGCTGTTGAACAAGTGATCCCTCACTGCAACTCCCACAGTCACTGGACCATTGATGCGTGTAGGATCAATGAGTTGGATGGGTTGTTACAGCACCGGGAACAAGTGCTGGCAGTGGTAGAGGAAGAAGCAGATGAGATCGCAGCCAAGTTTGGCAGCGACAGACGCACGGTGATGAGTGGTGAGGCCAGCAGCGCTATGTCCATGGAGGACATCATCCCCAACAGCCAGAGCCTGGTGGTGTACAGCAAGAAGGGCTACATCAAGCGCATTCCTGCAGACACCTTTGCCGTGCAGAATCGCGGTGGCAAAGGCATGCCCATCTCAACCTCATGCATGCACTTTCCCAATCCCATCTGTAGGCATCAAGTACAGACAGGGACACCCCTGGGCTGCCTAGGGAGTGGTCAATATGCAGCATGTATCTTGCCTCAGGACACATGCGTGCCTCTTCCCTGGACACTCTGGGCAGTGGACAAACATAACCCAATCAGGACTTGTAGAGCAGACATGGAAAACGAGATCATGATCGCATCATTGGGTATTGTGTGCAAGACCAAGCAGTCACTGCATGGCTTGATCTGCAATGATGTATGCCCAGCCAAGTGGGGTTTGGAACCATGCTACGCCAGTGCAAAACTGCCTTTGTTGCACCACACACAGATGCAGACTTGCGTTCAGTCATCACATCACCCTTGTTCACAGTGCAGGCTGCCACCCTTTGTTGTCATCTTTTGGCTCGTCTATGCACACACACACAGCTGAGCCCTTGGGCCTGATCTCATGCTTAGAATTTTAGTTTATACTTTTGATTACACGAAATTCAAGCAACAAATCCCAATAAACAAGCATGGCTTTGGGAGGGTGAGAGAATACATGGGGTTGCAGGCATGCGGGGAGCCAAGCTGAAGGGTGATGACAGCGTGGATGAGATCGTGCAGTGCCTGGACCATGACAGTGTGCTCTTCTTCACCTCTGATGGTGTGGTACGCTCTCTGAAGGCTCACCAGATTCCTCAGGCCAGCAGGACCGCTATTGGCAGCGCCATCACACAGGTACCCTTCTGCCTCCTGTCTTTCACTGTGTCTGAACACAAGCTGCTTACTTGGTCAGCCAGGATGCTGAATACATGTGCTTACTCATGGTCAGCCAGGACGCTGAATACATGTGCTTACTCATGGTTAGCCAGGATTCTGAATACATGTGCTTAGTCACAATCAGTCAGGATTCTGAATATGTGTGCCTAGTCATGGTTAGCCAGGGTTCCGAATACAAGCTGCTTACTCATGGTCAGCCAGGATTCTGTCACCTGCACTGGCCAGAATCATGCTGTCGCTTATGGCTGTTTCTAATCCAATTGGACCAATCTACATCTGCTTGCATACGTCCATCTCCCTTGTGTTGTCTGCATGCAGCTACTTCATAGTTACTTCATAGTTAACTCGTGTTGCGCTGTCACTCCACTCTGCATTTCGCGCTTGTTGCCCACATCTTTATGAACAATTTCCACCATCTGTCTAGATTTTTGTGTGGGTTCAGATCCACATCAACACCCTCCTGTGTGTTTGTTTGTGCTGGCCATCAGGTAGGCAGCTTCACGGGCATGATGCCAGTGCATCTGGTGTCACTTGGAGGTGCACACAGCTACCAATCAAAATGTCAACTCCCCTTTCTGCGACGATGCCACTATGCCAGCGTGCAAAGATGGCACTTCTGCTGGTTGCAGTGTCAAGTCAGTAGAATGAGCTTGCGTGTGTGAGTGCACAGGTGGTGCCCATCAAGAAGACCGACAGCATTGCAGCCATGATGCCGGTGCAGCAGTTTGAGGCAAAGGACTACTTGCTGATGGCCACCCAGGAGGGCCTCATCAAGAAAACCCCCCTCTCCCAGTTCTCAGACGTGCGCTCCAATGGTCTCCTGGCCATGAAGCTCAAGGTAGGCCCCCTCCCCACCCTCCCCTCCACCCCTGCACTCCTGCTGGGCTGTCAACACCTCCCATTGACAGAGTGTGACAGCAAGCATGCGCCCATGAATTGATGATTGTGACAGCATGAATGCATCAGCAAATGTATGAATCTCCAGCGCCGCACCACAACAGCCAGGTTCCCTGAAGGTAGTTGCCGCTGAGCAGGACTATGGTTGTAGTAACAATCTGAGTGTAGCATTGCAACGGCCAGGCGGTATATGACATCTGACCCTTGTTGGTGTGTGCGCAGGAAGGTGACAGGCTGCTTTGGGTGGGGAAGTGTCAGGAGGACAGCAGTGTGCTGCTGGCATCATCAGGAGGCAAGGCCCTGCACCTGCTTACTACCGACAAGGAGCTGCGCCCCATGAGACGCACTGCCAGAGGTCTCAGGGTATGCCATTTGCCACTACTCCTGCCCCCCCCTCTCCCCCTCACCCCCCCCCTCCCCCCCAATGCCATACTGCCTCTCACCCCACCACTCACTCCCTTGTTAATTCACATACTGCCTCTCTACATGTCATGCAGTCCCTCGACCGGCTGCCACCTGTTGAGGCATTTCGATTTCTTGTCCAAGAGTCGGGTTATGCGCTAACAACGCACATACTGCATGGCACGTTTTGTCAATGCAGCATTTCTGCATGCTGGCATCAGGAACGCCATTGTCATGCGTGTGGTTGCAGGCCATGGCACTCTCAAAGAATGAGACCCTGATAGGTATGAGCATCCTGCCAGCCAGTGTGGTCTCTGAAATGGAGTCAGAAGATGGCAGCCAGGAGGGCAAGAAAGCAGACAGCAGCAGCGGCAGCAGCAGCAGCGGCGGCAGCACAAGTGCCACTCCTTCAGTGCTGTTGGTGACTGCACAGGGGCTGGGCAAGCGTGTGCCGGTTGCGGCATTCAAGCTGCAGCATCGTGCTGGCAAGGGCAACATTGCTATCAAGTGCAATGCGGGGGACAGGCTTGTGGCGCTCCATGTGGTATGACACATAGGCCTCCTGCCGGCATGACTGAATGTGACCTGTCACAGTCTGCAAGCTGCGAGGCACATCTTTTGTGGTACCAAAGCAGTGTCCCAAGTGTTATGAATGCTTGAGCAGACATGCCTGCCCGTTGTTCATTCAAGATTCAGTATTGCAGGTCACAGCAGCTTGAAACTTCAGGCATTGTATCATCACTGCACTCACAGTGAAGCAAGTTACCATGTGATTCAGCTACTCTGGTCAAGTCTTGATATGCATTTTGGGAATGAGCAAATGGACAGATGGATGTATGCAAGGTAGCTCTGCATTGTGCACATGCTGCAGAATGCGCATGGCGTGCATGAGCTGTCCCATGCATGACATGTGAGACATGGTCAGGTGGGGCATGGGGAGGGGTCAGAGACGGATGTGCTGTTGGGCAGCCAGCAGGGTCTGATGACGCGCATTGCCCTGGACAACATCCCCCACCATAGAGGGCGCTCAGGCAAGGGCTCACGTGTGATGAAGCTGAAGGAGGGGGACAGCCTTCACACTGTCACCCCTATCTGGGCCCAATCACCCCAGTCATGACCGACACTCACCATGTCAAGTCATGCCCGACTTGACTGCCAGCAGTCTGTGCTACCAGCTGATGTGGTGCAAGCATAACAGGCACAAGCTCAGGATGAACATTCTTCCTGTCAAGTCATCCCCAATCCACCACTAAAGGCATTTACTCAGCGACTGGGCGCTGAACAACAAGCATCAACTCATGAGGAACATGACATTGACCGGAATCAGCAATGGATGAGGTCTGCCATCAGGCACACACAGAGTGAGTGGTGCAGCAGTGCTCAAGCCCTGGTTGATGCATCAAGCCCACAGAATTGCTGCCAGACATTGATTTGAAAAGGAAGTGATACTTGGCAAATGGGCCTGATCAGCAACCTTCGCTGCTATGCAGTGTCTGTTTTGGCTGTCAGCTCAATGAGTTGCAACCTCAGGTTGAATCACAGATTGTTCCTGCCCAAACGACCTTCTGTTCTTGGCTTTCTGAGCACAAGGTTTATTTGTGATATGCTCTTATGCAGTGACATTTAGCACCCTGCTAGGTGCCGCGCGGACATACTTGCAACGAATCTGCTGGCCAGAACCCTTACATCCTGCCTGCCTAAGCAAATGAATCGTATATGATCGAACGTGCTACCATTTTGGGAAGCTGCTGCGATTGCTCCGCTGTCATGTACTGATTGGTGTTTTCTGATCTGTGTAAGGGCGTCGAAGTATATTAGACATTGCATGCCCGGTGTGCGCAGCATCAAGTACTGTAATGCATGCGTGATTTGAAGACAGCACACAGCGTGTTACGTGATGGCATAGACACTGACTGACATCCTGATGCAATGGCAGCTTACTCCATCATCATTCCTGCAGCTCCAACATAACATTTCACACCTCGTATAATGGCTGGAGTTTTTCAGGACAACGTCGTTGTTGGTGATTGTTGTAAGAAGTTGGACACACAAAAATATCTAGAGCCATGCTGCTGCAACAAGCTAACTGACGACATACTAGAGCTGCTATCTGCGCACAAGGAGAGAAAAAACTTTTGAAACGCTCTTGCTTGATGGCAAATAAAAAAATAGAGCCTCAAACAGCAGATTTATGGGATGCTCTGTTTAAGTTTTAAACAGAACATCCCATCGTGATGTGAACTTCAAGTGAAATCCTTCACGTAGATGGCATCAAGGCTTGCTGACTTTGGTCAGAAAGGCTTGCACTTCTGCTATGTATTCATCTGGGTGCTTTCTGAGGTGCGCACAATGAGCAGACTTGTCCCACCTCTTCACCCTCACATTCAAACCCCTGCAACACCAACACAGATTGTCATTCAACCCACTCACCATGCATTGCGTGAATGCCAGTGGCCCTGTTGCACAAAATCCCAAAAGCTGTGCTCAAAAACATGATTGGTCTTGTGTCAGGTTGCATACCTTCAGAACAGCTTTCAGGGACATGCATGATCTGTCAGGCCAACACATGGCAATGCAAGGCATGTGAAAGGGTGCTGTTCCTCCTGAGCAGCGAGGTACTGTATGTCAAGCCTACAGCTGTGCACATGCAGCACGGTTGACAGCATACTGTTGTCGCTTCTTGTCCAACAGGGTCTCCAGCTCCTTGGCGTCACAAAGCTTATCATCTGTGCTGTAGAAGTACAGGCGGGGAACAGCCAGTTTCTCATTCAGCATGCGGTTCCTGCATGCAAGAGAGATTGTGCATGCAAAAGACAATGCACATGCAAAAGACAATACGCATGCAGAAGAGATCATGCGTGCAAAAGACAAAGTTGAGCTCGTCAATCATGCATGTCGAATGCATAATGAATCAGCATGCTTGCAACTTTGCTCACATGCAAACAGACCCCGCTGATTGCCTTGCGCCATACAGGAAAGGTATGTTGCACGGGGTTTCAAAGACAAGTGAAGATTACATGATGGGCACATGATCTAGAAGATCACAGGGCAAGCTGAAAATCAATCTGCACGACTTACCAAAAGCGCTTGGGAGTGTTGCCAACCAACGCAAATGTGAGCAGCGTTATGACCAAAAAGGCTGCTTGCAGCAGCTGCTTGATGGGAAAATTGGTGCCTTCACTGATAGCTGCTCGGCCAGATGTAACTGTCATGACACAAGGCGCACTGTCAAAGATCAACCCTGCCATTGCATATTTAATGGGCTCATACCTGCATAGCATGTGATAGTCTGCAGACACAACAATGCAGATATGACAGAAAGCAGTGTGTCTAACCGCCATCTGGCCAAGCAGTCAGGCAATGCTGCCTTGGTGTACGCCTGGAGGTTTGCAGCAATGTAATTACCTTGCCTGTGCTTGGACCAGGGCAACAATTTGCTCAAACACCCAGCAGCCTCCATTGCTGAACTGCCAAAACACAATAGACCTGCAGGTGCTTTGATTATCACTTTAATTGTGACTTGCACATGCGTAGGGTAGCTGCAACGTGACGCTTCCATACCTATGTTGCACCTTCTGCCTTTCAAGCAGGTAATTCAAGATGTTGCTAGCCCACAGACGACGAGGTGCCTCTGCAACTGAAAATCCGGTAAACGTTGGCTGGATTGTCCTCAGGCTGGAGCACCCATTCTTGCTCAACAGTTCACTGTACTTTGCAAGGTATTTGTGGTCACAATTGACCCTGCAAACCTTAAAGCTTGCCGCTCTTAAAGGTGGGTGACGAGCAGGATGAACACAGTGAGTAGTGATGTTGACCACGCACCACGAACGGTGCGTGCTCGCTTTCAATAGGCGAAATAGTCTCAGCCTTCGCCAAGCGCTGAAACGCCATGTTTTGTTCAGTCGCGCCAACTCGTCTGACAACAGTATCTGGCTCGCCAAGCCTCGTAAACGCCGTGCGTGATCGGGTTGATTGAAGCCCCGGTCAGCAAGCCTGCTTTCTTACGACTGGCGCGACCTGCAAGCGCAGGCGCGGATACTGCGAAGTGTTGCATACATCTAAAAAAATTTGCGGACTTGGCCTGAAGCGCATATCAACTGTGCATCAAGTTGTACCAGGGTCGTTGACCGTTTGTCCATATGACAATGAATTTGCAGCTGCGGACAGCAAAAATTGCAAACTAATTAGCTGCGGGGCCGCCACAGCGAACGCGCTTCAAATTGCATCGAAAGCATTGCCTGCTGATGCGGCTGAGCGAGGTAGTTGCAAGTGCTGTTGTTCTCGAAACGGTATGCCATTCTTGTGAAGAACAGCGTCCGGCGCAGGCGCAACCCCTCCTGCGTTGCCCCAGTACAGATGGCTACTCAGCAGGAGACCGATGACCTGGCAAGGCTACTGCTGAGTGCGTCCGATGCGGAGCCCACAAATGCAGAAATACATCCTGACGCAGATGCTACAGATGCGGAATCAACCGCACGTAGCAACGCACCGTCAGGTAAACCGTTCATTACAGGCAGTCCCGTAGAATCGTGCTGTGTCGCCTGAGTGAGATAAACTGGACCTATGCAGAAGATGTTGAGTCGGGTGGGCACAAGGGCATTTCAGCTGGCCACACCGGCACTCATTGGATCCTCACTACTTTCGTTTTGCTGGGTGACATGTTTGGGCTGGGGACATTAACACTGCCAGCTGACTTTGCCAGATTGGGCTGGGCTGTTGCTCTGCCAGTCATAATCATTTGTGCACTGGGCATGGTGTACTCTGGCATTCTCTTTGGACGCCTTGCCACCCATCTACCGGCTAGCCATGCTTTTGATCAGCTGGGCGCTGCAGCATTTGGCGCGAGTGGCAAGAGGATGGTATACGCAACAGTGTACCTGACCATCCTCTTTGAGCCCGTCATCTTCCACCTGACATGCATGGAGAGTCTGCAGCAGATGCTGTACTCTGCCAATGTATCTCAGATAGCAGCTGGGGCCATAGTTGCAGTCCTCATCTTTCCCTTGGGTCTTGTCCAGGGCATTGAGGAGGTGTCAACGGTAGCAATATTAGGCACTATTGGAATGCTCCTGGCAGTCATCACTGCAACATATAAGCTATGGTTCTTGCGTGCAATTGATTTCGTGCCCACTGAGGTTGTGCACCGCGGCCACTTCAACACAACACTGGTTGCCATCATGGATTTGGTGAGGAGCTTGCACCTCACTTGCTGCCACCTTGCTGCTGATGTCTGCATCATACAATTTCACGTGCAAGCAAAACAGCTTCCTGTCAACTTTCTTCATGTTTTGGACCTGTGTTATGAGTGCCTGACATCAGCATTTACAACTCTGACTATTGCAAAATTGATAGCGCAGTGCATGTCCCTCCTGCACATGACCTAGAAGGCTCAAACCAAGGTTGGCAACATGCAGCTGAGCCATGTGCAGCATCCAGTCAATTCCAGAGTTACATGCCTGCTGCAATGCGTTCAAGTTGGGCATGTTGACTGTAGGTCTTTACCTATGGCGGCCAGGTGAATTGGATGCGCTACATCACTGGAATGCGGCATAGATCCCAATTCAAATATGCAGCTGGCGCAACCAGTGCCTTCATGACAGTCCTGTACATCATCATGGGCTCAGTTGGGTACTACCGCCTAGGGAGTGTCTTTGACTTCTCCCGCCCCGTCACATCCATCCTACCCCATGATGCATGGAATGTCCTCATGAATGCAGGCGTGTTTGTACACTGCATCTTTGCCTATCAGATCAACCTAAATGTATGGGCAGACATGGTGCTGCACATTCTTGTGCCGCACATGAATGACTCAGCATCAAGACAAACGACCATTGGTCGTCTTACCTGGGCTGCAGCCATTGTCATTGGCATTGCCTTCTCCTTTGTCATTTCCATTTTCTTTCCTTATTTTAGTATTGTCATGGCTCTCATTGCTTCAATAGGAGACTTGGCTGCGGCATATGCTCTGCCTGCCATGTTCAGTCTCAGGCTGCTAGGTGACAGAATGCCAACATGGGAGAAGTTGCTATGCTACATCATCATCCCAGTGTCCCTTGTTCTGTCTGGAATGGGTGTGTACTCATCTCTGGCTTCATTGATTCATGAGTTCTGGCAGCGACATTGACGCTAACATCTCTTCTCAAACTAGAAGATGTGCAGGGACAAACGTAGATGCATCAGTAGAAAGTGCTGCCAAGCTTCAATTTGGATGCTTGGCTTGAATTGCTGTAGGTAGGTAGAGTGTTTTAGGGTAGGAGCTAAAGCCCCAATGCTAGCGTGTCTAGGCGCAGACTATTCACCCTGTAGGATAGGCATAAATTATGAGAAAATGATTCAAGAACTCTGAGTCTGGTCTGGGTCCTGGTGCTGAATCTTGTTTCACAGTTATTGCACAAACTGGAGGATGTTGCACATTTGGTTTGTTTCTAGGGTTCCCAGACCATACTGTTTTGGTCTGTTGGCGGCATCTCCGCCACTTTGAGTGCCGAGGTTGTGCTCTGTGGCAGCTCTGCATTAGTCCGCAAATGTGTACTAAGCAGCACGGGTACCATGTCATATGATATATGCTTGCATAAGCAAGGTCATAGGCTCGACTCAGCATCGGGACGCGTACAACGTTCACCACCAAGGACACGTGATCATACTGCGTGTAGGGCACGCCCAGTTTCGCCCTCTCACCTTGAGTCAAGGTCGTTGACCAATTTGATTTTTCGCAGAGTTCGGTTGACTGGCACTTGGTATGTGTTGCTCCTTGTTCCCGAATGCTGTTCCTAGCGCCGTGAACGCTTTGCAGTAGCAGCTTCCTTCTGTTGAGCAGCAGCTGCAGATTGATTGCCATGAGCAGCCTCCCAAGGTCGTGCCAACGAGTTGGAAAACATCTGCAGAGCAGGGTGCGCACAGCACCTCAGAAAGCTTATAACAAGCTTATATCTTGCCTCGGAAACGATCACCTAGAGACACAGGTGCGTGCACCGCTTCCTGCTCAGTTGAACACAATCAGTTGCTGTTGTGGCACGTTCATATCCGTTGCCTTGCTGCAGGATCACGTGGTAACAACGGCGCCTGAGCTTGAAGACGATGCAAGCTCCCAAAATAGACCGTAAGCTTTTGCGCACAGCTCGCCATACTTGTCTTTCCTGGGGGTGGCTTCTCACTCAAGCACGCTCTTCAGTCGACGCTTCGCTGCTGACATTCTGCTGCTGGTGTGCAGGTCTTATAGCAAGGACGAGTATACAGCAGCCATCGAATGGCAAGCCAACAATTGGCGAGACTTTGCGGCCGAGATGAGCTCCCGTTTTGAGGCAATCAAGTCTGAGCTGGACAAGGCTGTCAAGAAGAGTGCCTTGGAACTTGACAGACAGCAGCGCACAACTGCTGAAGTAGAGCAGCTGCTCAGCAGTGCACGTGCATCTGCTGACTATTTTGAGAGATCAGCTGCAGAATGTGGGTTCGAGCTGACCAGCAAACAAGCTTTGCTGAAAGAGTCTGAGCAGACGCAAGACTTGTTGAGCTCCAAACTGGTGTCTCAGGTACATGTTCTTTTTCCCTGTCTCATGTGTACTCAATCTATCTTCTGTTGTCTTCAATGCCTGCTTGATTGTCCTTTGCGCCTGTTGTATCCATTGTGGCGCCTTGCATTGCATGGCTCATCACGCATCAGTTTCAGCATCAAGCACAAACTGCGCTCACCTGAGCTGATCATTGTTCTTGCCTGCAGCATCATGCTACAGACTCTTGATGCCCTTCTTGCTCTGTGCTGTGGGATGCTGATTTCATGGTGTGATGCAGGAAGAAGACAGCAGCAGCGTCATCTCCTCCCTGAACACCACCATTGTGGAGCTGCAGGACGCTGCTTCAGGTCTCCAGGTCACCCTTGCCTGCAAGGAGTCTGCTGCTGTGGCTGCTGACACCAAGTGAGCTTCTGCTTCTCATCAAGTCATACTACAAAAGCATGCATGCTAGGCTGCTTTGTTCATCCACAGCAGGTCGATGCTATATGGCCTGATTGCATTTCACAGCTTTTCTACATGCCATTTGTGTGTGTGTGTGTGTGTGCGTGTGTGTGCGTGTTTCTGCTGATGCACTTATGATGGAGGCAGCGGAAGAGCCTAACATGATCAAATAACATGAGGCATGGCTGTGCCCAGCCTGTCGACGCATGCAAAATGGCTGCATCTCTAAGCTTCTGCACGTCATGTTGCGCATCACTTGACAACTCTGCAATGTCTCCGATCAAAGCTGATCTGGATGTCCAATGGTGCAGCTTGATCACCTTAAGTGCTTTTCGGCTGTCATGCTGGCTGCATGCATGCTCGGCAGCAGCTATGTCCATCCTATCCTGTCTTGTCCTGAAAACATCACCCTCGCCAGTTGCCTGCATGCTGCATGTGTGTGGCTGACTGCATGCTGACGCTATGTGATTGACCTGAGCAGGCACAAGGAAGAGCTAGAGGCCCTTCACCTTGCTCACCGTACCCAAACAGAAAAGCTGTCTCAAAGCCAGGTCTGCCCCTTGGCTTCATGCAATTCGCTGCCATTTTTCGTTATGAACTTCATCCGTATCCACCTAAGCTACCTATTTTCTGCCTGAATCTCACATGATATCATCGATGTCATGAGCTCAAGTGTTCTCAAACACCTTGGTGCATGTCACCTGTCTTGATGGGCCTTGGCGTCTGATGACTGAGCCCTCTGGTGCTGCAGCAAGCCAAGCAAATCTGTGCTTGTCACTCTCAAGCATTGAATGAATTTCTGGATCACTGTTTTCGACCAGGCTTGTCTGTCATCGTATGATCGTCAGGTTGATCAGCTCAAACACTTGCATCTTGTAGGCTGAGGTGGACAGAGAGCACAGGGCAACAAGGGGGGAGCTAGAGCATGTTGAGATGGCCTTGGCACAGCAGCAGAATGCTGTTGCAGATGCACAGGCACAAGTACACCTTGCAAGCCAGAGAGTCCAGGTAGGCCCCCTACACCCCAAGCCCTCATACCATCAGTGAACCACTTCCCTCAATACCTCCATCTTTTTGGTCTCCTCATGCTCTTTGACCTATCTCACACCACCCAGCTTGGCGTGATCCTCCAGCCCTGGGCCAGCCTGCAAGCCTCCCAGGAGCCCCTCTTGTCCATTCCTGTTCATCTCCCATCAACATGGAAGGGACAAGACTTATGAAGACTTTGGACAAAACAATACTGGTTTTTCTGTACTTTGTCATATGTGGGTAGAGCACATCCTACCACCCAGCCCAGATGCACCTACAAAGTGCCGGGTGATATTTCAACTGAGAACAACAAAACAACTTCAAACAGACAGATAAACAAGCACTTCCTTTCTGTGGCCCCCTGTGTGGACATTGCTTGCTCTGTTGCCCTGCCAGGGCTGCTTGCATAGTTCTGCCATGCCTGCTTGCGCAGTCCTGCTAGCTGTCTAGTTGCAATTGCTGCTGCAGTATGATAGGAGTATCTGCTGTTGCAACAGCCGTGCGGGCTGCGTGTCTGCAACCATTGTGAGTCATGTCGTCGTCCAAAGTTCTCACCACAGTGTTTTGCGCATGAGATCCTGCTGTCTGTGAGGCCATTTGATCAAATGCAGCAGAAACCTGCAGTCCTCCGTTGGTCTGCCTGCCCATCCGTCTTTGTGTTTGCCCCTTCATTTTACCTCATTGTCCCCCTCACACAAGTGGGCATGTGTGTTGTGCAGGAGCTGGAGTCTGACCTCGCATTCTCTCAACAGAACTCCAGCAACATCACCACTGACTTGAGGTCTGAGGTAGCTCACTTGAAGACTCTACTGGAGGATGAAGCAGGCAAGACCAAGGAAGCCCAGCAACAGCATGTGGCGCCCGAGGCCGAGTCAGCAGCTCAACTGGCCAAACTCAAGACCCGCATGGACACAGAGCTTGCTGCTCTCACAAGCCAATTGGAGTTTGAGCAGAACAGGCGGTTGGCAGCTGAGGAGCAGCACAAGGCAGCTCAGGCTGACCTGGCTCTTGCCTCAGGAGTGGCTGAGCAGCTCAAGAGCGATGAAGCTGTGCTTCTGACCGAGGTGGGAATTGTCAGTGTGCTTGTGATGCAGGTATTTCAGACAGATACGTGATGCATTGGTTTCCACCGCAAGCGGTTAAACTGATGCTGTTGACATGCATGCCTGTTGTTTGCGTCTCACTTGCTCTCGGCATTTGTTTGAAGAACCAAGTCATCTTGCCATGCCCTTGTCATGCACTGTGCTCACAATGTGTGTTGCATCGCAATGTTGAAAAGCTGTTTTGCAGGAGCCTGTGTGAATCAGATGCTGTCAGGTTGCAGGCACCCTTGACAGCCGCCCCACCTTTGCCACCTGTCACATCATTCAGCACAAACTGTACATATGTACATACATGATTTTGCTCAACACATGTTGACAGTCTCTTTGTGACCTTGTAGGCTTTGAAGAATGCGGCAACCATCAATGAACTAAGTGAGCAGGCAGCACAGCTGCAGGCAGCTCTCACAGCTCAGACCAAGGAGGCAGCAGCTTTGGCACAGCTCGCCCAAGCCCATCAGCAGCAGATGGACCTGAACATGGCTGACCTCAACAGTCGGCTGCAGTCTGGAAAGGAGCACATGTGCAAAAGCTGCCGTTGACCACAAAGCTGCTCAGGCTGACCTGGCAGAGCAATTGGCATGCGCTTCAGGAGCGGCTCAACAGCTCGAGAGCCAGAACGCTGAGCTGTCGAGTCAGGTATGATCCAAACATGTGCTTGTGATGGTTGGCCCTTCAGGAAGAGGAAGACCTGTTTTGCTTTTATGTATGATTACACACAATTGACCATTGTCATTGTTGCCGGACCTGTCAATTGTGCGCTGATGGCCTGACAGTCTGTGACAGGTTCATTGTGGGTTAAGAGACCATCTGACATACGGCTCTGGGATGCGACATGACTGCTTGTACTTCACTAGGCTGCGCTGAATCCAGATGCAGCATCATGTGTGAACAAGCTGCAGAGGCTCTCTGACACCACACTTGCACTGCCTGTTACTGTTTTTCACACAGCTTTGCAGCTTCAATCAGTCAAGTCTGAGGGTCCTTTGCCTATCTGCAGGTCATGAAGGATGGCCTGACTGTCAAGGATCTCACTGACCAGGCAGCACAGTTGCAGGCAGCCCTCACAGCTGCAGATGCCAAGTCAGCAGCTGAGTCAGCAGCTGCAGGGCAGCATGCCCAAACACTGCAGCAGCTGAATGCTCTGCGTGCAGACCATACCGCAAGTGTTGACAACACCAAGGTGACACTAAGCTTCTTGTATGCCCACCTGCATAATTAGATTGCATGCAAAAAGCCAAAGTATGCAGATGTAATAACTTTAA
>JAABUO010003903.1_pt1 | contig 17658 bp, 18 predicted proteins | sample 5559291 | NCBI WGS metagenome assembly JAABUO01 (sample SAMN10711878, study PRJNA513372) | rock metagenome | isolation source: Antarctica rocks | place: Antarctica: Victoria Land, Finger Mt sud | reverse complement strand
ATCTCTTGTGACCATGTCTGGACGCGGTAAGGGAAAGAGTGCTGGCAAAAAGCAAGTCAGCAGATCAAGCAAAGCAGGCCTTCAGTTTCCTGTGGGCAGGATCGCTCGTTACCTCAAGAAGGGCAAGTTTGCTACACGCATTGGTGCTGGAGCCCCAGTGTATCTGGTAAGCAACATATTTGTTACCCACTGAGCATCACATCTGTAGCTGCCAACCACTGCTCTGGAAAGTTGTGACGCCATGAAGGGTTGTGACGTCACGAAGCCCTATGCTTTGTCTGTGCATCGCAGCTTCTCCAAAGTTCAGGTCCCTGAGCTTGTTTCTGTCATATGTAGGCAGCAGTCCTGGAGTACCTTGCGGCTGAGGTCCTTGAGCTGGCAGGCAATGCTGCTCGTGACAACAAGAAGACTCGAATTGTCCCTCGCCACATTCAGCTGGCAGTACGCAATGATGAGGAGTTGAGCAAGCTGCTGGGAGGTGTCACCATTGCTGCTGGTGGTGTTCTTCCCAACATCCACAGTGTCCTCTTGCCAAAGAAGACTGGCAAAAAGGCTGAAGAGTAGATCCAGTGCCTGCCAAAGCATTGTATTCCCATAATCAATGGTGTTATCTCAACACCACCAGAAGAGGATGCATAGCTGCGCACAAACAGCAGCAAGACATCTAGTACTCTTCAAGAACAGAATCGGTTGACCATGCAGGATACGTGAACTGAACAGCAATTCACACCAAATTTCCGCAGCTACGGGGCATTGCAATCTTATCACTACTCTGCTGTCAATCGTACTGCAACATTTTTGGTATTGATTGCTGTTTCAGTAAGTGCAGCTACCGCTTAAATAAAAACTTTCATCCCTAGAGAATGTTGACCTACATTGCATGAGACTGCAAACAAAATGTGAAACGGCCGAGGGTGGGTGGCGTCTCAGAAATCCAATTGTATATCTGCTGCCAGTTATCACAACATTCAAACAGACGCCAAACATAAGACAGGATGATGCTAGCTAGACAGCACTGATCATAGCTATAACTCCAGAACCAAATGTAAAGCTTGTGAACCATGTTCTGAGCATAGGCGTGTTGACATGTCACTGCCTTCCTACCTTAAGGCAGGCTTGCGGACACTATGCAGATCATGATGTTATGAAGGCATATGTGTCTGTAACGACATGGATGTCTATCTCAGTCAGCAGCATTCCGTGATACGATGTACCTCTTGCAAATTACATCCACTGGAAGAACTAATCATCTCATTGTGTAACAGCAATTCAAGTATGTTGCTAACTTAGGGTTCACATGGGTGCAGCTGGCACCTCAGGACAAGCTAATGTACAAAGACCAGCGTCCATACGGTCCATCACTACCTAGCCAAGAGCATTTGAGACAAGCAACTTTGCACATAAACCATCGTTTGACACCAAGCACAGTGGCTCTTGTATTGTGTAAGCACCTAAAACTTGAAGCTACCCCAGCGGGGCAGCTCAATGGAGGGCTCCCTTGTGAAACTTGGCATCCTGGAGATCTTCAAAACTGTGTCTGAATCCACACTGGGAGCACTTCCATGTACAAAAGATTCTGGATCCATACTAGAGCGAGGCCCTGACACTAACACTTGTGAGCTGGCGCTCCTGCCTAATTCATTGCCAGTACCCACAGCATCTGCAGTTATGAAGCTGCCTGTCATCACATTGCCAGCATACACAAATGCGTGTTGTTCCTTGAAGTAGGCATGCCAAATCACAACCAAAAGAGCTTTCAGCATGGCCAGGTACGATGCTATCATGCAGCTAACAAACAGCTTCCTGGAAAAAAATATTCCATTTGTGGGTTTGTTCCCTAATGCAAACACAATGGAGTTCAAAATGATGACTGGCACAGTCTGAAAAACTGCTGCAACAGTATTGTGCATCCTCTCATAGTTTTCCAGATGGATCCAGCTCAGCTTGACATAAGCTCTAGCAAGCCTATCTGAATGCATGTAGTTCAGCAAGAATCCTTGCGCCCTGTTTGAAACCCCAAACAGCCTTGCTACAACTTTGACCACCACAACAACAGCCTCTTTGGCAAAAGCAATGGTGTCCAAGGTCAAAATGACAGGAATCATGAAAGGGCTAGCTAACATGGAAATAAGAAGTCTGCCCAATAGCCTGCCCCCATGTGGACAATGTTGCAGAATGGGATGAGCAGAAAGAGCCCGATAGACCACAATTGCTCCAATGAGTGCAAAATGTAGGAAGAAAATGACAAACAACACGTATCCTGGCCACTTGTTGTGCACCCTAGACAGCACAACAAGCGCTGAGATCAGGTCATAGTAGTACAAAGCAAGTTGCACCAAGCCAGCAAAGGCATCATGCAAGCTCACGCCCAATCCTTTGATGTAACTGACTACCGCACTGCCAAACACTTTCTGCATGAGAGCAGAAGAGTTGCTCTGCTTTCCTGCAAGGCGTCTCTTTCGATACCTGAGGCCTTCATAAGCTGCAAGGACAACTGCCACAACAGCGGCAAAGATCAGCCACATGATCAGCAGAATCTCAGGGGCGTGGTGATTCTGACACAAGTCCCCGACGGTCTTCAGTTGTGAGTCAGAATTAGCAAACAGCTCTGACAGCGGGGCATAATATGCAGCAATGTCTGAGTCGAATGAGGGTATATCAGCAATCCTGTTGAGAGGATCTTGGATGGGATCCAGATCATCTGCAATCATGCGGGCTTCATATAAGCCAGATTGTAAGCACAGGGCTTGTTTCCAAGTGCTAGTCTGAGATGCCTCCCAAAGAGTACCCAGAGCCAGCACTGTGATGTGGGACAAGAAATTGCCTGGCTGCAGCCATTCAATAGGCACTCTCCCTTCAAGCTGACTGGCAGCCAGATCCAGAAAGGCAAGGTCTGGGAAGCTTGTGGCATTGACTGGCAGTTTGCCAGACAGGTTGTTGCTGCTCAGCATGAGGGCTGTGAGAGGTGCAGAGCTGGTCCACAGGGCACTCAGGTTCCCACTGAAACTGCAGTTGTTGCCTATCAAAATCTGCAGCTGCCCATTGTGAAAGGCGGGCAGGCTGCCAGTCAGCAAGGTGTGGTTGAGGTCTAGGAACACTAGATTTGGGAAGGCTGTGGCATCACTCCATGCCGGTGGTATGCTGCCATTGATTTGTGTATCAGAGAGATCCATGAGTTGGACGTTCTTGAAGGCTCCTGGTGATGCCCAAGACTCAGGCAAGGGACCTGCACAGCATCCAAATTGGAGACTGTGCATTTTAAACAGCATATTTTTCACCAAAAGGTCATGTGAGATTACACTAGCATGCAAAGTCTGCGATGACCACAGAATGTGACCACTGCTAGGTTTTGACCACCGGATGTTCCACTGCTGGGCAGTAAGTATGCAACATGATGACAATGATGATTAGCAAGTCACAATTGTAATGTACGCTTGGCTGAGTGAAAACAAGAGGATCAGTGACAAGCTCAGCATGGGCCACCTGATCTACGAGCAGCGGACGACATTGCAGGTGACACTCACGAGCAAGCAACAAAGCATCAGCCTTCCAGGAATCTCACACATGCAGCATTGCTCAGCGAAGTCGTGTCACACAACTCAGGTTAAGACAGTCTTTGAGAGCATATGTTGCAGCTGCAGTCCAACACGCAAAAGCACTCTGATACATCAGCAAGGCCTGCGCTGAAAACAGACCAGCACCCAGCCTCATTGAGCAGGACTTTGCACTAGGCAGGCAAAGGTGTTTCACCTGAGATTGTACTATGCTGCAAGCCCAGGTACCTTAGGGCCGGAAAGGCCCCCCTTGAACCCCAGCTGGCTGGCAGGGTGCCTGCACACAACAAGAGACATGGGTTTGGTGGGGACATCTGCTGCATGTTCATGACCTGGCACTGGTCATGCAAATTTGCGCTGCAGGCCAGTGCAGCAGCACAACACAGCAGGGAGAACTGCAAAAGCAAGCTGGATGCTGTGAGAAGTGCTCGTCATGATAACGCAAGTCAGGCATGGACCAGATGTGGGTGACAGCTTGCTGCCAGCATACCAAGTAGATTTCCACTGGCCAGGTCCAATGACTGCAGTGCCATGAAGCTGCCGTTTGTTGACCAGGAATCTGGCAGTTGAGGGAGAGGACCGGTGATGCTGAGGGATGTCAAGGCATTGAGGCAGCTAAGACTCTGCCAGACAGGATCAAAGGATGACTGCCAAGTGATACTGAGGGTGTATCCTGAAGCGTCGAAAGCTGCTGACTGATTCAACGCTGCCAAGGTATGGTTTTCACAGTCAACAGAGAAGTCGTAGGGTGTAATAAAATCTGCCTGCTGTGCCTGTGTGCATCCAATGTGCAGTACAAGCAGACCTGACAAAATAGCCACCACTGCTGTGCCGGCTGAGTCCATCATTAAGCCTCTGCAAGCCAAACAGACAGCTGTGACTACATGCACTGCATTCAGGATAATCCCCCGTGACAAGGAGTACCTGTGAGGCTCAACAGCCCAATGCAACTTCCGTGACAATGCCGTGAATCAAGCCAGGGTATGCAGGTGAAAAGACGGCTACCGGTAGCTAAACGTCCTGTTTGCGGCTGTTGGTTGATGACATCAACTTGATGTCTCCTGATCGAGTGTTTGGGATATAACCGTTTGCGCCGCGAACATGGTGAAAATCTCGAACGTAGCTTCAAGCGCGGCTAAGCCTGCCTGCAGCCGCATTGTCACTCACATCTCGTTGTCGTTGATTCCGAGATCTGTAGGGGTTCCATATGCACGTGAATTTTTGGCTGGTCAAGCTTTTCCGAAATGCTGCAGCACTCAGACAGTAATGCGTAAGCCACGCTTGCTCTTACCTTGACATAAACGCGAGATTGTAATTTTCTGTACCGCACATGTACACCTATGTACAAGCATGCACGGGTCAAAGGTACGACGCAGTACGAATAGCGACTGCAGTGCGACCGGACGAGGATTCGCAAAATTGCTGGAAATGTAGTGAGGATCTGATAGGTGCCGGCGTTGACTTGCAATGCCACGCTGCTGCTATCGCAGCTGCAGAATTACTATATCGCGAACCTCTCCAATCCCCGAATTTCCAATCAAGCATCAAAGCGTGAATATGCGGCCCGTTTACCGTAGCCACATACAGCCATGAACTATCAAGTGTGCTTGCGCCTGGCAATCATTTTGCGTGGCAAGGCTTGAATGTTGATGTCAATCATGATCAGCACACAGCAACAGAGCATAGTATGCAAGTACGCAGCCACCATGTATGTTCTATATAGTAACTGTGACGTAATCAGTAACCATATGTGCTATACAGTAATTGTCACGCAAGATTGCTTGAATGATGCAATTGCAAGTCAAGCATGAGGAGCTTCCTTAAGAAGCTGTGTCTGAGAGGATCTGGACCGACGTGTTGTTTGTCCCAACCTAAGCTGAAACAACGTTGTTAAGATGTCGGTCCAAAGCCTGAGCAGAGCTAAGCCAATGCCAAGCCGAATTTGAGCCTTGGTCGTTGTCCAAATGCATTCATTGTGCACTCGCAATGGATCGCATGGATCGTTTTATAGAGTCTCATATTTGGGAAGAAGATTGGCCATGGAATGCCAGGTCATCAAGTCCGCAGATCAGCCAAGCTCCCGCAAGCAACTTCTCATGACGCCTCGTTTGGCCATGTACTTCGGCTAGAGTATCAGCGTTATATGACCTGTACTCCGCTGCTGTTCCTGGCATTGTCACTGGCATAAAATCCGTCCACCAATCTTGGTGCTGATTGCAGCTGCGCGTCAGTGAGGCCACCATTTGCAGCCTCAAAGAGAGCGTCAGATTGACTCAGGCGGCCGCTGCGAATGAAAGTTGTTGCGTCTTCTGCTACTTGATCTGCGAGTTCATCGCTTGATGCCGTTGGTCCATCAGACGGTCAACGAGATCCGCGAAAAATGAAAGCCCACACTCTCACACACTTCTAGGCCATAAGGGTCAGCAAACTTACGACACACATATATATTTTACACAAATCAGCTGACAACATATTGAGGAATTGTGCTTGTCAAGGCAGTCATGCAACGCCATAGCAGGACTTGCTTGTCACAGAGTCCTCAGCTTTCGGCACAGCACTGGAGACGCACGCCACACTTGCTGCATCACCAGCGCCGGCTCACCTTGTACGCTGCTCAAGGTCAGACTGGCACAGATTTTGCTAGGTATGCTCAACCTGCTCCTGCAGTTGATGTGCATACTTCCTTTGCATTACACAGTCCGCCCAATTGGCCCTTACCATACTCTGCCTGCTATGCCGACTGCACAAAGAACTTGTCTAGCTGAACTAGGCTGAATCTAATTGGAAACTTTCGTCTCATCTCAATCTTTTGCAGACAACAGCAAAGCAGTTCAAAAGGACCCAAGAGTAATGGCACATCTGCCGGCAATGGTGCCACACCCACAGGCCGAAGCATAGGAACAGAGAGGGACCAGAGGAAAGCTATTGCTGCCAAGATCAGGTCACTGAAGTTCCCAAGCTTGGTCTTCATGATCTGTTGCAAAGCATGTCAGACCTGTAGCATGCAGCTACCTGCAATCCTTGCTTGATCTTTCACACTGACAGCAACTAGACAAAAGCATCTGATCAGCTAGCAAAATCACACATAGAGGTTCTAGCCGGCAGTCCTGTGAGTGAACAATCTGCATTGCATCAGCCCCACCCCAAGATGGCAATCTGCATTGATCTCGCTGTAGCTTTTGCCACATGCTCTCTGTGAATCTTGAAGTCGCACTGACTTCTGAGTGCAGTGCTGCAAGAAGCTCCGGGCTGCCGCCTCAGGAGGCTCCCGTTATGATCGCTGAAAAGCGTAAACTTTTCTTTTCTTTCAGTGCTGCAAGAGCTCTGGCAAGGAAGCTGGCAGAAGAGAAGCAGGCAGCTGTGAATGCAGCCAAGCAAGCAGCTGAGCACAGCATGGACGAGGAAGAGCTGGAGGCCATCAAGCAATCAGTTGAGCAGGCCACTGCAGAAGCTGCTAGGGAAGCTGCCAGGGCAGATGCCCTGGCTAGGGCTGCTCGCCAGATGGGCCCTTCAGGATCTTCGCAACTCTTTGACTTGGAGCGACTAAGGGTAGGAATCAGCCATTCATCTCATTGCTCAAGAGGACCACTGTAAAATGCTGCTGCTGATGTCACTGCTGATAAAATTGTAAGCTCAGAGTCTGCATTGCGACTACTAGTGCTGCTTGTGTCCCACGTGTCACAATTTGTTACCAGGCTGAGAACTGCTCAGATTTTTATACTGCTGAGAACTGCTCGCATTTCCTTCCCACAGACGTGTGGCCTGTTGCCAAGACTTACATTGCCGCCATTGCCCACATAGTTGTGCCTGATGGTTGCTGCTTTTGGGTGCAGTGTTCCAAACTTCAAGACAGCAAATGTGATTGATGGATGGATTGATTGATTGAATGCTTGACTGATTGAATGATTGAATGATTGATTGATTGATTGAGTGCCTTGCTTTAGGCAGAGAATGAGGCGCTGCAGCAGCTGGTCCTGGAGGTGGCCCACAACAAGCAGGAGGCTCAGCGCAAGGTTGCTGGCCTGAAGCAGAAGTACAGTAATCTGCTCGCCAAGGTAGGTCTGACACACAGCTTTACATAAAACATTGCTGGCCTGAAGCAGAAGTGCAGTAATCTGCTAGCCAGGGTCGGTGTGACACACAGCTTCATATGATGTCATGAGCGGGCGATCTAGGATGGATGTGTACAACAACAGAGATGTCTTTTTCTGATGTACATGTCATAGCCGAATGTCATCACGAGTTCATGTAAACTTAGTTTGCATGCTATACATGTTCAGCTCGTGCCCACAATTTTCTGCAACCTCTGCAGAGAAGCTTCTGTTGACATTCTATCACCTTGCAATGCGGCCTCCTGGCCAAACAAAAGTAGTATATAACTATGTTTGGAAAGTACCTCTCACTAGTGCAAGCACCTGAAGACTTTCATCGTCTAGGCCATGGTGCAAACACTTGTCTGAGCACATGTCTTGAGCGGTGCTGTGCTGATAGATGAAGCAGAAGAAGACCAGATGGCTAGCAGCATGCAGACTGTTGACAGCGCCCATACAAGTACTGTTGGACCCCTTGCAGTCTGCGACGCTCTTCTTGCACAGAGCAACACCCTGTCCACAGCATTGCAGCACAGGAGTTGCTCACTAGGATATCTCGTCCCTGTTTTGTCTCTAGAATTGCAGGATGCAAGACCCTCTCCGTTCATGTCTTCACTGGTGCTGTACAGATAGATGAGGCAGAAGAAGACCAGATGGCTTCTGCAAGTCCCCAGCAGCCCGACCCCAGGGAAAGTGCGGCAGCAGAGGCCGATGAAGAAGGGTCAGATGCAGAGCCCACTCAGGTCTCTTGCAGAACTCTGAAGCCAACTTTGGAATGAATGCAGCTTTGCTCTTCAGTCAAGCCCTTATGCACTGGCACATCTATCAAAACAAGGCCATGTACTGCATGACTAATCTTGTACTGCATGGCCATTGACAGTCTGTCGTGCCTGAACTGCATCACTAGCGCTCAATGGCTGTTGCATTGTCAAACCAGCTCTTGCTATCATCAAGACAATCATCACATACACAACTGTGGCTGAAGTGTGAGGCAACACAGGTATCTCAAGCGTTTAACTGATGTCATGGCAACAACCAAAGCGATGCGCAGTTGACTCCACGTACCAACACATTGTTTGCAGGAGCGGGCAGTACTAGCCAGAGAAGCTTTGGCCCGAGAGGGAAAGCTGGAATCCACTCTCCAGGCTTGTGCAGCAGATGCAGCTCGCAGAGGCAACCCTTTCTTTGTCTTGCCTCAAGGTACGCACTCCCATGGGACCTGGTAGAGTAATTTACCAAAGTAAGCCGCTAAGGTCTTTTTTCCAAAGGTCGGCACACTTTTCGCATCAGTTTCCTATCTGACAAATGTCAAACAAATTTGAAACAGCTTGTATTTTGGTTTGTGGTGTCCCCATGCAACATCACCACTGACCATGAGAAGAGCATGTCACGAGGCACCAAGCTGTCCATGCTGGACAACATGGGTGTCACCCACTTCGGCCTGTCAGTCAGTCAGTCAATCAGGGGTTTTGAAGTTGTTGGGGCCAGCTAGCCCGTTTGCCTATTGGCCTGTATCCTCTATGGCTGCTGTTGTTCTCCTTCCCTAGCTCTCCTGCTGCACAAAGGCTCATTGACAGAAGTACAACCTGGTGTTTCAAGCATGACCGTATAATCACCTGCATCAGTGTCCATGAATGGTTGTTCCCATGACCATCATGAATGTATAAATGTATCAATGCAGTAAATACAATATTACCAACGCAGTACAAATACTATAGAATATACCATTGATATATGGAACAAAGGCTGCAATGCAGAGGATGTGCCCCCCATGTTCAGAAGGTATCCTGGGGAGCTTGCAAGATCTTTCCTGCCGTCAGACTTCTTCCTGTTGCTGTTCTGACCATGCAGATACACTAACGGTGGTATGCACCGGCCGGCTTCCAATAATACTCAATGGCATTTTTGACATGCTGTTACAAGTCTCATGTGGTCACCATGCAAATTCATCCCCACAACCTTTGTCATGTAGTTGAGCACGATCAAAAAAGCCTGTAATATATCCTCTCAGGAATGTCAAAGGGGATACTGTCGACTATGCGATGGTGTTGCCCAGGGATCTCTGCCCTCTGTTTGCCTGCAGCGGCATCTTACAGAAACAGCAGGCTTTGAAGAGGCTTTGAAGCAGGCTTTGAAAGAGACTTACATGAATCGACAATTTGTGTTAATGAAGGCATTGGAAAAGCCAAGATGACTCGTGTGCTGTGTCTGTGGCCCTGAGGTGCAATGTTTAAAGCTATAGGCTCCTTTCAAAGCGGCTTTGATGTAGCACCCTGATTCCAATACTGAGGAGGGCTAACGCATCTCCACAATGTAGAAACACGTTTGAGCTGTCCCCAGGCGTTTCTGAGTTTACATTTCCAGTGTAAGGATGACGGTTCTGCATTAAAATAGACGTTTTGGGGGCTGAAAAGAGCTGCTGTTCAGCCTCAGCTTGTGCTTGTGCAGAGGGGGTGACACTCGGGAAGACCAGTACAGTTTTTTCCCCCCATCTATATTTTGAAAACCTTGTTAAACAATTAGTTATTTCTTCAAAGCTTAACAAAGATAAAAACTTTGATTTAAAAGATAACTGATTCCCTCTAAGTCACAAAAAGTCAGCTTGTGCTTGTGCAGAGGGGGTGACAGTGGGGGAGACCAGTACGCTGTACTACGACAGGTTGAAGGGCGCCTTGCCCACCACCTCTAAGCTGATCTTCAAGGCAGGGCTGAACAGATGGGAGAGCATTCAGCTCAAGGACCTGGGCAGGGCAGAAGGGCTGAAGCCCGCAGATGGCTCTGAATGGTGGTCTGTGGACATTCAAATGCCCAAGGCATGACCCAGCACACTTGCCTCGTGTTCCCCCATATTCCCTCATATACCCTATGTATGCATGTCTATCTGTCTGTCTGCTCCTCGTGTGTGTCTGTCTGTCTGTCTGCCTGTCTGTCTATCTGACTGTCTGTCTGTCTCTTGTGTGTGTATAGCTGTCTGTCTGTCTGCCTCATGACATAAACACATGCACTCCTCTGCCCAGCGATTCCTTTTTCCATGGCCAGATGCTTTGAATTGGGCTGCTGCAGCATGTGGGAATTGTTGTTTTGTGGATCACCACGCTCAAAGGGTTGTGACTGGTGACCTGCAGCTATTTGTAACCTCTGTTGTAACCTGCTGTAGCCTGTCACCCTTTTTGTCACCCTTTTTGTCACCCCAGACTGCCATACAGATACAGGCACTGTACACAGTTGAGTGACTTGCTAGGGGACTGCTTGCTGATGCTGACCAGTACACTTTTACCAAGTAGGCAAGTGGCTGTGGTGTGTTCAATCATTGCCATGAGGCATTCATGTGCCCACAAGAGGCTTCAGGGGTTTCTGAGTATAGGGGACCATTCATACTGCTGCTAGAGACTTACATGCACCTGCTGCAAATTTTGTGTGTCCTGACAGACTCTCAAATGTGTTCAAATGAGCCCTAGCCTTGTCTTGCAGGATACGTTTCAGGTCCAGTTTGTGATCAACGATGATGTCAGTGGCATGGTTGACAACAACAAGAACAGGGACTACGAGCTGCCCCTGCTGAATCCCCCCAGCGAAGATCAAGTCACTGAAAGCCGGGCAGAGAGGATCAAATCCTGGGAGATGCGAATTCGCCAGGTCAGGGTCCCAATTCGCCAGGTCAGGGTCCCAATTTGCCAGCCTGGGGTGCCAATTATGCACTGCGCAGTGTCAAACAACAGGGCTGCTGTGCTCCTGCGCATGAAGAAGTCTGCATGAACTAGCTGATCTTAGACAATGCATTGGTCACGCTATGCTGCATTGCAGATTGCACCTGCTGCTGTGACCTTCTGGGAGCAGTTGCCATGTCAATACTTGCAAACCGGTCTCAGGGCTGATAAGCCTGTATCTAAAATGCAGCAGCTTTCACCAGTCAAGGTCCAGCAGAGGGTGTTGTTCATGACAATTTGACCTTTGTCTTTGCAGATCTTGAAGGCACGGTATCTCTTACCTGAGCAATCTTTCTGAAAAACGGTTTAGGTCAAGACTAACTAGAACCTTGATCCCTGAATTGGTTTGAGTAGCACATTGTTATAGCTGCTCTGGAGAGACAAGAATTGTCCTGCACGTACCTAGCTCATCATGAGCTGGAAAGCGTTTTAATATGTTATTGTTATTATTATTATAATAACAATAATTATTGTTATTGTGTTTTTTTTTTTGGTGCAGAAAATTGATGCTGAAGAGGCGGCCATCTGGGAGGAAATGCTGTCTGCAGCAGATATGGTGCAAGAAGAAGCCAGGCAGAGGTACAAGAAATCCAAAGAAAGCAAAGAGGTACATGACAGCCTGAAGAACATTGCACCGTACACTCCCAAGTGACATCTGCACAATGGTTGCAAGCATTGTGATCTGTGTACATGAAAGCCATGCTCTGGCAGGTGTTAGTGCATGAGTTTGGGGTGAGCTTGCACGAACGTAATTGCGCACCTGCTTTGCTATTCAATGCATATCCTGTGCCAGCAAACACCTAGGCTTTGACCACATGTGTTTCATGTTATGTCCAAATACTGTCACAACCACCATCATACAGACAACTTCAAGCGTGTGACGACCACATGAGTGCTGGACCATCTGCCGATACTGTTCCTAACACGTGGTGTATGGCACCCTGAGCAGCCCGGTATAATACTTGGCTTCTCATTAAATTGATGCCGAAAGGTGTCGTCTTTTCTTTTTCTTTTCTGGTGCATGGGACGCAGAACAAGCCTTCCCACAGGGCAGCTCCAACATCTCAATCCTTGGGCTCATCAGTCAGAACGCCATGAATGTTGCTTTTCTTTGCTGCAGAATGAGCTCATGAAAGAGGCTCGCACCATTGTCGAAGAGCGGCGCAGTGCAGTGGTGATGGGCATTCGTGGGGAGTCCGGAAGGGATGGGGTCTTCCAGTGGGTCAGTGGGCCCCCCACAGCTGGCAAGCCAGCCACCCTGGCATACAACAAAAACTCTGGTGGCCTCCGTAACTCTCAGGTACCACACAGCTCTTTTCAATCCCGAAACGTCTATTTTATTTCAGAAACGTCATCCCTACACTGGAAATCTAAATAGAGAAACGTCTGGGGACAGTAAAAACGCGTTTCTACATTGTGGAGATGTTTTAGCAACCATTGTGTACGAACCAATTGCACGCAACTCGCATGGTGTTGAACACTCGTGCGTGAAACCATGGTTGCTGCTTGTCTCAGAGATGACATGTGCAACAGCTGCTGCATGCATGCATGCATGCATGCATGCATGCGGGACAATAACAGCAGCAAACATTGTTGACTCGAATGACAACTGGCACAGCATTATGAGACACAAAGTAATTGGTTGCAAGACATGCATGGTTGTGACCACAGTCAGTGCTACTCCACTCGCTACATGAATTGGCAAGCAGCATAGTTGCCACTCGACAGTCGACCGACAGTGTCTAGCTACTATACGTCTGGACATCACTCAAGGCTGTCATTGGCCATCTGTGCACAAAACCAAAGCGTTTAAAAAGCTATTAGTCTTCTGCAGCAGCTGTTGCGGCCACTCGACAGTCGACTGACAGTGTCTAGCTACTATACATCCAAGCATCACTCAAGGCTGTCATTGGCCATCTGTGCACCAAAGCAAAGCATCAAAAATACTATTAGTCTTCTGCAGCAGCTGTTGTGGTGCAGGGGGTATTGTTACATTTGGGGTATGATGGCTGGTGGGAACAGGACATGCAGGAACTCCCCTTGAAGCGCATGTCTGATGCCAAGGTACTCATATGTTTCAATTTTGTGTACGTGTTTTACCAATTGCAACAAATCTTTGAACAGATGACAACCTTTTCCAATGCAAGTTTGATGTACTGTCAGGCGATGCTACAGCCTGTGCCTGTGTGACCCTGGGCAGCCCGGTATAATACTTGGCTTCTCATTAAATTGAAGCCGAAAGGCGTAGTCTTTTCTTTCCTTTTCTTTTCTTTTCTTTTCTACAGCCTGTGCCAAGATGTGCTGTGCTGTGCTGTGCTGTGCTGTGCTGTGCTGTGCTGTGCTGTGCTGTGCTGTGCTGTGCTTGATCTGACCACATTACTACTACAAGGGCACCTTGCAGAGCTGCTTCTTATGCTTCAGCAAGCAGTCATCTTCGTCAGGGCATGTATCTTATTTAGGGCATGCAACTTTGTCTTAGGAGCACAAGACTCCGCTGTCTTTCCTTCAGTGCTCAATTGCTGACATAAAGCAAGAAAGCGACTGGGATAAGGCAAGGGGTATGTGCTATGTATGCTTGATCAACAAAATAATCCCTGCAAGATTTTGGAGTGGTTTCACGAAAATTGCTTGTGGAGTGTAGTTGCAAGCCTTTGGCTTTCAGATGAGTCTTTTGCCTGCTTGTTTGCGTGTATCTTCAACTTGGCAAGTGTTGCACCTGCCCACTGTGGTCAACAGACAAAACAAGTGAACACTGCAAAACGTATCAGTGCTGCATGGGGTTGTTTTTACAGCCTCTGGCCTGCATACTGCTTGTACCTTTGTGACACAGTGTGAAGGGTCAACAGATAAAACAAGCAAACATTGCAACGCGTATCGGCGCTGTATGGGATTGTTTGTACAGTCTCTTGTCTGCCTGCTGCTTGTATCTTCATGGCTACTCGGCAAGTGGTGCAACTTGCGGTTGCAGGTGTCTCAGCACAACCTTGCACATCATGGCGACTGGTACAGCTGCCAATTTGATGTCCTTGATACAGCGTTTGTGCTGGACTTTGTCTTCAGCGACACTGCCAAACGCAGCTGGGACAACAATGCACAGCAGGTGATCAAATCTGCTGCGGCGTCTGCTATCCTGCAGTAAACAGGAACATGCTGTGCCAAATTGGTGTAGGCAGTTCTGTCATGTTGCAGGTCATGCACTCAACTGCTGTTGGGTTTGCTTTGCTTATCTTGCTCAGCAGAGAACCCAAGGGCCTGAATTCAAATGGGCCTGCTGCTGTGCCTGAGCTGTGCTGTGCCTTGAGCTGCTTGGAAGTGCACAATTTGCTTTACGTTACGCTGGGCTCTAAATGTTGAGCTGAACTGCATAGGACTGCTCATGCACATGCTCATGCTGATGCTGATGCTTGTATCCTATGCTCATATGTCATGCTCGTATATCATGCTCACGCTCTTATCTCATGGTCGTACCCCATGCTCATGCTCATGCCATGCCAGCTGTCACAGATGCAGTGCCATGGTTTGCTGCATTGTGCTATGGTGCACTGTGCTGTGCTGTGCTGTGCTGTGCTGTGCTGTGCTGTGCTGTACTGTGCTGACTGGACGGCTTCTTCTTGCCCACAGGACTTCCACTCAAGAGTGGAGGGTGCAGTGTCAGGCGACGACCTGGCTCGCCTGCTGTATAAGGCCTTCAAGTCTGGCCATGAGCAAGAAGATGAACAGGGTGCTGCTAGGGCAGCTCAGAGTGCAGTGTGCAAGCTGGAGATCAAGGTACATCATTCTACATCACACACTGCATGGTTGAGTCATAGTTGCATGCCCAGTAAAGCCTGAAGCGTCAAGCTGGGTTGAGGCGAGATCAGGCACTGCTTTCATGCTGGAGCAGCGCGCCTAGCCAGGGGTAGCTGTACTCAGCTGTGCTGGCTTCAGATGCATTGTTGACAACTGTTTGTTTGTTCACTCTTTCAGCTGGTCCTGGCATTTACTTACTGATCCTACTCACTCACTCACTCACTCACTCACTCACTCACTCACTCACTCACTCACTCACTCACTCACTCACTCACTCACTCACTCACTCACTCATGCATTCTTTACTGTGTCATTCGTGCATCCAACAACATGTTTACTTAATTCCTGGCTACCTTCTTTGTGCTTCCTTCGCCCCCTGCTATCTTCTTGCCTTTCTGTTCTTTGCTGCGTGAACTACACACCACCTGTAAGGGGCGCAAGAGCATCGCGCTTTACATGTGATGCTGTTGGTCATGCTTTCCTGAGGGCGTGGCAACACGTCTTGACAAACCCCTGAGGCTCAGTCCGATACCCTGCCCCTCACCCCCCATGCCCTCAAGGGGAGCATTGCCTCCCAGCAGCATCAAGTTTTCCCCTTCACCAGCTCCAAGCTTGGGTGTTGTGCAGGCTAAGGCGGGAAAGAAGAGGCGGGAGCTGCAGCGGCAGGTGCTGTTCACCATGCCCATCAGACCCAAAGCGGGTCAAAGCGTGAGGGTGTACTACAACCCTGACGTCACCCCCCTCAGAGGCCGCCCCGAGGCCTGGCTCAGAGGAGGCTGGAATAGGTGAGCATTTCGTGCTGGGCATTAATCAGCTCTACAAAATGGCACAGACATGTCAAAATGTTTGGAACACGCATTTCATAGCATAGAGTTATACTCGGGAACGCCTGAGAACTAGTGTCAGAAGACGGCAATAATGTGCCGATTACAAAGAACTGGACAAAAGGATGTCAAACCTCTCTGGGCCTGCTGCAAAACGTGGGCCCAGGTAAGGCTGTTTCAGAGGCTTGGGAAAGAGAACGAAAGGGTCCTTTGGATATATGTTGCTGATTTGTAGTCCCCACAGCAACACCAGCTGTTCTTTGATGACAGGTGGAAGCATGAACTTAGATGCTGTGTGTTTGACCGCAGAACGTTCACAGAGATGTAACAGCTGTCTCAGCTACACTAGACCCTGTCCATGAGCCATCTGCCTGTCAGCTGACACACCCACATGAAAAGAACAAACGGTAGCTGTCTTCATCATGACTGCTTTGCTGCAGAGCTGGTGTGCACCATTAGTGCAATATCTTGCTCTGCAGCATTGGACAACAGGACAGCCACAATCGTCACACACTTTCACCCACTTTCACCCATTTGTGAGACATCTAGTGGGTGCTATGTCCTCACCCTCATGGTCATATTGTGACACACCCTCATGGTCGTATTGCCACATGTCCACTGTTGTGTGTGTTAGGTGCCCACAGGTGCCCTGCAGGCTAGCACAGAAAGCATGTGGGTGATGCCATGTTGGATGTGCATGTGCATCACCCACATGCTTTCAGTGGCAGCTTGCTGGTTACTTGTGGGCAACACGGGTATATACATACACCAGTGGACCCACTGGTAGACACACCAGTGGACACACAATTGAACACACTGGTAGACACACTGGTGGCCACACCAGTAGACACTCCAGTAGACATATCAGCAGATACACCACTGGACACAACAGCAAACACATACCCACCTGCTGTTGCCTTACCCTCCAAAGTCAGGTGTGGCAATCACCAATCACAGCACATGTTTGTGATTCAATGTAATACAGTGTAATTCAGTGTAATTCACACACTGCAGGGGCGCACACCAGGCCCAGATTGGTCCCCTAGAGCTGAAACCCGTAGTCCCAGGGGGTGTGGGTTTCCTGCAAGCTGAGGTGCAAGTCCCAGAAGATGCTTCAGTCCTGGACATGGTGTTCTCGGACAGTGGAACCACCAGCGGCGGCTTCTTTGACAGCAACCATGGGTTGGGGTACCACGTGCCCATCAGGGGTAGCAGGGTGCCCCAGCCCAGCCTCAGCATCTGTCATATCTCGGTTGAAATGGCTCCCATTGCTAAGGTGAGACTGGCCTGGTCTTATGTGTGTGGCCTGTGTTTTCTGACACCTGGAATGAAGCTTAAACTTGAGAAGACAATATTTTGGTGCAGTTTTGATACGGGTTTTTTTGCTGTTGCCAAGGACAGCTTAGATGCGCAGTGTGTCTGTACCGCCTGTTTGTTTCTGCAGTTGGATGCATCAAAGCTGGTACGCCTCAAAGCAATGGCAAGTAGACTCCAGATGCAAGCACATTGATTGATGTGTGAGCTGTTGATCTTGTACGGCATGTCGTTCGCCTGTTTCTGCAGCTGGATGCATCAAAGCTGATCTACCCAAAAGCAATGGCAAGTAGACTCCATGTGATGTGTGAGCTGGTGATCATGTATGGCATGCACAAGCAGTGTCATGCCATCTCTCTGACCTGCCCTGTGTTGTTGA
>JAABUO010003902.1_pt1 | contig 17659 bp, 17 predicted proteins | sample 5559291 | NCBI WGS metagenome assembly JAABUO01 (sample SAMN10711878, study PRJNA513372) | rock metagenome | isolation source: Antarctica rocks | place: Antarctica: Victoria Land, Finger Mt sud | reverse complement strand
AATGGCAATTGGGCCCTGAACCCTTAATAACACCTGTGATTTAGGCTGACAGATAGGGTCTGGTTTGAAATCCTTAAAACACTGCCTTTGTAATGACCTGCTTTTGAAGGGGTTTACTCATACACATGACTACATGCTTGCTTTTGATTTCCTTACATAAACCCACAAAACACAGGAATCTGAATGTGGTCAGTAGTCAGTCACACAAATTTCGGCGTGAAACCCGATATATTTCGGCGTGATACCCTATATCGGCCCGAAACCCTACATATTTCGGCTTGAAACCCTGTATCAGCGTAAACCCTCAACCCTAAATCTTGCAAGCAAGCCAAAACAGCTATGACTCATTAGTGAAATATTTGACTCACATTAAATTGCAAGATTTATGTACTAAAATGATGCAATCTGTGACTCAGATATGCACATATATACGCCTTTTGATACTCCGTATTTCCTGTGTTGCATACTGTATTTGCTATTTTCGCACTTACTCACAGACGTGGCGTATTTTGCGATAGATACGCGTATTTTGTATATACCGTGCGTATATACGTGATCTCAGGGCCAGGCAGCCCGTATTTAACAACCCTAGCGCAAGCTGCTGTTTCAGAACAGCCTGATGATGAAGACGGTCACAACTTGCACAGTGGAATATATGCCAACATTGGCGACTTTCAGAGCAGATTCAATTCTGCCCATCCTTTATCAGAACAAGTCTCTGTTTGCATTCACTGAATGCACTTTGAGTCAGCACAGTATACTATTAAATAAGATAAAGGTATATGCTATAAAGCTCTGTCAGCTTATGCATTGCAGACATGCATAGTCAGAAAGTATAATGCATTAAGTGTCAATGAAAAGGGCCCAGCTTGCAGCCTGTCCCAATCTTGTCCAGCTCATAGACTTTCACCCAATAGGATGCCCTCCATATCCTCGAAAGTTAGATGAGACAGGACCCCATGCATGCTCACCCTGCAGGAAATGCTGCAATGGTCAGCCTCCTTTCATACCGCCAGAAACAACAAAAGAAGAGCGGCTGGGAGTATTGCTCAGACTGCAGGTCAAGGGGCTTCGGCACATGGCATTTGATGCAATCATCAAACTGCAGGCATGTGATGCAGTCATCAAACTGCAAGCATGTTTTGGGATCAATGCCATACTTGCCATCGACTCCCATGGACAGCTGGGAATCAATGTCATTGCAACAAAACCAAGCAGTTACAAAGGCATACCCGAGGTCCTGAATGCCCTCAGCAGCTTCTGAGCTGTTGTCTGGACCAAGAGGCGCCCAAGCATGAGCAGTGATTGGGGTGTCTCCAAAGGTGCCCTGCGCTGATGAGGCAAGCGGACCGTCTCCACTGGTCACTGGGCTGCTCTGAGAAGACTGATACAGAGCAGAAGGAAAGCATAGCTGCTGCTCAGTCACTCTGCTCTCATCCGTGAAGCTGGAGTTCTCTGCATTGACGCTCATATGCCCTGCTGTGTCAGCAGAGCTGCTGTTGAGGGAAGCGTATGGCCTGGCAGAGTGTGCCCTCTGCAGGTCATGCATCTCAGAGCAGGGGTCCAGCTGATGTAGGCTGTCCTCAAACTTGGCGGTGATTGCGGCGGCATCATGCTGAAGCGTGTGTGCATCTAGCCTGACCAGGTCTGCATTGGTCAGGAAGTCCAGATCAAAGCCAGGTGACAGGACCTCTGCCTGACACGCTGAGGCAGCAGCCTGTGACTGTGGTGAAGCAGGCATGGGCTTGGTATTGTGGCCATCCAGCACATCCTCTAATGCCCATGAGCCATTGTCAATCTGGTCTCCAGGCACAGTGGGCGAACTGAAGACAGGCCCAGAACCAGAATCACAGATGCAGCCCAGCTGACCAAGATGGTGACTGGACAAGCTGAATGCATCTGAAGCCTGACCAGCTGGAGTCAGCAAGCTGGCAGAGGGATGGGATGCAATGGTCTGCCTGTCCAGGGCCGCTTCCAGCAGAGCAGATGAGCTGCCTGCTCTCAGGGCTGTTTCCTGATCAGCCTCTCTGCCATGGCACGAGCTGCATGGTGAGCTGAGTGCAGCAGGAGACTGTGTGCCAACAGAGGGGCTGGGCCTGTCAGCAAGTGCTGCGTCCAGGCAGGCAGAGAGGCCAGAGTCACAAGAGGCCTCAGATGCAGCTGAGGGTGATGCAGGCATGGGGCTGCTAAGCAATGCTGACCCTTCTGCGGTGGCTGCAGCAGTTCTGGGCTCATCTGTGAAGACAGCGCTGACTACAGACTTGTGCTCAGGCTTGATGGCAACATCAGTATGAGCCTCCTCTGGGGATGTGCTGTCACACTGCTGCTGGTCTGTGCCAAGGGCAGGGCTGCTGCACCTGGGAGCGTCTGCGTCCTCTTGCAGAGCAGCACACTGCAGCAGGCTGGCCACATCAGGCAGCGGAGGCTCAGCTACATCTGTGGTGGCCCTACCAGGTGAGCCTACATCATCAATGAGCTGATCAGCCCAAGCAGTAGCAGCATCAGCAGCAGCAGCATCACTACTCAGAGGCGTTGGTGTCTCTGCGAAAGGTGACTGGCTGGCTGCTGTTGCCATGTGGACTGCCTCAACAGTGCCACCTGCTGAGGGAAGCACTGTGCCTGCTGCACATGAGAGGCTCAGCTGTGAGGCTGCTGTGCGAGTTGCACGCAGCTGCCTGATGGCTGATGTAGCAGGGAAGCTGCATAGACCAGATGATGGCTCAGCTGTCATGACAAAAGGGGCAGTAGATTGCAGTGGGCTTGCTGGTGGGTCGGGAGGGGTGAGCTGCACCCTGCATTGAGTCTCTACAAGCTGACCAGATTGGCTGCCTGCACTGTGGCCACACTGCAGACTGTGTGGAGCTGGGCTGGCAAATGTGAATGGAGGGTGGCTAAGGGTGTTGCCTGTAGCTGCCTGTGGGGGTGCTGGTGCTGCCTTTGACAGGGCCCTGAGCTGCCCTTTGATTGCAAGCAAAGGGGAGATGGTGGCCCTTGAGGCCTCAGTCTGCAGGGGTGAGGAGGCCCTCCTTGTGCTACTGGCACCGCTTGACTTGCTGGATCGTGTCTGACCTGCTGATGGGCGGCCTGCTGATCTGCTTCTGAGCTTGGCAATCATGGTATCCGCTTCAGCCTTGCTGAAGGCTGGTGGGCTATCGCTGCTGCTGCTTTTCATGTGACCTTTGCTCCTTGGCAGGGACATCAGGCTCCTGTTCTCCTTGAAATCCTTGAAATCCAGATAGTCAACTGTGCTCCTTGAGAGGAACATCAGGCTCCTGTTCTCCTTGAAATCCAGGTAGTCAACTTCAGCAGCTGGGTCCCGTCTGTGGACTGGTCCTCCCCTTGCAGCCTTGACAGCAGCAGGGTGTGATGAGGCTGCGTCAGAATAGGAGCAGGGCTTGATGCTTGGCTTCAGCGGCAGTAATGGACCAAAGCTGAAAGGGTTGCTAGCGCTGCGTAGCTCTTGCAAGGGGATAAGCTTAGCGTCTGGGCGAAGCGCTGCCTGGCTGAGTGACTTTGGCTGGGAGACAGGCTGCTTGCCTGCTGCACTGACGCCCACAGGATTGGCCTTGGCGTGTGAAGAGAAGGGACGTCCAGCCTTTGCAGCAGCTTGAAGAGCCTTGGCAGTGGCCGCCAGGTCAGGATCCTTCTTGCCAGAGCGCTGGCTGCGCACTGTTGCACAAGCCTGCACAAAAACTAGGGCACAATTAAGCTACTTTTGACCAAATCTGGGAGACGTTCCAGAGTTGTGGGTGAGTTTCTTGATGTCAGGCATGATGTTGGTGCTAACTGTATGAACACGCATGACAGATTGCACAACCACAACTGTGTCTGTGCAGTACAACACTAGCAGCGTTTTTACAGATATGCTCAATGAACAGTAAGCTGATCACACAGCAAACAGCAGACAACATGCAACATTCCTGCCACACATCGAATGTCACGCCATGCAGACATCAATGACATGTAGATCAGCCAAAGCAAACTTGCCACGCATGTCCAGCAATGCACAAAACAAGCACAGTAAGCCAGCTGCTTTCAAATGCTTTGCACGCCCACATCTTATAGTGTAGGCAGTGCAACACACAACATGCCATTTAATCCTGACATCAAGCCAGGGGAACAAGAGTCAGGAATGATATCTGTAGAAAGGAAGTGGAAGTGGAAGCCTGACCTCAAAGAACTTGCCGCTGTTGATGTTGTTGTGCAGGACCAGGTTATTGAGGCGCCTCACTTCCCCTTGCCACTTGGACAGCTTCTCCCCTTGCATCTGCAGCTTCTGCTTGTCATGCTTCCTGCGCTGCTGCACCTCCTCAAGCCTGTGGGTCGTCACTTCCCGCTTGCTCTGCATGCAAACGCACCGTCAATCAAGAATTGGCATCAATCATGATTGGTAATACAGCTGGTGTGATGTGAAGGGAGGAGGGAAGTGACATGTGTTTTTGCGCCAATTGGAAGGAGACTGGGGGCGCCTTGGGGGGAGGGGGTGATGGGAAGGTTGGGAGTTGCTGATGGCTGGGAGGTGAAATTGGGTGCGGCTGACTGTGGTGCCAAAGAGCTTGAAGGGTTGGAATAGGGCATTTGATGCAGTGACAGGGTCGCAAGGTAGACAATCTTTGTTAAGACAGGGCTTATCAAGACTGAGCAGGGCATTGGAATGGTGTGCCGAACGTTTGCTTGCCCTTTGACAGTGCTGGTGCCATCTTGGCTCTACAGCCTACTTATTGAAACCTTGACTCAGACAAACATACAGTAATATTATACAATGCAATTCCACCAGAAATCTTCCAAACAAAAATACTGTACAGTTCATTCAGCAATGACATTGCAAGTCATTGATTTTGCATTTATTCATGACTTGCATGTTACCATTGCCTCCCATGTGTTGCAACAAGCTTACATGATGGCAGATTGTGTGTGAGATCTACAAGCAATAGTCCCCATGAAAAACCAGCAGGTCTGGAAAAGCTCACCTCGAGCACCGCGTGAGCGTCACTGAGCTGCTCACGGTCTCCAGCACACTTCACAACTTCCTGCTCAGTTGCAGTCAGCTGCTTCTGCATCTTTAGGACCTGGCCTTTGTAGTCACTCAGGCACTTCTCAGAGTCCTGTTGCAATGCCACAGCAGCAGCTAGCTTGTCAGACATGCTGTCCCTGTCTGCCTTGACTTGCTGTAGCTGTCCAGCAGTGCCTGCTAGGTATGCAACGGCGTCTGCCAGTTGCGTATACAAACTTTGCCTGTCTGACACGACACGCTGTGCGTCCTTAGCAGCAGCTGCCTTGTCTGACATGGCATCTGCCAGCTGTGCAGTCACCTCCTTATTGTGTACAGTGACACAATGTAGCTGTTGCTCTGCTGCTGCCTTGCTTGACACTGCGTCTGCCAGTTCAGCTGACACATGCTCACTGCGTTCCTGAAGCTGCTGGACATGCTGCTCAGCTGCCGCCTTGCCTGATACAGCGTCTGCTAACTGAGCTGTCAGATCACTGTTGCTTCCCTGCAGCTGTTGCACCTGTGTGTGAGCCGCAGCCTTGCCTGCCAGAGCATCTGCCAGCTGCCAGGACAGGTCAGCCTTCTCTGACTTGAGCTGTTGCACCTGTGTGTGAGCCGCAGCCTGACCTGCCAGAGCATCTGCCAGCTGCCGGGACAGGTCAGCATTCTCTGACTTGAGCTGTTGCACCTGCTGCTCAGATACTTCCCTCCTGGCCAGCGACACCTTCATCTGGAATGACAGCTCAGCATTCTCAGCCTTGGCCCGTGCATCAGCTGCTATCTGGCTTGACACCGCCTGTGATAGCTGAGCTGTCACGCGATTGACAGTGCCGTGGAGCTGCTCAAGCTGAGCTTCAGCTGCTTTCTTAGCTGACAAAGCCTCTGCTAGCTGAGCTGACAGCACGTCACACTGATTTGCATTGGAGCCACGGTCATGCTGGGCCCGGGTCAATGACTTGTCCAAGCTTGAAATGAGAATGTGAGCTGTGGCGAGGCGCTCTTCTGCCTGGTCCCTCTCTCTGCGGGTGAAGGTCAGCATGTCGCCCAGCATACCCAGCCGCTGCTGTGACCTCAACTTCGCCTGTTTTGCCTGCTGCAGTTTCTGCTGTAGGTCATGGGCAGCCTGGGCATCCAGCCTGCTCTGTTGGCACGCAGCATCTGTTGCTTCCTCATTCACAGCCAAGCTGGCTCTCAAGCTGTTTATCAAAGACGATTCATTGACCTTGGTCTCCTGCAAAGCAGATTGCAACAAAATGAATCTTTGTGATGATTGATACTTCAGGGTGCTGCAGTGCATCATGGCTGAATGGGCCGATGGCCATCCCTCCTGGAGAAGCATCTCTGTTGCATCAACTGCTCCACCCTGTCTACACAATGGTCAGATGAATGACAGTCTCTCGGGAAATGAGCGACTGCTCCAACAAATGCTTTCACTGATGTAAGCCTCCCAGCTCCTTCACATCATGGCAGGAAGCATCAGCAATGTGCACCTCATGACAATCAATGATAGCAAGATAGAGGATGCTGTTGTCAGAAATGTGCTCCAAACAAAATTTAGGCATGAAGTGGCACAGCTGGACCGTGCTGAGAGATGAAGATGTATCCGGGGGCGCTCAGCAAGCATGTATGCACCATAGCACCACTGGAGTACATCTTCATCTCTCAATGCGCTCCAGCTGTGCCTCTCTATGCCCAATGCTACATGCAATGGCCTTCTCTGAGAGACAGTGCGTACATCTCTTCTGAGACAGAACAAGTGACTTTGCCCCGTTTACTTGTGTTCACAACTGTGCATGCACATCAGGGAAGCAATTGGGGTGATGCGTTCAAACTGAGGAGCATGAGGGCTGCAGGCCTGACTTCACCGGGGCGCAACTACATCACCACGCCAACAAAAGGACGAGCACATGCAGGAGAGGACAAGCAAGCTGAGTCACACCAGCTCTCAGCCGCTGTGTCTTGGAAGGCAGTGAAGAGTGTCAAATTCTGTCTATTTGCTAGCTGTTTGCTGCATTCTGACCACACCTGACATTTTGATGTGCTTCACCAAGATGGGTTGGTTATTTGATGGCCTTCACATGGCGGTGATCGCGCTTTTACCTCAATGCAGGATGTTTATTTGCTAAGACAAATACAAACATATTCTTGCATTGTGTTTAATTGTTCATATTCTATGTGTCATGTTTTGCTGAGACATCGTTTGTGTTCAGGTGTGTGTAGATCTAGTCTTGGACCTTTCTGTGGTCTGGAACAGCACTGAATGCCTTGTTTCATTCAAGTTCTTGGCCGGTGTCTATTCTCTCTGCTGATGAGCCCCAAAGATAGAATATGTGACTGATTGACTGATTGATTGATTGATTGATTGATTGATTGATTGATTGATTGATTGATTGATTGATACATGCACATGAGTGGGTGTATGAGGGAGTGAGTGGGTGCATCTGTGCACTGACTGTCACCATCATGCCTCTGCAAGGCTCTACAGACTGTCAAGCAAGAGCTGCATCAGAAGCCACACTGCTCCAGCAGCTACAAGCCGCTGCAACATTCATTTCACCCAACACCATGGCCCAGCTTGTCCATCTAGGAAGCGCACCTGTAGCTCGGCTGCCAGCCAAACGTGAGCCTGGGTCATCTGCTTTAAGACCACTGTGGTGTGGTGTAGAGCAGCCTGAGCCTCCTGCAGCCGTGCCTTGTTGGGCCTCAGCCCACCAGCTGCACCTGAAAGCTTCTTCATCATCCAGAAGCCCACACTGGTGATGCTGCTGACACAGCCAAGGCCAGCCTGAAGCCGGCATGTGGCCAGGAAGGAGCAAGGCCAAAGCACAATGCTGACCAAGGTCTTGACACTGTTGAAGATGATGGCAGTGAGGCCATGCCAAGCCTTGATGAGGCAAGCAGTGAGGCCACAAGCAAAGTCCCAGATGAGGCGAGGGGTAGCCAGCAGAAGGATCACCTGCAAGCAGATGCAAAAGTCAAATCTGGTGAATATTCACATTGTGAGCATGTGTCCTCCCCCTACGGTCAGATTCTACAGCCCTGAGTGGCTCCTTGTATAATGCAAGCAAGCAACCCTTCCTGCAGCAGAAGCAATGCTGCTAAAGCAATTGTGCATCAGACATGTGTCTTCAAGGGGCTTCAAGTGTGTATACTCCTGATGTGCGCCCTGTATGCCTGCTGACACATCAACATCAGAAAAGCAGACAAGTTGGGACGAGGTGCAAGGATACCTGAACAGCACGCGATGTCATATGCCTGCGCATGCCTCTGTGTACATATCTTCCTAGCAATCAATCAATCAGTCAAGTGACATTTCCTATCTTTAGGGCTCATCACGGAAGTCAACAGACAACAACTGGGAAAATTCTGAGAATGCTTAGTTTGAATGAAACAAGTCATTCAGTGCTGTTTTGGGCCACAAAAAGGTCCAAATTTTGTAGTCAAAGTATACATCTATGCACGCACCTAAGCGCAGAAGAAGTCCTAGCACAACATATCTAACAAGTTGCAAGAGACTATGTTTATACCATCCAAATTCCATTCATTGCCTTAAGATCTTCCTATAGTTTCTTGTCTTGACCCATTTTGCCACAAACGCAAATCAAGCTGGCATCTTGCAGCAATGTGTGATGCACATGGACATGTATACCGCTGTGCAGCCAAGGCCTGATGTTATGCTCGATGCTGCATCTTGAAGTGTAGTGTAAAGGATATACCATGCTGTCAGCACCATCCTGGTCTGCATGCTCAAGCAGCTCTGCCAATGTCAACGGATGTGCCTTGGGCTGAGCTGCACTCTCTGCCATGAAACATGCGTTCCACTTAGCACGCCTTGCGATGCCACTGGATGGCCTTTGCATGCACAGGTAGTGCCTGTGCTTGGCGATGGTGTTGGCCATAGCAGCTGTCAGCGCCGCAAAGATTGCAAGGGTCACCACCTGTCCCAAAGCAAGACGGCTCAATGCTAGCAAAGGAACATGGTGCCACAGGGACAACAGCTTATGCTGAGCTAAGCTCCAGCAGAGCTGCAATGTCAGCTCAGCATCCAGTTGCGGCAACAAAGAATGCAAGCGTATCAAGCATCAGAGCGCACCAGCTTGCCAGTCTCTACTGATTGCAGCGTGGCAGCAATGCCACTTCCAGCAGAACGCAGGGAGCCCCAGGGAATCAATATTAGAAGAATTTGAAGCAGCCAAGAGGATAGTTGTGCCAGAAAAGTAGACTGCAGGCATGCCTCCATGCAGCTTTTCAGCTGCTTTGCACTCTGCTGGCCAAGCCGTGTAAATCGAAGCACTGTATGGTCAAGTCTGATGGGACCACCCAGTAGGGCTCTGGCTGACAACAGGTGCTTTAGAGCTGTGTTGTCATGTTGTTTGGTCGTAACACCTGCATGCAGGGTCACAATCAGAGCTGTGTGTTTCTGGCGAGCTCCAAAGTCAAGGATTCTGCTAGCACCCGTAGGACAAAAGATAAACTGTCAGAGGGTCTCTTACCACGTCGGCCTGCAGCGTAACAGAAACCCAGCAGACAAACAACAACAAGCATTATTGCCACATGCTTAAGATACGTCCGCATCCCTCGGTGCAGGACTTTTTCGTTTGTGACGCGCAGTTGACCATTTAGTAAGCTAACATCCCCGGAGGGCAAATGTCGCTGCATCGTTGAGGTCAAGCACACAGCAGCGCAAAACTTTTGAGGATCGATACGTGCCTGCGCAGGAACCTAATACTTATTTGGTGAACCATGACCGATACCGAAATTCTGTCTGTCTGTTGAGATGCAGTGTTTGACGTTGACCAGCGATCGGCGTCCCCAAATTGGGCGAATCAGGGTCGAAATCCTGTGGCAGCAAGCAGGGCAGCAAGGTCAGCAGAGGGATGCTTTGAATCTCCATGTCCAGAGTCTGGACTCCAGACCCATAGCAGCAAGGTTTCTGAAACAGAGTCAACACTGAGGAGACTGAAGGACCTCTTGGAGATGGTGGGACTTCAAGTTGATGCACAAGACTACAAAATCTTGCAGCTAGAAAAGCGCAACAAAAGGCAAGATCGGCATATACAAAGACAAGATGCGCGCATTGAGCTTTTGGAGCAGAACAGGAAAAGGGCAGACGCAGCGAGAGCAAAGGAACGGCAGCGGACACTGCTTGGGCAAGCAGCATATGCCTTGTCAAAGATTATTGCGGGCTACATTTATGGCTCAGCTGGTTTTCCAGGGGCCCTAGGGCTTCCTGTGTCCCTCAAACAAATCAAAAAGAGTGCTGCAGACTTTACACCAGAGCAAATGCGTTGTTGGGAAGCAGTTCAAAGGCATTGCTCATGTGTCATGTCTTTTGAAGAGCTTCTGAGTGCTGACAAAGCACTGAGAACTCTAAGTTTTGATGATGCTCATGGCAGGCAATCAGAGATGCGGCAGGCTACATTGCAAGACTTGAAAACTTGGGCAGGTGTGCATTTTCCGCCTGGAGCCGTTGTACCTATTCAGAAATATGTGGAGGTCCTCGACAACTTCTCATCCAAGAACAAACCACTAGTCCCTGATATAAAAGCAGTCAATGTAATACAGTAGGCTTGACAAAATCTCCTCTGCACTCACCTGGCTAAGTGTGTACTCTCAAGGTGTTCAAGGTGTTCAGGCGCTTGGCAGTTCAAGCAGCACACTTTATTGCCCTTGGCTGTTCTGCCTCTTCTGCTGCTTCCTGCCATGTAACTGTGTGCCTGACTTGTAATTCTTTGCCTCTGCCAGTGTCAGGGTCTTGTTGCATAGATCCCCCATACCAGTGGACACAGATCCCTGTCTGGAATTGAGCTTGAGCTCTGCAAACTCCTTGATCAGTTGTAGTTCTGACACCCCTCTCGGGCGCTCAAGGTTGCTGCTGACAAACTTCTGAAAGCACGTCTCTGCATAGCACCTGGCCCTGCATGTTCGGTATGTCTGGGATGCTAATATGCCGTGGCAGCTGCTGCTGCTTCTTGAAGTTGGTTTCAATTATTTTTGCATGGTGCTCAACTCACAGCGTACACGGTAAGGGATCTAACCGCAATAGCATTGTGAGCCCTACAAGTACATGACAAGGAAATGAGAGCAAATGAAGACCTTGCGGGCTGGGTGTCCGTGTTCACAATGCCAATTCCGTACCTGATCTATGGTCCCAGAGCTGTACCCATCTGAAATGTGCGCAAGGGTAGGGATATCAAACTTGGCATCAACCTCTCCTTCATGCCGTTGTCACAACAGTGTATCAATCCTGGCCATATGGCCTGCACCAGATCTGCTAGACTGTCCTTTGTGGCTTACCACACACATGGTGTACACAGGCGGCTGAATGCTGCATAGGATGCGGTGGGGTTACCCCGCGGTGGTGTACATGAAAGCGCATAAAAGAAATCACTACAGCACTCAAGGTTCCGGGGCGATCACTCAGCCGAGTACTAGTTGAGCCCAATCCAGTTTGACTTCCCTGCTCGGACGAGAAGGGGTTTTTCCGGGTGGTATGGCCGTAGCATGGAAACAAGCGAAACTTACCTAGACCTGTATGCAAACATTTACCACACCACCACTAAGCACTGGATATAGCACTATTTATAAATTCAATTGCTAGTCAGACAAGCAAGCTCATATCAACATTGGTAAACACAGACAAGCAGCATGATCAAGCGCAACAGCCACAAACACGAAGGCAGGAACAAAACACGAAACAAGTCTCACCAGGCGAGAGGCATAATCTGGCAGGGGCAGGTAGATGTGCTTGTCAAAGAAGCCCATGAAGGCCTTCTCATCCTTTTTGACACACATCTGGGGAGCAGCACTGCAGCCAATGAGCAGCACTTGCTCCTCTGGGCCCAACCCCTTCATCTCCTTCACCATCTCTTTCTTGATCCGATTGAAGGCCTCTGTGCCTCCAAATTCCTTGGATTGCTTCTTGTCTGACACAAAATCCTGAAGTGTGCCTCGCATGTCACGCATTGTTCACACAGCAACATCATAAAGGTCAGGCAGCTTGCATGGCAGTCTAAGTCATTATGCCAGCTATGATGACCATAACATCCACATGGTAACATAGGAATGCTTCTTGTCTGACATGTATGCCACGGCAAGCAACCTGCAGGTGACATGCCTTTACTGCCTTTACTGCAGGCTGACATGCTGACTGCAGGTTGCTTGCCACGGCATTACAAAGGCCAGGCAGCCGTGCAGGTGATGTGAAACAAAGGCTTTTTCCAGCCATGCAAAAGCTGCAGCAACATCTGGAAGGGAGCTCCCCGTCTGAGGTTGAAAGGCTGCCATTCCTCCTGTCAGCAGTGCTTGGGACCCCAGAGGAAGTAGTTGCAAGGTCCCAACAACTCAAATTCGTTGGGGCAAAACCATACAAGAGGCCATTTGGTCATCCAGTGTCCTTCAAAGCAATGCAGAGCATATTGGCTTGTCTTCAAGATTTTGGCTTCACACAAGCACAAATTCAGCTCCCTGATTGAGCAACACCCAGACATTTGTCACATACATTCAATGATACAGAAGGGCTGCTTGTGGTGATAGACAAGCTGTTCAGTTGTGCAGATGCCATTGATGCAGTAGCAGATGTCATCTTGAGCTGCTGGTTCAAAGGCTTGTTCAGTAGATCTCCATCAGCTCTGTGAGACAGATTTTCCTACTTTTGCACATGTCTTGTGGTGAATGACCAGGACTAGAGACGGGCATAGACCAGAGGCTTTTGCATAGTACTGCCTGCAGAGTTGGATGCCAGGTTGCAGCTGGCTGCAGCTCTACACCAGGCAAAAGGTGTAGTGCGGAGGCATCCTCAGATAGCGACTCTTCAGTCAATAAGAGTAGGGTTGCATGTTGTGCAGCTGCATTGCCTAGAGTTGTCTTCCAGGACATGTGTTCGAAACAGCCTGCTTTGTTGACATTGGACTACACTTCACAGTTGCACGTGGATAAATGTGACTTTTTGACCTGTGTGCTGCAGTTGAGTCGCGCTACCATGGCTGCGTGCCCACATTTGCGTAACCCGGTCTGCTTCTTCCCCTTGAGATTGCTTACAAAGTCTTTACTCATGGAAATGCTTAAGCTCCAGAGCTCATCTCACTTCTGTTCAATCACATCAGATGATAAAGATTCTTTGGCTTAGTGTGCCCTCAAGCATCATGTCAGTGGCATTGCAACACAAACAGTGTAGTCATCCCCACAATTTCTGGGATACTTAGCAGCTTTCAGGACCTGAGAGGTGCTTAAGCTTTGCCAAAAATAGACCAGGTCAGCATATGCATGTTCACGAAGCCTGCCTGATAAGTCAGGAGCATACATGAGGACGCGCTGATGATAAGTGCCTAACACCATTATAAAAACAATTATGGGCAGATAGATGTAGCACACAATCACTCTAGTGTGCCAGGGCAGCAAACGCGTATCATTAATTCACAACTAAGCAAATAGACTCATCTAATCAAGTACACGCTCATTGAAAACAGCACTCAGATTACCAAAAGGTGATAGCAACTTGAAGATCCTTTCATGTCTCAGGAACTGATGCTGCTGCTACCCTGTTTTGTGCCTCACATCATTTGTGACGTTGGCCTGATCTGCTGATAACAAGCCCCCAGCTGTTCAAGGGCTTTTCCTAGCCGACTGCACCTCACAAGCTAACAAAACAGAGGGTTGCAGTGCTGCTGAGGCATATCTTTGCTCCTTGGCAGTTCGCGCAGTGGGCGCTTTCAAGCTGTTTGGTGCAAAGCAATATTGTAGTCTGACTGGGAGCTGCTGGCAGTTCATGAAACCAGATGTGGCAGCTCATATGTTACAGCAGCAGCTAGCAGCATTATTGCAGCTGCAGTGGCCATCATCATGTTTGCATTGCCGGCATGAGTCTTGCCTGTTTGCAAGCCTGCAGTTGAAGCATAACAGCGCATTGAGTGCATGTACTTCATTGACATGTGTCACGACATCCAGACCAAGACTGGACATTCAGGGATGCAGTGCATTCATAACTTCATACCAGCACATTCAATCTTTCTTCTGATCAACCATCAGCGGATACGTAGAAAGGTATGTTATGTGTTGCTGCATAGCTCAGTATGTGTGCAGGTGAAGCTTCAAGATGCCCTGATGAAGCAATGGGAGACAGCCTGCCAGCACTTGTTGATCAGTTGCCTTGAAAACGCATGGGCGCTCTGTTGCAGCAGGCAAGTGAGGTCAGAAGTCAGCAGCATTGTACCTGCATACGTGCGTAGCATGTACTTGCCAGCAGGGTCCAGAAGCATGTGCTGCATCAGCTTCAATTGTATGCTAGGCGGCGCTCTGACCATCATCCACATAGCAAACAGAATGAGTTGGCGGGAAGACAGGGATGACGCCAAAAAGCCCCGCCAATAGCGATCTGGTAGTCTGAAGAAGGTGCTGAAGAAGTTGTTGGTGGATTTGATGTCCAGCTGCGCAAGGAGCTCCATGCCAAATACATGAAACGCTGCCTACACACAAGATAAGGAGTTTTGGGGATAACTTGGACCAAGCTGGGCAGGCTATCTCATTTTCATACACCTGTGCACAAGCTGTGTATCCTCAAACAGCAGGTTTACGAAGTTGCACCTTTGCGTGTCTTGTAAAAGAGCACATCCAGCAACGCGTGAAGAAACAGCAGTATTGCAGGCGGAAGATGCTTAGCAGGCTTCTCTGTGCATTGGTGCAGCGTCAGGGCCCATGTGGGACATAATTAAACAATCAGTCATGTTGCAGTCACAGTCTTTTTAGAATGCAACAAGCAATGCAGCCATATCCAAGCAAAGACGTGCACCTGCCGCCGCTTTTCCTGAGGCCACAGAGCGTCCCAAACGCTCTCAGCAGTGTCCCCGACAGCTTGCTGTTTTCTGAGCAGGTTTGCAACCTCCTCAGCAAAAGCTGGTGCCTCCCTGAGGCTTCGCGCTATGCTGTAGCCTGTAGCTGGGTGTACCAGATTTGCTGCTGCTCCAAAGGCTGTGATAGGTTGCTGGGCTACCGGCAAGGGACCCCCCACTGGGATGAAAGACCACTCTTCCTCATGTATCTTCTTGACCTGGTCAGTACCAACACAACTGACCTGAGCTGCATGGCGGGCAAGCAATGTGGTAACTAGCCTGCGCATGTATGCTGAGTGCTGGACAGTGAGATGAACAAAGGTGTGGGCTGAGCGCTGAGCAATGAGGTCAGTGCGGGTGTGTGCGGAGTGCTGAGTAATGAGGTGATTAAGAATGTGTGCTCAGGCATCTGTGGGGCATTGGGCACCAGAAGTGGGCAGTGCTCGAATGCCATGCTACAAGTGGCAAGATGGCAATGCCTGCAGCATACAATCTGCTTTGTGAACCTCTTGTATCTTCAGCTGACCCCAACATGCTTTGTGGTGTTCATTGGCTCAGCACCACCAGCTTTTCATGAACACAGCTCAAAGTTGGAGCTGCCTGCCTCTTTGGCAGGTGTTATACCTAACTGCATTGGTCGGTTGACATTATAAACCCAACAACACAGTGAAGTACTGTTCGAGACTACTTCAATTGATTGCTATAATGACTGAGGCAGGCACAGTAAGAGGCAGCAGACCTTGATGCCCATGGCCTTGAGGCGCCTCTCCAGCCGCCGCTTCAGAACAGTAAAGGGCAAGGCAGGCTTTGTGACCAGGCAAGTCTCCTCCAGAAAGACCCGGCCAGGTTGCAAGGGCATGCCATACAGGAAGGAGGGCACCTCTTCTTGTGCCCCCCACACACCCTCCCCTGCTGCCGGGTGCTCAAAATCTTGCAATCTGCACAATTTTTCAAACAGGGTACGCAGAGTAAGTATCCCGCTTGAGAAATAGCAAAACAAATTTGGTAGACGTTCAGGGCTTCAGCACGGCTGCTTTGCTTCCCATGCACATTTGCAGTTGTTCATCATGCAATGACCTTTGGTTGCAGCACAGCACAGGCAGCACACAGGTCTGTGTTGCGTCTCCTGAATGAGAGACCAGTTGGTCTGTCCAGCATGTGTGCATGTTGTGGAGGCTGGCAGGGGCTTACTTGTGGGCAGTGTCAGGCCAGAGGCCAGTGTGGTGCCGCCTGAAGTCCATGAAGAGCATGGACTCTGCATCATAGTTGTCCTCATACCCCTCCACTTCTGCTTCTATGCCATAAGCTGTCTGAGCTGCAACTGCCGGCGCAGCTTCCTCGTAATGTAGGAATTTGCCTGCTGCTGCTCCGGCTGCTACCACTATCAGCCTGCATGCATGACCAATGGCACATCAACTGGGAGCAAACTCACAGGGGCATTTCATGTATTCCTTGCATGCAAGGTTTGAAGCACGAATTTACACATGATGCTGAGTGACTTATAGAAATTGTCACACCACAAGGCCAGACAGGGCAGTTCTGATGCCACCTGTTTTGAGTGATCTGCAGCTGATTCTAAGCAAAAGCAAAGGTGTGAGTAGTTCCATACGGACTGCTGCTTGGCGCCCAGGGGAACAGGTTGTGCAGTTTGTTCAACTGCATGTAGCCTGACACAATGCAGAGAGCCAGTAATAGCACTGCCACTTTGGTGTCATACAGCTGCAGCTGTCGTCATGTGAGGCATGCCATGCTGAGTTACGTGATCTGACTACAATAGGCTGCTGTTTGGAAGACCACTTTGAAGATGCCAAACTGAAGCCGTTTGCCTGCTGCTCACCTTGATTTGACTACCTGTCCATCAGCAAGGCGTATCGTTGCTGTATCCGAGGTCTGCTCTGTCTCCAGTTCGTCCATCATGCCTGCCAGAAACTGCACACCATTGGCTTGACACCGCTGCAGCAAATGCTTGCGCAGCTTGCGCCTGCATACTCTGCCATACTGTCTGCCTATCCTAACTTCTTTGTCCTCCCCAAAATAGCACAAGGCATCCTGCCAAATCCTGTTGAGGTTCTTTTCTAGTCCTAGGTCTCGGAATTCATCCACCCACACACCATAGTTGTTGACAAAGGGAACATCATTGCCTGCATCATGGCTAACTTGGTTTCCATATTCTGGCAGAAATGCCTGCAGCAGACACTGAGGACAGCAGCGTGACAAGTGTTTCATTACCTATCAAATACACCGACAAGCCTTGTTTGGCAAGCTCAGATGAAAGAGCAAGTCCAGCAGGGCCGCAACCGATCACACATACATCTGCTGCTTCATGTAGATTGAAGGGTTGAAGGGAGTGTGCAATCAAGGGCTGTTCCTCGTCCTCTTTTGCCGCCTATGATTAAAAGAACTTCCTCATGGGCTAGTCCAGATGTGCTTGTCCTTGGCTGGGTTATTTCGCTCTGTGTCTGTTTGATTGGTCAGCAAGTGCGGGAGAGCAGCGACTACAGTGAAGCACGGATCTGACTGCAGTCCGACCTGATGCTGTACTAGAGGTGACTCGTACGATCCTTCTCGGACAAGCTGGTTGCTGCGGTCCACAGACGGACGAGCAGGCGCCTCTGTAGTCGCTACCGCTCTTGTGAGACCAGCTTTGGCTGACCGCTGTTGCCTGCGATTGCTCTTAAGCGACGAGCAAGGCGATTGCGGCACTTGGGCTGTATGTTGCACAGCCCCTGGCTGCACGGAGGTAGGGGAGAATATCTTGTTTGACTGTACGCTCGTACCAACTGGGATCATAACTTTCGGGCGGCACTGCGTGTTAGGCAGCGAAGATCACACGCGCACCATT
>JAABUO010003900.1_pt1 | contig 17659 bp, 22 predicted proteins | sample 5559291 | NCBI WGS metagenome assembly JAABUO01 (sample SAMN10711878, study PRJNA513372) | rock metagenome | isolation source: Antarctica rocks | place: Antarctica: Victoria Land, Finger Mt sud | reverse complement strand
TAGGGTCCAAACTGAACCTCCTACCCCTAGCCACCCTTTCCATCCTCAGCTTCTCCTCCATTGTGGGGGGCGTCCCCCGGGCCATGGGGGACAGGAGGGGGTTCACTGGTCTGTCTGCTGACTTGGCTGTTGCACTCACAACCTGTGACATGCGCAAGACACTGACTTGAGTTGCTGGCCAAAATAGTCACACCTCATGACACGCAAGATGATCATACATATGATAAGCATGTATGCATTGCAACTGGAGGTATGCATTGCAGTGCATTAAGTTGAGCTGCTGAGTTTCCAAGTCTGTGCATCAGTCCTGGCAATTAGTCTGAGCTGTGTATGCTATTCATGCTGTGCTACACTTGAGTTTTATTTGAGGAGAGACCTCTGGCCTTTGTGTGTACAGCAGAAAGTCAGATGCAATCAAAACACCAATAAAGCTCAAAAGTGTGCATGCACTCATGTCATGAAGGCCTGAAGTCCTGGTATTGAAGCGCACCGCAAGCCGAGACGTAGAGTCTATGCTGCTTCGCCGGCTGGAGGGATTGCTGCCTGCCTCAGAGCCTTGCCCTTCTGTCCTTTTGATTTGTCCATCTAAATTACGCTTTGACTGCCCTTCAAACTTCAGCTTGATCTGCCCCTCTAGATCTTTCCTAGATTGCCCTTCAACGCTGTTCCTGGGCCCATCGATGCTGTTCCTGGGTCCTTCAGCAGGTTTCTGGAAGTGGAAAACTGGCAGTTTCACCTCGTGCAGGCGGCCCCCAATGCGCTGAAAGGTGGTGTCACTCAGCAGTACCTGCCCTCCTGCCGGCAGCTGTAGCAGAGAGTTTGTGAGATCCACTATTTCACCCCGATACTCCACATGCTTGTGATTGCTGTGCACCTGAACCCAAACCCAAACGCAGAATCAGCCTTTCAGGTGTGGCCTGGTGTTTTGGATGCAGCTTCAAACTGTGTGCTCGTACTTGGCAGACACAAGTGTTGGACATTTCAGCATTGATGCGTGGGTGAAGTGCCTACCAGGACGTCATGCCGTAGACCTGATGTGATGCTGATTGCCGCAACAGGGCATGCAGATCACCGGCATTGACCACACATATGCAATGCAGTCAGCAACACCACTCACAAGTGTAACATGCCATTTGCTGGGCAGCCAGGTATAATACTTGGCTTCTCATTAAAACAACGCCGGCAGGCGCAGTCTTTTCTTTTCTTTTTTGTAACATGCCGTTTGCAACTCACAACTTGCACTTGTGAGCCTCAGCACGATTCAGCAAAGGAACAGCAGTACAGACGTAATAAGGCGCCTACAATGATCTCAGCAGGGACTCCAGTGTTGATAGTCATGCGTACTCGAAGGCCCCGGAACATCAGCTTGCCATCCTGATAGTTTTCCACCTTGGCCTGGGGCTTTTGCAGGAGGTCTGAGGGCCAGGGCGCTTCAAGGAGGGCCAACTGGACGTGCAGGCACCAGCCTATGGCATCAATGGGGTCATGGAAAGCCACAATGAACATGTCTGCCTCTGTGAGTACCTGTGCAACCAGCCACTGTCAGACGCGCAGTATCTCAATGTTGCCGTGCATGCTGCAGTCGCTTGCTGTGGTAGCTGGTTGTTGTGTCTTCAAGAGACCCCATTGCTCTTCATTACATCAATCCACTGGTGCATGCATGCAGGGTGTAGCTTGTCAGTGCTCAGCGGCGTACAATGCATGCATGCAGTGTGTGACTTGTCAGTGCTTAGCAACATATGGTACATGTATGCAGTGTGTGACTTGTCAGCAGCAGGCGGTTCTTTAGGTGTCTGAAAGCAGCTGCACATTCTGAGGCATGCTGCCATTCTAAGAACTGCTTTGGTTTCACATTCGAAAGGGCTTTTCCTTCGCTGCTTGCAAGGCGTGCTCAGTCAGACTGTACAGCTGACAATGCAACACTTTGGTCTGAAGACCTGGGATACACACCTCATAACCGCAGTACTTGGGTAGTACTGAGCGCATGGCGTTGTCACTCAGGGTGAGAGCAGAGCCCATGCAGCGTGCATTTGTGGCCTGTGAAAGCGCCTCAAGGCCCTCGACACTACTCATGACAAGCGTCACTCCACTATGGAAAAGGTCCATGCCCTTGCCCTGCCGCTCCATCAGGGTTCCCGGAGCATTCCTGAACCACAAACCCTGTGACTGTCACCAGCTTTGGCATTTGACTAGATTGGTTGAGCATACTGGCCTGAGCATGTTTTGCCATTGCTTGCAGCAAGGGGCCTGGCTGGACCACCCTCAGTTGCTGCATTGCGGTGCATGTGCACTCCAGACTGGACCCTAGGTACCTGTACGCCTGGCAGCTTTCTTGATAAGACTAGTAGATGAAGCTATATGGATGCCACTGCACAGACAAGAGCCAAGAGGATTTGCTGGTGTGAGGCTTGGCATGTGGCTTTGTTGGGTTCTTAACGTTGAGGCTTTGTTGTCCTTGGCCGGAGCCTGTGGCTGTATAATGCAGCCATTTCTGCAGACATGCTGCATTGCAGACATCCTATGTGCAGGTCAGATGGGGCGCAGCATTGTGGAAGTGAGGCTTTGTGGGTACCCTGTTGCACTGTATTGGAAGAACGCCTGAAGGTGCACTTGTCAAGCATGATAATCCTGCAAACCTGCGTTTGAGGGCATTGATGTGCCTGGTCTCCCAAGCTTGCAACAGGCGGGCTCTGTAGGTCAGAACCAGCCACACCAGCAGCAGAGACAAAGCGAGAAGACCCAAGAGGGGGCCGATCAGGTCCCAAATCCACTGTGCCATGGTCACGGCGATGCAGTCCATCTGGAAGAAGCCTGCATTTGCAGACAAGCATCACGTCACCGGCTTCACACATGCATCAAGTCACCGGCTTCACATATGCATCACATCACTGGATTCACACATGCATCAAGTCATCGGATTCACACATGCATCGCGTCACCGGCTTCACATATGCATCACATCACTGGATTCACACATGCATCAAGTCATCGGATTCACCCATGCATCGCGTCACCGGCTTCACATATGCATCATGTCACCGGCTTCACATATGCATCACGTCACTGGCTTCACGCATGCATCACGTCACCGGCTTCACACATGCATCATGTCACCGGCTTCACACACGCATCACGTCACTGACTTCACACATGCTTCCATGTTGTTGCACAACAAACATCAGTTGCCAGACAACAGGATACTCATTACAGACAGGTATTAGGACCGAGGCTGTCAACTTCTGCAACAGTGCATACAGACATCCATCGTACTTTATGGAACTTAAGCTGCACCTGCATGCACACAGGCCTGTGTGCTGGCTTATGCAACCCAAGTGCTGAGTGTGCTCAAAGCCCTCCAAAACGCATCTGGGGCCAAAACATACCTGCTGTATCAAAAGTGTAATGGGCAACCAGGGGTAACGCACAAGTGCAGCCCTGGTAGGAGTACAATAGCGGATCTGACGATACCACATTGTTGTAGAAAGCTGAGGATAAGTTGGTGACACTGGCTGGTCTGCTGACCAACAGCCCTGGGCAGATCATGCCTTCCTTGTTGGATGAGGCAGACTGCTGCTGCGTATTCCATGCAAACAGGTTTGAGGTGCAAGACGTATAATAGCTGACGCTCTTGCCGTTTGCACCTGCAGAATGGCACACACACACACATACACTCACGTGAAGCTCTGTTGAGCAACACAACATGCAGCTTCATGCTGTATGAAGCATGAAGTATGACCTCACAATTGTGTGACTATTGGCAGGATAAGTGACATGAGGGTTGCACAAAGCCAAAGGCAACCTGGCACAAGGCATAAAACGTAGGAGCTTGCAATGCTGTGGCACAAATTGACATGACCAAACGATGATTTTGTTGTATGCAGATTGAGATCTGTCAGAGGTGGGGCCTGAGATGGCAAAGGCTTTGATATATGCTTGGTGCAGAGTGCCTACTTGGTGTAGCACATGGCGTCTGCAACAGGGTGCCACTCAGCTGGAACAGCTGCAGATTTGCACGGACACTATCCGTGACATTGTCGACCACCCCTACAAGCTCTGCAGGACAAAGTATGGATGTTGATACTGGAGCAACACAATATGCAAAGCATGTCACACTCAACTGCAATGGAATGCCTTGGACATGACACAGAAATGCTTCAGTCAGTATGTCTTGATGATGAGGGCTACAACATGCTTGCTATCAAAACTGCTGGGCAAGCACTGAGAACACAACAATTCAGGCAAGAACTGCATGCTGGCAAACAGATAACAAAACGATGTCATTGGGAATATGATTTGTTCCATGAGTCCACCTGGGTTGTTGGAAACAAACAGCAGCGTGAGGTCTGGCAGCTGATTATAGATAGGAGGCAGGGTTCCCACAAGACCACCGCCTGCATAGAAACGAAAAGAAAAGAAAAGAGAGAAAAAAAGACAACGCCTTTCGGCATCAATGTAATCAGAAGCCAAGTATTATACCGGGCTACCCAGTCACCGCCTGCATATGAGATTATTACAACTGACAACCAGGATCAGAGCCACAAGATTCAGTTGGACAATGCTGGGTGTTCTGCATGACAACAGATTGCAATCTAAACATGCACCAAGCCTGATGTTGTAGACTAGAGTAATGTGCAAGAGTCATGCAGCCAACAGCTTGACACAAACTGCAGATGATCAACACCATGAGACATTGCTGGTGTGAGGTGCACAAAGGAAGCCAGGGGCACAAAGACAGCTAGAGTTTAGCTTTGACATTGCAAAAGGACCTCAAAGAGCCGCCAGATTGAAGTGCCTGCCAAACAAGCTGGTGACGGAGCCCCAAACAATGAGAAACATGGTGAGCTTAAAAAAAGCCATACTTGATCTGATGCCCAGTGGGACTGACCTGCAAGGGCTAGGGCGCCAATAGATTGCAAACCCTGAGTGCATGAGGGTAGCGAGGCCTCTGATGCTGTGAGACAGCACTCAACACCCCACCATCGACAATAGCTGAACCCAGGCGTGAACCAAGGTACCTTGAGCAGCATCACATTCACGAACGTGGAGAAGTCCACGTACACAGTGCCTGCAGGAAAGATGAAGCTAATAAGTTGCCTATCCTGTTGCAAGCTGAAGCAGGAGCCTGGACAAGCAAGCCTGCCTGAGTAGTTTGCATAGTAGTATGCAAAATCCTCAATGGCCTCCAGAGGCACTGTTGAGAAGTATGCTCCAGAAGACCAGTTTTGGCCTTGCGTTGCAAAGTACAGTTCTTCCAGGACAGCGCGCTGGGCAGGAATGTCATTCTCAGGCTGGTAAAGGCTGAACAAATCCCACTGCCCACTGACTGAGAATTCGGCTAGAGTATTATTGGTTTGAGAAGACAGCAGGCCGAAAGTCACTTCAGCTTGTGCTTCCAAAGCATACAGCAGACCTGGCAGCAGAACAGAAAAGTGTTGTTGCTACCTGCCACAGTGGCACCGAGGGGAGCAGTAGGCAGCAGTATGGCAGGTGTCACCGCGGCAAAGTGCGATGTTATAATGCGCAGTTCCAGCTGGCATACCAAAGAAGGCCAGCCATACGGAGACTGACTTGCTTGTGAGCTGCAGTCTGCGTTGCATGATCCCGGCAACAGCAAGCTGTTGACCGCAGGATTAGCGTTACGTTGTCATACGGCACATATGCCACAACGTGTCACAGTCCCACTAGGTCTGTGCTGGTGTTGAAGCACTTAAGTCGCATCTGGTCGTGGAAACGTATTTGTCTTATGTTGCAGCCGTGAAGCTAATTAAGCATATGCGGTGTCCCGAATTTGCCGTGTGCCCTGAAGCATCAGACACACACTGTCCTTGCGCATGTGAGCTTGCATACACCAGACAAATTGTGCCTGAATGCGGAATGAATCTTGCTTCTGTCTGAAATACGGGCAATACGAGCCACACGTGTACTCACAGGTCTGCAGTTTCAGATTCCGTCCTGACTCAATGATCAGGTCGCTGATCACCATCGTTCACTTGCCTTTGCGACTTGCCAGCACGATGCCTGCCGGGCGCAGCAAAACCTGGCAAAGCTGCTTGACCAGGGTGCGGTCGCCGTGCGTTGGCTGGACTTTGTGACACGTCAGAAACCATGCTTAGCAAACGTATTGTACTGCCTCTCTTGCTGCTGGCATCAGGTGAGCTCATGAGATGCACTGTGCAGCCTGCACAATACCGCGCATGCTCACTGCTGCAACCGAGTTGCTTGGTTTTGCAGGCGCTGCTGCAGCTTCAGTCGGTTTGATTAACTCAGTCACTGGCAAAGTCGAAGCTTTTACAGACTTTGCGGGTAACCTGCAACTGAACTCGGTCTATCAGCCCGAGAACGACCTTCCTGAGCAGCGAGCTGCTTTGCAAGAACTCTATGCAGATTTGGGAGGTGACTATTGGGGTGCAGCATACAAGCAGCTGACCGCCATAGAGGAAGTCGAAGCTTTTGCCAATGCCTCATCAGCAAGCAGTAAGTCACGTTGCAGCAGGCTGTAGGTTGCTGAATGCTAAATCAGTAGCATATTATGTGTGACTTTGCTCAGTAAGTGTTTATCACTTGCCTTTCTCTGCAGGTGTGACTTTTGTCGACTTTCCTCTGTTTGCCGATATTTTCACTGTCAAAGTGCCCTGGTTCACACCTGGCTTCAGCTATTGTCGATGGTGGGGTGTAACATGCTGCCTGACAGCATCTGAGGCAGTCTTACCTATTTGCTCCTTCTTGCAATCTGTCGGCATGATCACCTTGACAGGTGAGCCTCAAAGAAAACAGTCTGGCTCTGTTTGCTGCATGCTTTGTCACTACTGGAAGACACATCTGAGTGGAGACACTTACCTTGGATGAAATACGCATAAAACTCAGCGCCAGCATGCATGCTGTATTGGCATGTCAGGGAAAGCTCAGGTGTTGGCACAGGTCCTGCACGTTTCAGCTCATCATGAGCTGGAAAATGGTATTATTATTATTATTATTATTATTATTGTTATTATTGTTTTCATCATTATCATCACTACTATTATTATTATTAGCACATGCTCAAAGCTTCCAGCTGGTTATGTCTGATGCACAGGTGCCAATCTGTCAGGTACCCTTCCGCCATCCATCTTCACAGGCTTGCCGGATCTGTCTGTACTGTTCCTTGCACACAATCAGGGTGAGAGTGTTCTGTCTCTTGCCATGTATGTTGCCTGCAGCCATTGCCCTCAGTAAGTCATGTCAATCTAACATTCTGCACTGTTCCGGGACTGCATTTACTTGCCATGTCAAAATGTCCATGTGGGCAGACAGTACATATCGCACAAGATTCTTATTGTACAAGGACATCAAGGACAGCAATGCCCTCATGTGCAGATGCTCTACTCAGATAATGCCAATGTCTATCTTATCATCACTGGCCTTGTGCATGTGCAGCAAACAGCTGCCAAGCAAATGCACAGTCATTAATTACAACTCAGATCATGAGGCTGCGTCCTCACCTTTTTGAAGCATCAGCTGCATGTTGGATTGACTGTGCCTGTAGCCTTTGAAGATGCTGTGTTTGGAAGCTTGGCTGAAGTTACTGTTGGTATGGCAGGTCTGACAGGGCAAGTTGTGGATGTGCCCTTTGCCATCACGGCAAACATGCTGATCCTGCAATTGCAGGATACCAGTTTGCAGAACAGCTGTGCTGAACCAGGTATAATGCAAGCAGCGTCAGCCTGTTGCCAGGCCCCCTCACTGCACTTAGACCTGTTCAGACCTGCGCCTGGGTTCAGCCCATGTATATGAGCACAGGCATGCCTTGTGATCACCTGCTGGTACAGAAAGGCCATGCTGTCTGCGCACCCAGACTGGTTCTTGCACCTGCTGACAAGGCACTTCGCTTTTCTGTGCAGTTGATGGTGGAACAAGCGTGAAGTACAACAGCAGCTGCTACTCAAACCTGTTTCAGTCTGACGGCAACCAAACCAGCACAGCTGCAAACATTCCAGGCCTCACCTGCCCGACCTTGTACCTCCAGCGGCCCAGTAACCAGTCTGACCTCACGACGGCATACTTCTACAACTATGTTGCAGCAGACCCGCAGCTCTACTCGTACCAGGGCTGCACATGCACACAGCCTCTGGTGGCCTACTACTACGACAACGCTACGTCAGGTTAGTACAACCCAGTCGTCTGTGTTTCGCCCTGTCGCCTTGTCTTCTTGCTGTTGGTAGCTGCCTGGTGTACAAGTGCTTGTCCTGAAATAGCAGCTCCATTGATTGTCTGACACCTGAGGGTCCTTTAGGTATTCAGTAAGTTCAGTGCTTCTCAATTCAGCGCATGACATCAACCTCAATGTTGTTCATCGACCTTTGATGTGTTCCGTTGTTATGCACTGGGCACATCTGCAAGTCTGGACACATCTCTTCCCTCAGGATCAAATGCGTGCAGTCTAAGGTGGCTCCCTTACCAGGTCCTGTTTTGGCAATCAGCCTACCAGCCACAAACTGTGCTGACGAGGTCCAGAATTCACGGGTTGTGGTTTTGTCTGTTTCTGCTCGGTGGGGCTCTGCTACAATGAACAGTTAATACGGACTTAGTTTGTTGGCCGGCCACCTGTGCAGCATCTCATCATGGTTGTGAGTTCACGACATGACTGAAGCCATGGCCACTTGCACAGACAGCACGGTGGGACTGGCTGTATGAGCAGCATGAATAATTGCAAGATGCACTGTGAGGCGGGGAGAGACACACTGGATGCCTAATACAAGGCAACAGCTGTGTGCACCTCCCACAACATACTCAGTGCGTGCATGACTGCTGGCTTTACACCACTGCAGAGAGACCACTGACATATCACCCTTCTTGTGTGATGTTCTGCAGGCCTGTTTCAGATGAAATGCGTTTCCAAGTCGAACTCAGCAACGATTTGGGCAATCGTGTCACCGTTCATGACAGTAGCGCTGGTGCTGCTGGCTCTCCTCGTTTTCTACTTGGTGTACCGGAAACGCCTAGCCAACGAGTGGGAGATGATGCGCATCAATGGGCTCAAGCGCAGGTCAGCTGTCTGTGCTTGTCAACTAATCATCTCTCTTTCTTCTTGTCTTTGAGACTCATCAGGGCAGTCCATCAGGGAGGTGAGGGACCACAGGACTTATGTGCCCATGCGTAGCACAACATGACCTACTTGACAGGCATTCCTGCAGTCCTCTGCACTGTTGCCCACACATCAATGATCCAAACTCGGCATGATTGTTGCTGCGCTCAGACTCAGTCCTCAGCTGAGAGTGAGTGCGCTGCTGTCAGTCATGCAGGCAAAGAGATTTCCATGTCTGCCTACCCAGGCTTGATGGTTCTCTTGTATAGAGTGGACAGCTGTGTCTACATCAACATCTGGATGTCAAAGCAATGATTAAGACAGCTTGCATGTCTGCAAACTGCATGCAACGCATACAGTTGATTGAATCTTAGTCCTGCCCAAGTCTGAGCTGTTATTGTATGCAAAAGGAAGTCCTCATCTCCTGGAAGCAGATCAGATGTTAAGCTGCTGACACAAGCATGCACCTGGCACGCTGAAGTTATGCAAGGCACACAGATCCTTGCATCCCAAACCTGCACAAATCTGAGATACCATTGGATGCATGAGGGTGTCCTCTCAGCCATGTCAGGTCTCAAGCTGCATACACAAGCATGCACCAGGCACGCTGATTCTATGCAATGCACACAGTTCAAACCTGCCCAACTCTGAGATACCATTGCATGCACGAGGGTGTCATCTCAGGCATGTCAGATGTTGCGCTGCACACACAAGCATGCACCTGGCACCCTGATGCTATGCAATGCGCACAGCTCAAATCTGCCCAACTCTGAAACATACCACTGCATGCACGAGGGAGTCCTCTCAGCCATGTCAAAGATCAGATTACATGCTGCACACACAGGCACGCCCCCGGCACCCTGATGGAGCGGCAGGGCAAGGGCATGGACCTCTTCCACAGCGGCATGAGCATTGTCATGACTGACGTGGAGGGCAGTACAGGCCTTTGGGAGTGGAACAGCCGCATCATGAACTCGGCACTGGCCTTGCATGACCACATTCTGCGCTCCCTGCTGCCCAAGTACTTTGGCTATGAGGTCAGTGGTTTCCAGCCCATTTGCTGTGTCTCTGGCTTTCTTGCCTCCTACAAGCTTGACTTTGGACGAGACCTTGAGCTGCAGTGTGGAGACGTCACAGACTGTGCATAGGCTGAAGAGACAAGAAAAGTCTACGTTTGCTTGAAAGACCTGTGTGACAATACTTCCCCTTCAAGTGCCCAGATAGGCTCTCAATAGGTGCTATTCCATTCATAGGCTGCTCTCAGTACACACTATCGGCTACACGCTATGTTTGCATGTCATGCTCATCACGCCAATGGAAATCAGCTCCTGGAGATTGACCACTCAAACAGTCCCCGTATGCACCTGCCTTGACAGACTGACCTGCAAGCGCCATCTGAGCCCCTTTGATTGCCCACTGTAGGTAACAACAGAAGGGGATGCCTTCATGGTTGCCTTTCATGACCCCCTGGATGCGATAGGCTGGGCCCTGCATGTTCAGCTGGCTCTTCTGGAGGCCCCTTGGCCCCCTGAGCTGCTACAGAATGCCCAAGCCAGACTGGAAACCTGCCCAGAGGGCAAGCTGCTGTTCAGGGGGCTGCGGGTCAGGATGGCCATCAACACCGGAATCCCTGCAGAGATCATTGTACGCCTCTGCTGCTGCTTTGGTTCCGTGTCATTCATCAAACACATGTGATGCCTTAGGGCCAGGTACATGCCGCTCTGAATGGCTGCCTGTGCAATGTCCTGATTCGGCCGTCAGCGTACCTTCAACAACCTGTGTTCAATGTGCTTGATGACCATGTCATTCCTGAAGGCAGAGGCTCCCAATGCATCCCCCTCCCACCCCCTTCAGCCCCAACGGTGACCCTCCGTCCACCCCTCATGCCTTCAGCCAATTGGCAGCTACACAGCAGGCAATAATTGCAGCTTGCTGCTAGCAAACACACGTTAGTCTGTCTGCTCGGATGCACACTGACAACCATGTCCATGACTGTTGCACCTAATTGACCGCCAGCAACACGCCTCACCTGCTCCTGCACATATGCTCTGTTGATGCAGTCAGCATAGCTCGTCACATTGTTCCACCCAAGCCCTGTGTGCACATTCACACCAGCAGTGACTGCTGCAGGTACACAACGTGACTAAGCAGGTGCACAACGTGACTGTTGCTGCAGGTCCACAATGTGACTAAGCAGGTGGAATATAGGGGGGAGATGATTGAGCTGACTGAGTCTCTGTCCCACCTGCCGGCAGGAGGGCAGGTGCTGCTGAGTGACACCACCTCGCAGCGTACAGCAGGCCGACTGCATGAGATCCATCTGCCGGCTTTCACATTTCAGTGTGCTAAAAGCAGCTTGTCAAGGGCCCAGTCCAAGGTCAGCTTTGAGGGGCTGAGACCTGCTCTGAGCAAGGGACTGGTGAGCAGTGCAACTCTTGTTTTGACATCAAGTGTTTCAACTTTATTGATGAAACTACAAAAACAATCAACATCATGGAAAGTGGGGGGGGGGGGAGCCAGGCAGGGCAGGGGAGGCATGGGGGGATGGCTTCTAAGCAAGTAACTCTGCTTGAGGCATGAGTGTCATCTGAGGTCATCATTTGGACTCCACCATGCATAAGCATTGGCGTTAGCAGTCAGCATCACAAAATTATCCCCGCAGCACCAGGTATTTTGTGACAAAACATCCTGCTGAATCCTCTTTAGTTACAAGATTGTTCATGCCAGGATGAATGCTGAGTTACAGCCAGTTGCATTGCCGTTCAGCTTCATGCAGTATCATGGCAAGTCAAGCACCCCTCTAAAAACATAAAAACATAAATTAAATTTGAATAACGTTTTTTGTTCACCTCTCAAATCTGGTCTGTAGGCTGTCAGCCCAAGCATGAAGTCGACAGATGGACTGTTGACTGCTGGAAGCACTCCCAAGTCGGCAGCCAGCAAGAGGAGTCTCATGCAGGCCAAGCGTTCCTCTTGGTTCTCCTTCAAGCAGACTGGCAGCAGTGCAAGCACTGAGCTGGAGCCTCAGCACAGGCTGTCGACTGAAATACACCTTGACGGTGGGCACCATCCCATAGGAGTATGGGTTCAGGAGCCAAGTCCTAAACCTAAACCCGAAATGTGGTTGTTGCTGTCAGCCATCTTTTGCCTTCTAATCTGTTCACCTGTGCCTTCCAGCCAGGGTGACTGATGAGTCACAACTGACTCCACACCCCAGTGTTAAAGCTAATGAACAAAACTGAACATTTTGAGGTAGAGTGCTGAATGCACGGAATGGTTGGAGGTGGAGTGCTGGATGAAATGAGGTCTGAGGTAGATTACAGAACAGAACAAATAGTTTGAAGAAGGAGTACTGAATTAAACGCATTGTGTGAGGTAAAACACCAAATGAAGTGACTGGTGTGCTGTTCTGCCTACAGTGAGTACAGAGGAGCCTGAGTCACTGCGAAGCCGCTTCTTCCACAGAGCGCATGCCTTTGAAAGCCCTCCTGAGACATCCACTGCGCTAGCCTCGCTGCACCACTCAGCTTGTATTGTCATCGACATGGGCAGCTATGTGTTGTCGGAATGCCGCAACAGGGCGTACACGGCTGATGACGCTGCGCTGCCTTGCATTGCTGGGGAGCATGTGAGGCAGATCCTGCCTGAGGCCCTGGTGGAGAGGGCCGCCCTGTTCCCCCCCTTTGACCCCGCCAGTCAGGTGAGAACAGGCTGCTCTTCTTCCTCTTTTACCCAACCCTGCTAGTTAGGCTGGACTTGCACCTGCCTAATGCTCACTTGAGCCTGCGAGTCGTATAGGAAGGGCACCTTCCTATCGCTCTTTTGAGCCTGCCAGTCATATGGGAGGTGCTCCTGCCTATCCCTCCTTTGTGTTTGCCAGTCATGTAGGAAGGCCACCTTCCTGTCCCTGCCAGTCATGTGGGAGTGGTTCTGCCATCTCCTTTATGACCGTATCAGTCATTTGGCAAAGCGCTGATCGTGTATGGCTTGCACTCAATCTTGCAGCAGCATGTGTATCACTCAGTGCAGTCAGGGACCAATCTGTGTGAGCCTCTGCTGCGTTTTGATTCCCATTGATGACAGGTTGCCCCTTCCTTCTTTGATGCGCCCGGGGCTCAGGCAGCAGGCAAGGTGACTCCCAAGCAGAGGGCCCCCTACTCAGTGATGATGGGGTCCCCTGCCACCCCGGGGGCTTCCCCAGCCTCCACCCAACGCTTCTCCCAAGACCTGCCTGACATTGCCTTTGCCTTTGTCTCTGACTCTGGCTACAAGGTTGGTCACCCTTCTGGCTCTGGGGACCTTGGTTCCATGTCACTTCAGATTGGCTATTGCCTCAAGCAGATATTGAAGTGCTTTGTTGTACCACGCTCACAAGGACTTGAGCCTCTGTACTCCAGCCTCATGTCTCAGCAACAGCCAAACATGTGCCTTATGCATTGCAAGCTTGCAGCTCAATGCTAGCCAGCAAAGCTCAGCATCTGTCCTTTCACACAGCAAACTATGGCTGCAAAGCTCTTGATAGCTAGCAAGTCTTTCATGTCCAGAAGTTTTGCACATACGTCATTGCATGAAATGCATGTTGCACTTAGTCATCTGATATACCTCTCTCTCACCTCTCACGATCAATTGTGGGCTGCAAAATGGCGGGAGGGGAGGGGAGGGAGGGCAGCAAACAGGACTCAGGGGGGAGAGGGCTGGGGGAGGGGGGGGCAAAGCTTGAGCTTGCTGCAAGGCCCAGATAGCCAAAAAGCTTGTTGCAAAGCCAAGCAGCCTTGCATCTCATCACAAATACCTACAATCTTTCTGCTTCTGCACGCACAGGAGATTGCCGGCGTTGACAAGCAGCAGGCTCTGATAGCTCTGGGGAGGTTCAAGTCATGTGTGCGCACCAGCCTGCTTCTGTGTGATGGATATGAGTGCCAAGAGAAGGAGGGCACTTTCCTGGTTGCCTTTGCCAGCCCTAGGGCAGCTGTGGAATGGGCTCTTACCTTGCAGCTTGCCCTTATGAGGTACTCTCAAAAACTGCCGTGCTATGCTGTGATATGCCATGCTTTGCTATCATATGTCACGCTTTTGTTCAAGCTGTGACATGCTGGATCCGCCTGCCATGCATGTGTTATGCTATGCCACACTGCGCTATGCTGCACAACTCCATGCCAAATCAGTCAATGCTGTGCTGTGTTGAGCCATTGCCATGCAGTGTCACACAATAACACCTCCTCTACATTGACTGTTTTGTGCTGTTTCATGCCATTATGTGCTATACAGGCTTGCAGTCATTCACAACAATGCACTGCAGCATAAGATCTTGCAAGCAGCACTCCCCTCTGCTCAGTGTTGCTCTACAAACCAGACTGAAAGCAGCCTTGTGTCATTGCAAATACACCTATGTACATTAGCTCTCCATACAGGCTTGCAGTCATCCACAACAATGCACTGCAGCATAAGATCTGGCAAGCAGCATTCCCCTCTGCAAAGACACCTATGGACATTTTCTCTCCATACAGGCTTGCAGTCACCCAACACAAATGCACTGCAGCACTGGATTTGGCAAGGAGCATTCCCTTCTGCTCAGTGGTGTTCTACAAACCTAACTGAAAGCAGCCATGTGCCACTGCAAATACACCTGGCTATTGGCAGTCTCTATGATCTGAAGCTATGCACAAAGTGCAGGTGCACCACCCTGATCTGGTAGCTCAAGCAGCTGGGCATCTGAGCCAGGATGAGTACAGTGGCCATTTGGGCATTGTCCCACAGGACCGTGAAGTATTTCAACAGTTGAGCAATCTGTGGCTCCAGAGCTACATAGATCTGCTGCATCAGGTATTACTAAACATCCAAAGCTGACTAAAGCTGTTGTGAGTCTGTTGTTTGTCTCTTTTGTTCACCACTTTTGATGTGGAAAATGCACATAATTTGATGATCAATGCAATGCATACATTGAATAAAAGCGCCTGCACATAGGCCGTGTTGCACTGCCACCAGCATTATATGGCACATGTGAGCATAGCTGAGAGTACACGATCAATTCTGCTGCACATTATTGTACACTGTACACAACATTCAGGCACCCAGAGGTCAGTGTAAGAGTATAACACCAGATCAGTTGATGTGCACTTGTCTGGTTGCGCATTGGCAGCCAATGTTGTGTGTTCAAGATCTAAAGGCGTCAGAGGATCGAATACCTGGTGATGTGAATGGTCTTACCAATTTACATAAAGCAGCATGCTGCTGTATAAAAGAGCCTCACACACATGCCTGCGCAGCAATCTGTTAAGTATTGGCCAAAGATGATAGCGTTTGTGAGAAAGACAAATTGTACGGACCCCTTCAACAATGAGTTCATCAAGCTGATCCTTGCCTTGCCATTCCCTTGATATCTCTGACTGCTCCACAATGATCATGACTATAAGACCTGTTCAAGCCTGTTTGCCTCTAGAGTTCGTGTCTGTTTGCCTCTACATCTACTCTGCGTCCTGGCCACAACTGCTCACCAAAGCAAATATGCTCTGCACATGACTGCCCACAAGCTTCAGGCATACTGTAGCTGGCTGAGCTGTGTGACTAGTCATCACAATACTGTGTAGTAATCTGTGTGAATTTCAAAGCACAGCATGCAACTCTAGATGAAGCGCATACACATAGCCCCTGTTGCACCCTCATCAGAATTGTGTGTCACAGCCGAGCACAAGTGACATTGCATCAGCTAAGCTATGTGACTGCCACTAAGATTTAGGCGCTCTGCGACAGGCTGAGCTGGGTGACTGACCAAGCACAGCATGCAGCGCTAAATGCACACAGACCATGCTGCACTGTCATCAGCATTGCATGGCACAGCTGGACGCAAATGAAGTCACATCGGCAAAGCAACATGCTGCTGCACATGACTGCCCATAAGATTCAAGCATACTACAACAGACTGAACTGGAGCATGGCATGCAGCGCTGAATGCGAAGCACAAGCACACAGATTTTACTGTCATCAGCAATGTATGCCACAACTGAACGCAAAATGAAGTCACATCAACAAAGCAACATGCTGTTGCACATGACTTCCCACAGATTCAAGCAAACTACAACAGACTGAACTGGAGCATGGCATGCAGCCCTGCATGCCAAGCTCATGCACACAGACCATGCTGCACTGTCATCAGCATTGCATGGCACAGCTGGACGCAAATGAAGTCACATCGGCAAAGCAACATGCTGCTGCACATGACTGCCCATGAGATTCAAGCACACTACAAAAGACTGAGCTGGAGCATAGCATGCAGCACTGCATGCCAAGCTCATGCACACAGACCATGCTGCACTGTCTTCAGCATTGCATGGCACAGCTGAATGCAAATGAAATCACATCAGCAAAGCGACATGCTGCTGCACATGACTGCCCGTAAGATTCAAGCACACTACAACAGACTGAGCTGGAGCATAGCATGCAGCACTGCATGACAAGCTCATGCACACAGACCAGGCTGGACTTTTGTCAGCATTGCATGGCACAGCTGAAAGCAAATGAAATCACATCAGCAAAGCAACATGCTGCTGCACATGACTACCCACAAGATTCAAGCACATTACAACAGACTGAGCTGCAGCACAGCATGCAGCGCTGAAATGCAAAGCACATGCACACAGGTTACACTGCACTGTGATCCACAATGTATGCCACAACTGAGCACAGCTGACAAGACATCAGCAAAGGAAACTTCTGCTGCACATGACTTTCCATACCATTTCTACTCTGCTTCATTCCCAAGCATTGTAAGTGCATACGCACAATCTTTGCAGAAATGTCACAGCATCTTGGCTGTATCGTGAATTGTCGGCAACTTCGGCTTTTGAAGTCAATTGGCGTGCTGTTTTACTGACCTCCATGTGCTTCTGTATCTACGGTGTGGTTGCTGTCCAGGCGTCAGTACGTTCAAAGGATGGATGCTTCTGTGCTTGCAAGTCAGCGGCTACGTTGGGCACTTCTGCATACGTCACGAGTTTGCTGACTTTCGGTGAACAGTGCAGGTCTCGATGGAGAGGAAAATGTCCATAGGTGTCTTTGCAGTGGCACCAAGCTGCTGTCAGTCTGGTTTGTAGAACACCACTGAGCAGAGGGGAATGCTCCTTGCCAAATCCAGTGCTGCAGTGCATTTGTGTTGGGTGACTGCAAGCCTGTATGGAGAGAAAATGTCCATAGGTGTCTTTGCAGTGGCACAAGGCTGCTGTCAGTCTGGTTTGTAGAGCAACACTGAGCAGAGGGGAATGCTGCTTGCCAGATCTTATGCTGCAGTGCATTGTTGTGGATGACTGCAAGCCTGTATGGAGAGCTAATGTACATAGGTGTATTTGCAATGACACAAGGCTGCTTTCAGTCTGGTTTGTAGAGCACCACTGAGCAGAGGGGAGTGCTGCTTGCAAGATCTTATGCTGCAGTGCATTGTTGTGGATGACTGCAAGCCTGTATGGAGAGAAAACGTACATAGGTGTCTTTGCAGTGGCACAAGGCTGCTTTCAGTCTGGTTTGTAGAGCACCACTGAGCAGAGGGGAATGCTGCTTGCCAGATCTTATGCTGCAGTGCATTGTTGTGGATGACTGCAAGCCTGT
>JAABUO010003899.1_pt1 | contig 17660 bp, 16 predicted proteins | sample 5559291 | NCBI WGS metagenome assembly JAABUO01 (sample SAMN10711878, study PRJNA513372) | rock metagenome | isolation source: Antarctica rocks | place: Antarctica: Victoria Land, Finger Mt sud | reverse complement strand
GAACCCGAGGGATCTGCTGACAAAGTCGTACGGAACCGGTCCGTACGTCGCCGCGAGCCAGGTCTCCGGCGCCAGCTACACCATGACCCGGCGAGCCAACTACACGTGGGGACCGAAATTCTCCAATGCGCCGACCACCGGCAACCCGCCGAAGACCCTGGTTCTGAAAGTGGTTCAGGACGAGAGCACCCGCGCGAACCTGATGTCCACCGGCAAGCTGCAGATTGCAACCTACGGCAGTGACGCCTGGAACCGGTTCAAGGGCCAGCAGGGTTACAACGTGGTGAGCGAGGCGCAGTCCGACACCTGGCTGATGTTCAACGAGAACAAGGGCCATCCCACCGCGAACAAGAATGTGCGCAAGGCGATCTCGCAGGCGCTGAACCGCGACATGATCAACAAGATCCAGAGCTTCGGCTCCGGCCAGCTGATCAGCAACCTGGGTGAGTCCAGTTACGAGTGCTACGACCCGAGCCTGGACTCCCTGATCCCCACCTTCGACACTGCAGCGGCCTCGGCCACCCTCAAGGGCGTCAAGATCCGGATCATCGGCACCAACCTGCTCGCCGGTGGTGACGCGAACGGCTACCTGCTGTCGGCGCTGAAGGCGGCCGGCGCGGATGCCTCGGTGACGACGATGAACAACGAGACGTGGGTCGGTGACCTGTTCTCCGGCAAGAACGACTGGGACATCACGATCCTGGTGCTCGGCAACACCATCTCCAGCCTGCTGGAGGCCGGTGGCTTCGAGGTCGGCGCGGCGCCACCCGCGGGTCAGAACCTCGGTGGCGTCCAGAACCCCGAGGCAGACGCGGCATTCGCCGAGGCCGGCGCCAAGGAAGGCGCCGCCAAGTGCGCCGCGATGTCGAAGTTCCAGAAGTCGCTGCTCACGAACAACGACGTGCTGCCCATCGCCACCGCACCGGTCAACACCCTCTTCACCGGTGGCACCAGCGGCGTGGTGGTCAAGGGCTTCGTGCAGCCGGGAACCATCCGGGTGAGCAAATAGCGGCCCTCGCGCTGAGCCAGGAAGGGTGCGACCGATGACGCACACCAGAGCAAGAACCGTGCTGGCAGCGGGAAGACGAGAAATTACCGGCCGAGAGGGGAACCGATCGTGACGACCGACGCGCTGAGCTCGCAAGCACCACCGCCGAGCGCGGCGGTCCGCCCGGTCCGTACGTCGGGAGCCGCCGCCAAGTGGCTCCGTTACCTCCGGCGGCGGCTCATCGGGGTGGCGGCGGTGCTGGTCTCGGTGCTGCTGCTGACCTTCATGATCGTGCATTGGGTACCAGGCGATCCGGCGCGCAACATCGTGGGCATCACCGCCGACCCAGCAGCCGTGCAGCAGGTCCGCGAGGAACTGGGCTTGACGCAGCCGCTGTGGGAGCAGTTCGGGCACTACGTGACCAACCTGTTCCACGGCAACCTCGGCACGTCCTTCGTCGATCAGCAGCCGGTGACCGACATGCTCGCGCAGCGGTTGCCGCTGACCGCTCAGCTTGCTGTCTATGCCCTGGTCATTGTCATGATCGTCGGCTTCGCGCTCGGCATCGCGATCGGGGTGCTGCAGCGCAACCAGCGCGGCCGTGGTGCCACCGCCACCTTCACCGGTGGCTCCAGCCTGGTGGGGGCGATGCCCGAGTACATCACGGGCACGCTGCTCATCTACGTGTTCGCGCTTACCTTGCACCTGCTGCCTGTGCAGGGTGGCCAGGGGTTGAAGTCGATGATCATGCCGGCCATCTCGGTGGCGCTGGCCCCGACCGCGGTGCTCGCCCGTCTGGTACGCAACGAGACCGTGTCGGTGCTGTCCCAGGAGTACCTGATGACGGCCACCAGCAAGCGATTGCCGTGGCCGCGACTGCTGTTCCGGCACGTGGTGCCCAACGTGGTGACCAGCACGCTGACGCTGGGCGGCCTGCTGCTGGTGGCCCTGCTCGGCGGCACCGTCATCACCGAGAACGTCTTCAACATCGCGGGCCTCGGAACCGAGATCGTGCAGGCCATCCTGCAGAGCGATTACCCAGCAGTGCAGGGGATCATCCTGGTGCTCGGCGTGATCGCGGTACTGGTGAACCTGGCCGTGGACATCGCCCTCGGACTCCTGGATCCGCGGGTACTCGCTCGGGAGCAGTCATGACAACCATCGGCGTGGGCGCCGCGGGCGCCACTGAGGAGTCGGCCGGCCTCACTGATTCCACTGGTCCCACCGGGGCGAACGCCGCCGCGAACCGCCGTCGGCGCCGCCGGCTACCCGCACCGCTGATCATCGGCGCGACCCTGCTCACGCTTATCGTGCTGCTGGCGGTGGTGGCACCGCTGCTGTGGGGCTCCGGTGCCGAGAAGCTGAATCCGACGATCAGGGCGCACCGAAGCGGCGCGCACCCACTGGGCACCGACTCGCTCGGACGCGACGTCTTCTACCGGACGCTGGTCGCCACCCGGCTCACCCTGATCATGGCGGCAGCCGCCACCATCCTGGCCGTCGGCGTCGGAACGATTCTCGGCGCGGGAATCGTGCTGGCCGGGCGTCGGGTCCGCAGCCTCGGCGGCCGGGTGATCGACCTGATGGTGTCCTACCCGCCGGTCATCGTCGCGCTGGCCATCACGGCCATCTTCTCGCCCGGCCGGGTTTCCGTCGTGGTAGCAATCGGAATCGCCTTCAGCCCGCAGTTCGCCCGGCTGATCAACACCCTGGCCAACTCGGTGTCCAGCAAGGACTACGTGACCATCGCCCGGCTGCTGGGACTGTCCCGGGGGCGGGTCCTGCGTCGGCACGTCCTGCCCAATATCGCCGCCCCGGTCCTGGTGCTGACCTCAGTCGGCTTCGCGACCACCATTGTCACGCTGTCGGGTTTGAGCTTCATCGGACTGGGTGTTCAGCAACCGTCCTATGACTGGGGTCAGCTGCTGGCATCTGGACTGCGCGACATCTATGTCAACCCGATCGAGGCACTCGGCCCGTCGCTGGCCATCCTGGTCACCGGGCTGGCCGCCGGCCTGCTCGGCGACGGCCTCGCCCAGTTCTGGGACCCGCGCCAGCAGGGCAGCCGCAGCCGCCGTTCGGCCCGCGCGGTGGCCACCTCGATGCCGGCTGTCGGCGAAAGCGCCGAGGACCAGTACCTCAGTGACCGCTCGCTGAGCGCGTCCCGGCAGCTCGGCGAGGCGACCGTTGCGAACCGTCCGGTGGTGGCCTCCATCCGCGACCTGCGGGTGTCGGCCAGCCGTGGCGACATCGACCTGCCGCTCGTCCGGGGAGTGTCGCTGGAGATCCTCGCCGGTGAGATCGTCGGCTTCGTCGGCGAGTCCGGTTCGGGTAAGAGCGTGACCGCCATGGCGATCGCCCGGCTGCTCGCCCCGGAGCTGTCCTGGAGCGCGAAGATCCTCGAGATCAATGGGCGCGACCTGAGCGACAGCCACGCCAAGCCGCCGGTCGAACTCGCCAGCGACATCGGCATCGTGTTCCAGGACCCGTCCACCTGCTTCAACCCCGCATTGCATGTCGGCACGCAAATAACCGAGGTCGTCCGAGTACACAAGAAGGTTCCCAAGGACAAGGCCCGCGCGATGGCGATCGAGAAGCTTCGCGAGGCGCGGGTGTCCTCGCCCGAGACACGGCTCAAGCAGTATCCGCACGAGCTGTCCGGTGGCATGCGGCAGCGGGCGATGATCGCCATGGCGTTGCTGTCGTCACCGAAACTGCTCATCGCCGACGAGCCGACCACCGCGCTGGATGTCACGGTGCAGGCCGACGTGCTTCGCTTGCTGCACCAGATCAACCGCACGCACGACATGACCATCCTGATGATCTCCCACGACATCAAGGTGATCTCGGCGCTGTGTCACCGCGTGTGCGTGATGTACGCCGGCCGCATCGTGGAGGAGTTGCCGGTCGCCGAACTGCGGGCCGGCCGGGTCCAGCACCCGTACACCCGGGCGCTGCTCGCGGCGACGCCCGCCGTGGCCGAGGGCTCGCGAGAGCGCCCGCTCGCGCCGCTGGCAGGCCGACCGCCGGCGCCCGACCGGTTGCCGCCGGGCTGCTCGTTCGTCGACCGGTGTCCGCTGGCCATGCCGGTCTGCGCCACGGTCGACCCCCGGCTGCTGGTGCACGGCGAGGGCGCGGTCGCCTGCCACGCCGTGAACGAGGTGCCGCTGCGGATCGGAGCTGACCATGGCGCGAACTGAACAACTGACCGCTCCGGTGCTGCAGGCCTCCGGGGTCAGCGCCGGCTACGGGTTCGGACCCAAGTCGGCGAAGGTGCTGCACAACGTCGACCTGGCGGTGTCGCCGGGCCAGACGATGGGCCTAGTCGGCGAATCCGGTTCGGGCAAGTCCACGCTGGCCAAAGTGCTCGTGGGCCAGCTCGCCCCGTCCACCGGAAAGGTGCTGCTGGCCGGAGCCGACGTCGGATCCATGTCGCGTCGTGAGCTACAGGCGGCGCGACGGACGATCCAGCTCATCCCCCAGGATCCCTACGCTTCCCTGGACCCCCGGATGACGGTCGGACGGGTGCTTCAGGAGGCGCTCAATCCCAACGGCCGCCGCAACGCCGCCGACAGCAGCCGGGTCACCGAGCTGCTGGAGACGGTGGCGCTCGACGGGTCCGCCGCGACCAAGCTTCCGCACGAGTTCTCCGGTGGCCAGCGGCAGCGGATCGCCATCGCCAGAGCGCTGGCGGTGGAGCCCAAGGTCATCATCGCCGACGAGGTGACCTCGGCGCTGGACTCCTCCGTCCAGGCAGAGATCCTCAATCTGCTGCGAGCGCTGCAAGAAGCACAGGGCCTGGCCTACATCTTCGTGACGCACGACCTGTCCATCGCGGACTACATGTGCGACGAGCTCAGCGTGCTGTACCTCGGGCAGATCGTGGAGCAGGGCGGCAGCGATCTGCTGCGCCATCCGAACCATCCCTACAGTCGACTGCTGCTGGACAGCGTGCCGGACCCCGCGGGGAACTTTCTCGCCGCCGATGCCGTCGCCGTGCGTGCCACCTCCGACGAGCCGGCCGACCCCGCCCATCCGCCGTCGGGCTGCTCGTTCCATCCGCGCTGTGGCCGTCCGGGACGTACCGACTCCGACCTGCGGATGTGCGCCGACGATGTCCCGGCGCTGATCAACCGGGGCGGCGCTGCAGATCGTCGGCGAACCGCCTGCCACTTCCCGCTTCTCATCGACGCCCTGCCACGAAAGGCCTGACCGTGTCGCTTGATACGACCCCCGTCACCCAGCCGCGGACCGACGGTTTCCAGCCCGCGAGCCTCGCCAGCTTTATCGATCTGCTCGGTGCCGATTTCAGCGCCGCGGCGGACCTGCTGGTCTATGCCGCCAACAGCAGGGACGGCCTGCGCACCTGCGAGGAGTCGGTGCTCTGGGGCCGGTCCCTGGTCTCGGACGAGGCCCGCGTGCTGTCGTCGGCCGAGGGGTCACAGAGCAATCCGGTGATCTCGCCGGACGGCGCGACGGTTGCGTTCCTGCAGGAAGCGGCGGGGTGCTCCCAGCTGTGCGTCCTCGACCTCGCCAGCGGCAAGGTGCTCGCGCTGACCGACTTCGAGCGCGGTGTCGCCGCTGTTGCGCCACAGTTCTCACCGGACGGCCGGACGATCGTGTTCGCCGGGTGCGCCGAGCCCAAACGCGATCCCGCCAAGCCGTACCGGGTGACCCGGCCGGTCTGGCGCCGGGATGGCATGGGGTTGGTCGAGGACGTCAAGGCGGACCTGTATCTGGTGGCGGTGGGCGGCGGTGAGCCCAGCCGGTTGACCTCGCACGACGGTATCGTGTCCGACCCGCAGTTCTCACCCGACGGGACGTCGGTGCTGTACGGCTGCTTCGCCGAACCGGGCTCCGCGGAGTTCGCCATCCGCGTCGCGGCGCTTCCCGGTGGGGGCGAGGGCTTCGAGGTCATGCGGGGCGAGTACCTGGTGTACCCGCCGGCCACCGCGTGGTTGCCCGACGGCCGGGTGCTGCACACGACGGCGTGGCAGGTCAGCCGGCCGCTGGATCTGGTGATCTTCGACCCGCTGACCGGTACCGCGACCAACCGCGGAATCGAGATTGCCGGGCAGATCTCGGGCTATCTGCAGCCCGCGATGAACGGGGCGCTGCTCGAGCCGCGGCTGCTGGTGGACGACGCGGGCGAGAACTGCCTGCTGTACGTCCAGAACGGCGGCCGGCTGGACACCTGCGCGATCTCACTGTCCGGACCGGTGACGGTGACGACGCTCGCGCCGGACGAGGCGTCGACGGTTCCGCTGGCGCTGCGCGGCTCGCAGCTGCTGCTGGCGCGGACCTCGTTCACCGCTCCGCTCGACCTGTACCTGTTCGACACGTCTGAAGCCGGCATCGGGGGCGGGGTCGAGGTAACAGCGGACGCCAGCACGCCGAGGCGGCTGACCGACCTCAATGCTGCCGGTCTACCACCGGCCCCGTTCACGGTGCGGCCACTGGCCTTCGAGGGCGAGGACGGCACCGCGGTGGAGGGCTGGTTCCTGGAGCCCACCGGCGGGGCGGGACCGTACCCGACTGTCCTCAACATCCACGGCGGCCCGTTCGCGGGCCACGGTCAGATGTTTTCACTGGAGAACTACCTGTTCGCCGCCGCCGGACTCGGCGTGCTGTGCATCAACTTCCGCGGCTCCTCCGGCTACGGCGAGGCGTTTGCCCAGCCGCTATGGGCCGATTGGGCACACCACGACGCCGGTGACCTGCTTGCCGGCATCGACGCCGCGGTGGCCAAGGGCTGGGTCGACGGCCACCGGATCGGATCGTTCGGGCTTTCCGGCGGTGGCTACCTCACCTCGTGGCTACTGACGCACAGCGACCGCTTCAAGGCCGGCGTGGCCGAATGCCCCGTCACCGACTGGAACGGCATGGTCGGCTCCGACATCCCGCAGGTCATCGCGCGCTGGATGGGCAGCGACCCCGGCACCGGTCCGGAGGCAATGGCACTGTACGCCAAGGTTGCGCCGGCGACCTACGCCGCCGACTGCACCACGCCGATGCTGATCATCGTGCACGAGGCTGACCTGCGGTGCCCGGCCGGTCAGGGCGACGTGCTGTACAACGCCCTCAGCATGGCCGGGCGCGAGGTCGAGATGCTTCGGCTGCCGAACATGTTCCACACAGGCGTGTATGACGTTGCCGATCTGAGCGGCCGGATCATCCGAGCCGAGGCCGTGTTGGAGTGGCTCACCAGCCGATTGCTTCCCACCAACGACGCCAGCTGATCGCGTTCAGCTGCGTCGAACTTCCCCCCGCTCCCACCGCGGGGCCCTTTACCGACTGGAGATACCGATGTATGCCCATGTCAACGGAGTCGACCTCTTCTTCGATATCGAGGGGGGCGGCTATGTCCCCGAGGGGCCGACCGTCGTCGAGAAGCCGACCCTGGTGCTGCTGCACGGTGGCCCCGGCTGTGACCAGTCCTACTTCAAGCCCTGGCTGCTGCCGCTGACCGACCAGGCCCAGTTGCTGCTGGTCGACCACCGCGGCAACGGCCGGTCCGGACGGGTGGACGAGCGGACGTACACCATCGAGCAGATGGCCGACGACCTCGAGGCATTGCGCCATCACCTGGGGCTGGGCCCGATCATGGTGCTCGGCCACTCCTTCGGCGGCATGGTGGCCCAGGTCTACGCGCTGCGTCATCCGCAGTCGGTCAGCAAGCTGATCCTGTCCAACACCGCGCCCAGCGCCGACTTCTGGGAGGAGGCCCAGGAGATGGCGGACAGGATGGCGACACCCGAGCAACTGGCCGTGCTCCCCGCGCTGTTCGAGGGGCGGATCACCTCGCAGGAAGAGTTCGACCAGTGGTGGGAGACCTGCATGCCGCTGTACTTCCACAAGCCTGACGCGGCGATCATCGCCGAGGTCGAGGGCCGGATGCGCGGTGAGGTCAGGGTGGCCAATTACATGATGGCCAACGAGATCCCGAAATACGATGTGCGGCCGGGGCTGGCCTCGGTGACGGCTCCGACCCTGGTCATCGCCGGCCGCTACGACTGGGTGACGCCGGTCAGCCAGTCCGAGGCGATCATCGAGGCCCTGCCGGGCGCCCAGTTGGTGATCCAGGAAGAGAGCGGTCACATGGGTTTCATCGAAGAGACCGAGGGATACCTCTCCGCCGTCCGGGCGTTTCTGTGACCTCGACCGGGCAGTTGATCCGCGACGTCCAGCTCATCGACGGCACCGGTGCGGCTCCGGTGGCGGGACAGTCGGTGGTGATCGAGGGCTCGAAGGTCAGCTGGATCGGCCCCACCCAATCCGCGCCCGCCTTCACCCCCGAGCGGGTGATCGACGGCGGCGGCAGGACGCTGCTGCCGGGGCTGATCAATGCCCACGTCCACCTCTGCAATGACGGCGCCCCGGATCTTTTCGCGCAGGTCATGGGGGATTCCATTCCGTTGGCCACCCTGCGGGCTGCCCGCAACGCGCGGCTCACCCTGGAATCCGGGGTAACCACCGTCCGGGATTGCGGTGCGGCGAACAACATCGTCATCGAGCTGGGCCGGGCCATCGCCGACGGCCTCATCGACGGCCCGCGGGTTCGTGCCGCCGGACGGGTCATCACCATGACGGGTGGCCACGGCCACTTCATCGGTCGGGAGGCCGACGGTCCCGACGCGGTCCGGCAGGCCACCCGCGCCGAGATCAAGGAAGGCGCTGACTTCATCAAGGTGATGGCGACCGGCGGTGTGCTGACCCCTGGTGTCGATCCGGGCAACACCGCCCTGCAGTTGGACGAGCTGAGGGTCGTGGCCGACGAGGCGCACAACTCCGGCCGGCGGGTGACCACGCACGCGATCGGCAATGCAGGCATCAAGAACGCCCTGCGTGCGGGCATCGACTCCATCGAGCACGGCTTCTACCTCGATGACGAGGCGCTGGATCTTGCCGTGTCACAAGGCACATTCCTGGTACCGACACTCATTGCCATCGCTTCCATCATCGATAACGGAGTTGACGCCGGCGTGCCGGCGTGGGTCGTGGCAAAGGCCGCGGAGCAGGCCGAGGCGAATCGCGCGGGCTTCAAGGCGGCGGTCGACTCCGGCATGAAGGTGGCGGCCGGCACCGATGCCGGGACGCCGTTCAACCGGCACTACGACATGGCTCGCGAGATGGCGATGATGGTCCGGTTCGGGCTGACGCCGATGCAGGCCATCACCGCCGCCACCCGCAATTCCGCTGAGAACCTCGACGTCCTGCACTCGGTCGGGACGATCGAGGTCGGCAAGCTGGCAGACCTGCTGCTCGTCGACGGTGACCCGAGCGTGGACATCGAGTCGATGAGCCGGGTGGTGCTGGTGACCAAGGACGGCACGGTGTATCGAGACGACACCGCCGCGGAGAAGAGCTGAGATGAGCATGCTGGACAGCTGGGTCGACGAGGTCGGCCTCATCGGTGGAAACGGCAGCGCGGTGAACCGGTTCGCCTGGACTCCGGAGCTGCTGGCCGCGTGCGAGTGGCTGGTCGAGCGGCTGCGCGAACTGGGCCTGAACGCTGAGATCGACGCCGCCGGCAACGTGATCGGCCGCTGGGACGTCGACGGTGCCGACGCGGGCACGGCGGTGCTCATCGGCTCGCACCTCGACACCGTTCCATACGGCGGTCGCTTCGATGGCGCCCTCGGCGTGCTGTCCGGGCTGGAGGCTGTCCGGCGGCTCAAGGCGGAGGGGTTCCGGCCCTGCCGCCCGCTGTGGATCGCTGCCTTCAACGACGAGGAGGGCGCCCGCTTCGGCACCTCGATGTTCGGCAGCACCGCCTTCGTCGGGGACGATCTCACCGCCCTACGCGATCGGGTCGGTGTGGACGGGGTTCCGTTGGCCGAAGCGATGCGCCAGCGTGGTTTCGACTTCGACGAGGTGCCGCGGGCGAAGGGTATCGACGGTGTCGGCTGCTACCTGGAGCTGCACATCGAGCAGGGCCCGCGGATGGAGGCACAGTCCCTGGACACCGCCGTGGTGACGGCCATCGTCGGGATCGGCGGCTACCGGGTGACCCTGCGCGGTCAGACGAATCACGCCGGCACCACGCCGATGGGTGAGCGCCGGGATGCGCTCACCGGAGCGTCCCGGGTGGTGCTGGCGTTGCGTGACGCGGCCCTGACCTCCGGGGACGTCACCGCCAACGTCGGGCGAATCGAGGTCCGCCCCGGTGGTACCAACGTCATTCCCGGCGAGGCGGTCTTCTTTGTCGATATCCGTACCGCGAACCCGAACACCTTTCCCACTCTGGGCAATCTCGTTCGGGACACGGTGCGGACCGCGGCGACCGCGGAGGGCTTGACGGCCGAGATCGCTGTTACCTACGAGCATCAGCCCGTTCCGATGGACAGCGAGCTGCAGGAGCTGCTCGGACGTGAGATGGACGCGCAGGGGCTGGCGTGGGCCTCGCTGAGCAGCGGCGCCGGGCACGATGCCCAGGTGCTCGCGCCGCACGTCCCGACCGGCATGCTGTTCGTGCCGAGCCAGGCCGGGATCAGTCACGCGCCGGAGGAGTTCACCCCGCCTGAGCAACGCGAACCGGGCGTCAGTGTGCTGACGAGCGTCCTGAAGACGCTGCTGCTCAGCGAGAATGCCGCGGTAGGAGCGATCGCATGCTGAAGTACAACACCTTCTCGATCACCGCCCGCTGTCAGCGCACCGGCGAACTCGGCGTCGCGGTATCCACCAAGGTTCCGGCGGTGGGAATGCTCTGCCCGTTCGTACAGAGCAAGGTCGGCGCGGTGGCGACGCAGTCCTGGGTCAATCCCTACCTCGGCATCTGGGGCTTGGAGTACCTGGCGAGCGGGCACACCGCGCAGGAAACGCTGGAGTACCTGAAGACCAGGGACGCCGGCATCGAGGGCCGGCAGTTGGGCATCGTGGATTCCGCCGGCGGAAGTGCCGCGTTCACCGGCTCGGAGTGCGACACCTGGAACGGTGACCTGACCGGCCCGAACTACGCCATCGCCGGCAACATGCTGGTCGGGTCAGAGACGCTGGAGGCCATGAAAGTGGACTTCGAGGGCGACGCCTCCCGGCCGCTGGTGGTGCGCCTGCTGTCTGCCCTCGCGGCCGGGCAGGCAGCCGGCGGTGACAAGCGCGGTCGGCAGTCCGCGGCGGTGAAGGTGTACAGCACCGAGGCGTATCCGGCGCTGGACCTGCGGGTGGACGAGCACTCGAACCCGGTCGCCGAGTTGCAGAGGGTGTACGAGGTAGCCCGGACCGATCTGGTTCCATTGATCGAGATGCTGCCCACGCTGAACCGACCGGAAGGTAATTTCGACAGTGACCGGCAACGGGAGCTGGGACTCCTGCAGGACCAAGCGGACTAATCAGCACATCAGCGCAGTAGCCAGTAGCCAGCCACGAGACCGGAGTGCCGACGATGACATGGCCTATCGAAGAAGGCGTATTCGAACTGGGTGACCTGGAGGTGGAACGGGGCGGCGTCATCGCAGACGCCCGGCTGTCCTGGCAGAGCCATGGCACCCTGAACCAGGCCCGGGACAACGTCATCGTCTATCCCTGCAGTTACACCGCAACCCACGAGGACCTCGCCTGGCTGATCGGACCCGGTCAGATCCTCGACCCCGAGCGCTGGTTCATCGTCATTCCCGACATGTTCTCCAACGGGCTGTCCTCCGGAGCAGCGGATACCCCTCACTTTCCCGGTGTCGTCACGATGTATGACAACGTCCGGGCCCAGCACCGGCTGCTGACCGAGCACTTCGGCGTCGAACGGGTGGCAGCCGCGTACGGGTTCTCGATGGGCGCCGGTCAGGCCTACCACTGGGCGGCGGCATTCCCCGAGGCGGTCGACCGGGCCATCGTGGTGTGCGGCAGCGCCAAGACCTCTTTGCACAACAAGGTGTTCCTGTCCGGACTGCTCCGCACCCTCGAGGCGGCTCCGGAGTACCAGGGCAACGGCCAGTTCTCGGCAGAGCCCCGTGCCGCGCTGCGGGCGTTCGCACACATCTACGCGGGCTGGGGTCTGAGCCAGGACTTCTACCGGGCCGAGCTGTTCCGTACCGCCCTGGGCGCACCCGATCTGGAAACGTTCCTGCGAACCGGGTGGGAGGACATGTTCGGCGCGTACCGGGCCGCCAACATCTACGCCCAGGCCCTGACCTGGCAGGAGGCCGACATCAGCGCCGAAGCCCGGTACGGCGAGGACCTCGGTGTCGCGCTGGAGGCGATCCAGGCCCGGGTCCTGCTGCTGCCGAGCGAGACCGACCTGTACTTCCGGGTGGCCGACAACGCCGCCGAGCTGGAGCACCTGGCCGAGGGCGAGCTGCGTCCCATTCCCAGCATCTGGGGCCACCGGGCGGGAAGCCCACAGGGCATCGAGCGCGAGACAGAGTTTCTTCGACAAGCCGTCACCGACTGGCTGGACTCCTGAGCAGTAAGGTCGCGGACATGAGTGCTGACGCTGAGGTGCTGAGCTTCCGGCCGAGCGCGGAGCAGTTCGTGTGGACGTTCGGCGGAGCCGCGCCGATGGCCCGGATCCGTCCGGGCAGTGTCCTGGAGGTCTTCACCGAGGACTGCTTCGCGGGCCGGGTGCGGTCCAAGGACGATCTGGTGTCGCAAGTGTGCGACTTCCCGTTCCTGAACCCGCAGACCGGCCCGTTCTACGTCGAGGGGGCGGAGCCGGGGGACACACTGGCGGTGCACTTCGTGTCGATCGAGCCGGCGCGGGACTGGGCCGCATCGAGCACGGTGCCGCTGTTCGGCGCGCTGACCTCGACGACCGCGACGGCCACCTTGCAGCCACCGTTGCCCGAGCGGGTGTGGATCTGGCAACTCGACCGCGAGCGCCGCACCTGCCTGTTCAACGCCGCCGACAGCGACCTGCGGGTGGAGTTGCCGATGGATCCGATGCACGGGACGGTCGGGGTGGCGCCGGCGAATCTGGAGGTGCGCTCGGCGCTGGTTCCCGATGCGCACGGTGGCAACATGGACACTCCGGAGATGCGGGCGGGAGTCACGTGCTACCTCGGCGTCAACGTCGAGGGCGCGATGTTCAGTCTGGGTGACGGCCATGCGCGCCAGGGCGAGGGCGAGACCTGCGGGGTGGCCGTCGAGACGGCGATGAACTCGGTGGTGATCGTCGACCTGATCAAGGGTCAGCCGACGCCGTGGCCGCGGCTGGAGTCCGATACCTATGTGATGTCGACGGGTTCCGCTCGCCCGCTCGAGGATGCCTTCCGGATCGCCCAGCTGGACCTCGTCCGGTGGGTGGCGCGCGATTCCGGCCTCAGCGAGCTGGACGCCTACCAGCTGCTGTCCCAGGCGGTGGAGTCACCGCTGGCCAACGTCTGCGACGTGAACTACACCTCGGTTGCGAAGGTCCGCAAGGACTTTCTGCCGCCCAGGACGTCCGGTTATGGAGTGCACGAGCGGCTCCGGGCGCAGGCAGCGCGCTACCTCAGCGAGCGCTAGGTAGCAGCTCCACGTCGAGCTCGGCCAGCACTGCCGCGTCAGCGAGCAGTTCGATTGCGGTGACGGTGCCGTCGACGACCGTGAAGTCGAACACCACCTTCAGCTGATCTACCCCGTACGCGATCTTGGCGCCGCGGTGAAGGATGTCGGTGGCGGCAAGCTGATCGCGACGGTGACCGATCCGGACGGAAACGTGATCGGCCTTATGCAAGAGGGCTGATCGCGCTCAGGTACCCTCCAGGGTGAGAAGCACGTCGGTGAGGTCCCAGTGGATTGGGGGGATCTCCGCGAAGTTCAGCCCTCGGCGCTGGATGTCCAGCTGGTTGCCGATCACGTGACGCGCCCGGTAGAACTGCTCGCGCAGCTCAGTACCGGCAGTGCTGACAGTGCTGACGGGGGTGCCGTAGCCGGTGAAGAAGGCATCCTGTTCGGCCTCCGCCAGGTGCCGAACCCGGTCGAGAGGCACGTCACCGAGCGGGTCACCCCAGCAGGCACGGTCGCTGTCGAGCACCCCGGTGATGGTGGGCTCGGCAGCGGCCGCGTCGATCAGGATGTTGAGCGTCCATAGATCGCCGTGCAGCAGCCGTGGTCCGGGGATGTCGTCGAGCACCGCCCGATGGTGACGTGCGAGGTCGATGATCCGCCGGCAACCGTCGGGGTCGAGGCCGGCGTCGACCTGATCAGCGGCCAGCGCCTCGAACTGGCTGACCAGAGCCTGGCTCCAGGTGTCGTGTCCGGGGCCGGCCACCGGCCCGAAACGAGCGCCGCGGACGTCGTGGATGGTGCGCGTGATGGTGCCCAGTTGCCGGTAGAACGGCAGCCACTCCGACCGCGGGTACGCGGTTAGACCGGTACTGGCGGGTACTCCGGTCACCAGCGTCTGCACCATGTAGTCGCGATCGATCAGCTGATGGGTGAAGTCGGCCGCGAGAATGCGTGGAACCAGCAAGCCCAACGGGGCCAGAAAGGGCGCCGCCGCGTACTCGTTGCGCATGGCGTCACGATCATCTGGGGACTGCCGTGCCGGAGTCGGGGCGATCCTCAGGACGACCGGCGCTCCCCGGTCCAGGTCGAGGCGATAGGTGCTGTTGTACGTCCCCACGCCGATCTCGGTGGCCGCGGTGACCAGCACGTCCGCACCGAGGGAGCGTCGGCACAGCGCCTGGATCTCCGCCGCCGTCACCGGTTGCTGGAAGGAGTCCGCGGCTCGCCCGATCGAATGCAGGTCCACGCCGCCCATCCAAGCAGTGCCGGTGGCCGGTGCGCGCCTCAGCCGTAAATTAGCCGTACATCAGCGAGCCGGGCGTCGTGAGCACCTCGCCCGTTTCGAGCCAGGTCTTCAATCCCGACAGGATCATGGGCCAGCCGCCGTAGAGCTGGTTGTTGGCACCATCGCGGAGCTGGTCATGGGTGACGGTGAGACGGCACGAGTCCGCTGCGATGGGTTCGATCTCCCAGGTGATCCGCGACGTTCCCTCGCTCTTCACGTCCTCGCCCCACAACGCGACCATGGTCTGCACCAGGCGGCGCGGCGGGTCTACCTCCAGGTTCTCGCCTTCTCCCAGCAGCCCGGGCGCCTTGGGGTTGCTCACCTCCAGGCGGGAGCCGGGTGTCCAGTCCGAGGTCACCCGATTGCCGAACTGGAACTTGCCGCGAATCTCGCTGTCGGTGATCGCCTGCCATAGTCGTTCCGGCGTGGTGCGGATGTAGATCTCGAAGATCTTCTCCATGTCGGCTCTCCAAGTCGGTTCAGTCAGCGCTACGCGCCGGACGGAAAAGGGGATGCCGCCAAAGATAGGTGACCGATCGGTCACATGTCAATGGTCGAGGAGTGAGCCGGAGCGAGGCTCTTGCAGCGCAACCGCGGTCAGCTCGCCGCCAGGACTCGTTCCAGCGTGGCGTAGCCGGCTGGTTCCCAGGTCGGTTTGCCTCCGGGCCGGCCAAGCCTGCCGTTCTGCCCGATTTCGATCAGGCTCAGGGCGCGCAGCACCGCCCAGCCGAGGGCCCGGGCGATGGTGGCTTCGTCGGCTCTTTCATAGGCGTCGAAGAACCGGCTCGCACCGCCGGGGGGCAACAGGATCCAGGCGGCTGAAAGATCAGTCGCGGGATCGCCTGCGCACAGCTCGCCGAAGTCGATCACGCCGGCGAGCATCCCGTCCCGGACGACCACGTTCGCTGGATGCAAGTCACCATGCAGCCAGACAGGCGCGCCCTGCCAGGCGGGCGCCGCGACGGCCTTCTTCCACACCTGCCGCGCAGCGTCAGCGTCCGGGTAATCGGCAATGAGCTCGAACCAACCGTCGAACTGCTGCAATCCGCTCAAGGGAATGCCGCGAGAAGGGTTGGCCGGCGCGTCGGCCGGGGCCTGGTGGTGCAGCGCCCTCAGGAATCCCGCGAGGATCTCGGCCGAGTCGGTGCAGGTGATCGGCGCATGATCGGCCGGCTCACCGTCGACCCAGCGCGCGACCGTCCAGGTGTGCTCGAACAGGCTCGAAGGCTTGCCAATGCGCACCGGGGTGGGCGTTGGCAGCGGCAGGCGCTCGGCCAACCTCGGCAGCCACGTCTGCTCCGCGTCCAGCAGGGCCGGAGCGCGCTCGGTGCACGGCAAGCGCACGGCCAGTTCCTCCCCGAGGCGCCACAGCTGGTTATCCCAGCCGCCGTCGACGTTGCGCAGTTCAAGGTCCGCAAGATCCGGATGCTGTTCGCGCAGCAGTGCGCGCACCAGGCTCTGCTCGAACTTCACCTCGTCCATGGATGATCCTCTGGTCACAGGCATCCGAATGGCCGGACGCCGCGAACTGATCCACTTCGTGGCGGAGCCGCCCATCGGTGGGTGCAGGCAGCAGCGTAGACCGCTGGGCTTGGTAGCCGAGCGAGCTGTGCCGTCGGCGGTAGTTGTAGTAGCGGACGCCAACTCAGATCGGCGGCAGTTCCGCAGAAGCGGGAATAAGACCCACGCGCAACCGTAACTGCGGCTATAGTTCCCGACATGGCGAGCTTCACCATCCGCGAGGCAGCAGAGTTGCTCGGGGTCAGCGACGACACCGTCCGTCGGTGGTGCGACACCGGGCGCTTGGTCACCACCAATGCGGCGACGGGCCGCCGGCGCTCCATCGACGGCGCGGAGCTGGCTCGGTTCGCCGAGGAACTGGCCGCCGCCGCGGAGCGCCCGCCGCTGCCGGCGGTCGTCAGCGAGTCGGCGCGCAACCGGTTTTCCGGATTGGTCACGCGGGTGGTCCGGGACACCGTCATGGCGCAGGTCGAGATCCAGGCCGGACAACACCGTGTGGTGTCGCTGATGAGCCGGGAGGCCGCGGACGAATTACGCCTGGAGCCAGGCTCGCTGGCGATCGCGTCCGTCAAGGCGACCAATGTCGTCATCGAGGTTCCCGAACAGCCCTGACCAGCAGCTGAAAACTGAACCGCCACAACACTCGAGGAGCACGCCATGCGCGGACTGCGCGCGATCACCGCGGGCCTTGGCCTCTGCCTGCTGGCTGGCTGCGGCTCGGGCGGCGCCGGTAGTCACCACGCCAGCGCCGCAGGCGGTAGTGCATCGGCCGGGGCCAGCACGGTGACCGTCTTCGCCGCGGCCTCGCTGCGGGAAACGTTCAGCACGCTGGCCGCCCGGTACGAGGCCGCACATCCGAACACCACTGTGAAGCTCAACTTCGGCGCAAGCTCGGCGCTGGCACTGCAAATCAACGCCGGTGCGCCGGCCGACGTGTTCGCCTCCGCCTCGGTCAAGAACATGACGCAGGTGACGAGCGGCGGCTCTGCCACGAACCCGGTGACCTTTGCCCGCAACGACATGGAGATTGCGGTTCCACCAAGCAATCCCGCTCACATCGCCGCCGTGCGCGATCTGGCGAAGCCGGGGGTGAAGGTGGCGCTGTGCCAGGCTCAGGTGCCGTGCGGTTCGACGGCCGTGGTGGTGTTCTCGCACGCGGGCGTGAGCGTCAAACCGGTGACGCTCGAGGCGGACGTCAAGTCCACGCTCACCAAGGTCGAGCTCAATGAGGTTGACGCCGGAGTGGTGTACCGCACCGACGTGCGTGCGGCTGGTGCGAAGGTGCAGGGGATCGAGATCCCCGCGTCGCTCAATGCTTTCACCGACTACCCGATCGCGGCGCTGAGCAAGGCCAAGAACCCGGACGGGGCAAAGTCGTTTATGGCCTTTGTACTGTCACAGCAAGGCCAAAGTGTGCTGGAGGCGGCCGGGTTCCAACAGCCGTGA
>JAABUO010003898.1_pt1 | contig 17673 bp, 26 predicted proteins | sample 5559291 | NCBI WGS metagenome assembly JAABUO01 (sample SAMN10711878, study PRJNA513372) | rock metagenome | isolation source: Antarctica rocks | place: Antarctica: Victoria Land, Finger Mt sud | reverse complement strand
AATGTAAAATAATGCTTTGGCGGAAGGCGGCATAATGCAGCTGCTTAAAGGTGTGCGCAAGCACCAACTGACAAGCAATTGAACAGACCTGTACATTTCTCAGAAACAACGCTGAAAGATCGGAAACACACCCCACAGCTTTTCATACTTCCTCTGGAGAGCCACTTGCTCCTCGTGTAGCTTCTCTGCTAACTCATCATGCTGGTCTTGCAGCTCACCCAAGTACGCCAGCCTGTTGCGCAGAGTCTTGGGCAGTGACTCGATCAGTCCACTGGGCTTACCAATCATGCCCTCCAGGTGACCCTGCATACGAACATATTGCAATGATTCATTGCAAACTTCCAGAACTTGAAACCAATGAAAAGCAGCCACATGACGTACGCAAATCCAAACATACTGAGGCAGGCCATATGCAGTGCTGTTGTGACTCTCAGTCAGCAATCTATGAAGCTTGAAAGCTTGATCAAGCTGATGACCTACAGCATACCTGCAGAGCGCTGATCAAACTTCCCTGGCCTGCACCCCCGGACAACAGTTTGGCCGCCAGGGCTGCATTCCACACAAGCAGTCTACGTTGGGTGACGGACTTGCGACATTGGCTGGCAGAGTGAGGCAAGTACGACACCAGCGTATCAAACAGCTCAGACGGATTAAAGACCATGCTTGACATCGTGACATGCCTACGACGTGATACATTAAAGTGCCATACCTGGATCAAGCTGATATGATGGATCACTGCCATCTTCAACGCCAATCTCTTCGATTGCCTCTTCAGTGACCTCCACTTTTGGCTCGCTCATCGTGTGGCGTCACAGATATGAGATACAGCGAAGACAAGTGCAATTAGCGTACAAGGTGCTATTTTTTGGCGCAGGAACGTCTGAAGTTATGACCGCCACTGTACAGTTGGAAGTCGAGAACAATTCTCGCGCACTGGTGTCTGGCGTCAGTTAGGTTATCAGGGGGGTTTTGAACAAACTCGACAAGGACGTTTTTGCGACACAGCTCCACATCTGACCATGACGACTGGATGCGTCACCGTGCTCTTCTTTGCTCGCGGCCGCGAGCTGGCGGGCGTCTCGCAGATCGCTGTCCAGCTGCAGGATGCTGCAGATACGAAGCAACTACTCAAATATGTGCTCAATAAGTATCCCAAGCTGTCGGAGATTGTCGCAAGCACAGTGCTCAGCCTTAATCAGGAGTACTTAGACCTAGACCAATCGGTTCCTCTCAAAAACGGAGACGAGGTGGCAGTCATCCCACCAGTCAGTGGAGGCTGATCTAAGGAAAGTGTACAGTTTCTTGTACTGCAATCTTGGGGAAGCCGCGGCAGCCAATTTGATGCAGGTGTTGCGCGTGTATTGCAGCTTCTTCGCACAGCTGCTGGTAGAGAGTCAAGTGATCGAGCATGCTTGGAAGTTGCGGTAACAGCGCCGGTGTTCAAAACAGCCTGGTGAACCGAAAAGCTTGTAAATGAGGCTGACACATGGCAGCTTAACAGGCTCAGGTCATCATGTTCAACGCTCCAGTATGCAAGGGGTAGCTTTGCAAGGTGCAAGGCATGATAGTTGCAAAACCTAGAGTCAGGCTATTTCGGGCCTCTCACTGGGCCACCCGACAAATAGGCTTCCAGCGATGGAAGCAGATGCGGTGACCTGCATGCATCAATTTGTGTAGGTGTGATATCCTAAGCCTTGTGCGCCAGTCTGTACCTCACAAATGCAGAGTCTCTTGGCATCAACACGTGCAACTGTGCTAGTGTATGACCAAGCTTTCAGCCGGTGTCCTGCACACATCTGCACAACACAGAGCTTGCCTTGATAGCACTGGTACTGTTATGCTCCTTTGGCTAGCAGTACTTTGACATATTTGACTTTGTAGTGATCAATTCTGTGGCAGTGAGTCTGTGTACGTTTACTGGTATGTGACACTTATGAGCAGTGGTAGTTATACGGATTCTCTTTACAACACTGTCAAAACGAACTTGACGAATTTGTTACTCATGTCATGCAACCTTTCAATATCCTTGTGGATGTTTGTGAATTCAGTTGTTGCAGAAATTGTGCTGTAACACCTGAGAAAACTTGTCATATTCGTGTCGTGCACAACTTGGTTGTGTTCGCTCAGATTGTTTAAGCCCTTGACCGGCAACTGCACCACAGCATACTATGCCAAGAGCAGAGAACCGAGTTTGAAGCCTATCTCAATCATGCTGCCTCACACTTGACACAAGATGTGGGGGAATTCAGCTTGCTTTGCAGCTTGACACGTAGCACAATGACAGCAACAGTGCTCTTCACTGAGCCAGCTGAAAGTGTTGACATCATGCAGCTGTCTGTGCCTGAGGTCAAAAGTGATTCTGAGCAAAGCAGTCCCACTTGCTGCACTAGCAGCGGGTTGCCCCTGGGATCTCAGCTTCTATGCCAAAGGTCTGCAAAGCTTTGCACATGAAGCCTGTCAGACCTTCCTCATCAGCAGAAACACATTGGAGTCTACCTCCAAGCTTTCTAGCTCTTTAGGGGATCCAGTAATTTGCATAAGCAGACCACCATAGGAGACATATACCTCGACCTTGAGCTGCCCTGTGTTGTGGTTGTCCTTGAATTTGAAGACCTTACCATGCATGACATAATCGTAATCATCCAGCAGGGTGCCTTTGCCATGCTTTGTTGCTAGGTCCTGCAAGGAAGACTTGCGAGTTCTAGTCTTCAAACAGAAAGCGTGCTGCAGCTACAACTGGAACAAGGGATAAGCAAGACGCCGAGAATGTGACAAATTGCTGATTGAAGATACTGCCTGACTGAAAATTTGATGCTCTAGGATACTACACAAGCTATTGGTCAGTGGCTCACTTTGTCATAATAGTCTGGGAAGTCTTCGTTGTTTCTGTGAAGAGTAGTGCTGAGCGCCAAGCTGAACTTGTCTGCTACCTGCAATGGGAAGAAGTGGCAGTAGACGATGCACTGTTTGCTGATGGCCAAACAGCGCAATCAAGGTGCTTGTGAGCACAGTTTCACTCACGTTTACAGGATATAAGTCAGAATTGATGTCTAGCAGTAGGTCCATCTCGTACATGTCGCTATGAGCGCGGATCCTAGACACTGCAGACACGGCCTCTACTAAGTGACAAGCTGCATGCTTAAAGGCAACGGAACTGACCACGGTAGACACCTTTGTCAAATCTTTTGCCATCCGGGTCTTTCTCCAAAACCTCAAAGATGTCAGCAAAATGCTGGCCCTGCTTCTTTCGCATGTCAGCACCACAGACAAATAGTGCTTGACCGGGCTCACGCAAGGTGCGGACTGTACCACCGCTCTGAATTCATTGATCGAGCAGGCAGGACCGACGCCGTCGTAGGGTGGAGCTGCCGTAACAGAATTGAGCAATCGAGAACTGCATTCAGCACATTCCTCGTGCAACTTGCGTTGTTACTCGACAGCCAGATCGTCTGGAGTTCTGCTTCTGAAAGCATACTTCGGTGGTACAGGAAGCAGGTATCGCTTCTCAGCCGAGGAATGATAGCGAGTAGATGTCGTGCTTGGCAAGATCACTGTTGACTCGATGGCTTCTTATGGTCAGAGTGCTGTGGCAGTATACCCTGTGACTAATTACAACTTTGGTCAGAAAGACAACAAAGTAGATAAAGATGCGCAGGACAAGTTCCAGCGCATGCAGCACAAGTGAGGGCGCTGCCTGGTGTTGAATGTGTTAACACCTTTACCTCCGCATGTGAGACCCCAGATAGACATCTGACAATGCAGATACGCGCAGGAAGGCGTGAGAAAGTCTGTAGAAGGCATCTTGCTGGTAAGGTCTTGGCACACTCCACTTGTTTACGCATGCACAAGTGCTCAGCTTGCTGACTGCAACAACTTATGCACTCAAGCTGACTTTGTATTAGCAATAAGTGCAGACATGTCTTCTGAATGCAATATCTTCTTTAGGTACATCAGCACAACCATCCACATGTCCTGCTGCTCCAAGTGGCTAATGCATGGAGGCTTCCAGGCGGAAAGTTGAGACCAGGGGAAGATGGTAATGCTTTGAGCGCACTGCGCCCAGCATGGTATCGTTACTACTTTTAGTGATGTTGCAGCAGCTTTGCACAAGCATAGCTAAACTTGTAGGTATGCAGATAGTGCGGGTCACTACCATGGCCACTACTAAAGGTGCAATGTTGACTATTGTGGCCGAAGATATGTAAAGCTTGCCCTGCAGAGGTCGAAGGGTTGAAGCGGAAGCTGCTCACCAGCTTGTCACCCACCAGCGCCTCTCTCATGACAGACTGGGAGGTACACTCTGAAGCCTTCTTAAATTGAAGCATGGCAAGTTCATTGATTCATTCATGAATCATGGCAAGTGCCATCAAGCATTTCTCCTTGCAGCAACTGCTCACAGAAATTCATGATCAGCAGGGATTTCTTGAGTCTGACACCAGGCTCTGCCGCAATGAACCACTCTGCCGCATTGGACCACTCTGCTAAACATGTTCAAGGTTGCCTTGCAAGCTCTGTGAAACCATGCTGTTCATTACAGCGCAGCTGCACCCAGGCTTGTGCAACACCTGGCCACACTTCCTGACTCAGCAGACCCTGCTCACTGTCAAGTATGTCCATGTGCACAATTTTTGTTTTACAACTGGCATGCAACAGCAGCCATAAACCTACGGCGTGCTTGGACTGTCCCACTTTGCACACCCTTATGAGCAATCACAGGACGAGCAGGTGCGAGCAGGTTCAAGCCATGTGAATCTTCAAAGATGCACCATGAGCCATTACCTGACCGCACCACAGGACTGACAATGACTGTTTCTTCATCACCAGCATTAGTGCGTGCAGGTTGGGGAGTGTGTAGGCACATATTGGCGCCCAAGTTTTGATGTCAACATGTACCCTTACTTGCCAGCCCACATCACCAAGCCAAAGGAAGTCAAGCGGCTCTTCATTGTTCCTTTGCCGGAAAGATGCTACTTCGCAGTAGGATCTCTGTAGACATTCCTGTAGTGTAGCTGCTGTCGTTTTACACCTGACTTTGACATTGATTCACCAGAGCAAAACTTCAGGAATGCCTACCTTGTACTGCTTCTGCCATGTGGCGGTCAATGCAATGCATTGTGATGCAAAGTAAGGATCAGGCTGTCAAAGTGACTGAGGGCAGGGGTCATACATCAGGTGTAAGGGAAACAGCATTGCATGAGTCATGTGTAGCTTCACATAGTGATGTGAACCTACATTTGGGCAAGAGCATCTTTCAAGCATTGAGGGCCAGACCATGAATAAGTATGAGGCATGAGACTGCCTCATCATACCGCCAAGATCTTGTCAACTTCTCAGCTGTATTGCTGGTGGTTCCTTGAGGATCTAGCAGCATTGCTGCACGTTACAGCTCATCAACAGAGAGACATGTTGCACTCAATGACCTGGTTCTCCTGCAGGTTCCCAAGAACTTGAAGCTACTGGCTGTCCCCCTCTTTGAGCTGCATGACAACATGGCTAAATTTGGTCCTGCCATTGCTGCAATCCCTCAGCTCATGTGCAGATTCAAGTTGAATCTGTCAGGGCAGACAGTCACTGAGACAGCGTCAAAGCAAGAAACAGATGAGACTGCCGGGGCTAGGCTCAGTTGACCAGAAAACTGTGGCACCTGCCAAGTAGCTGTTTTGTTTGCTTGCTGCTGGTTTCAAAGGCCACAATGGACAAGTATGACTATACAGGATTGTACAAAACAATGTATGCGGGTTCAAGTTGCAATGAATGATGCGTTGCAGGCTCTACCTGTTACTCCTCCTAGTGCAGGTCAGCTCCAGACTTGTAGGGCAAGCAGATTAGGACATAATTGCATGCTTTCGTTCACAGACAGGCTTACAGGGGGAATGCAAGCACTGCAATGAGGCTGTGCAGCAAAGCATTAGCACTACAACGAGAAGAAAATTTGTGTGTGGCTGAGATCGAGCACATAACTTACATCCATACTTGACTTCAACCTCGTGTGCAAAAGTTCATTACAGAGCTCATTTAGGCTGAACGCAATTCTGTCAATAGAAGTATTATGTTGGGGACACGCACTGTAACAAGGGGACAAGCACAGACCCACTACACAGATGGAGATGCACTGGTGAAAACAACAAATAATCGCCAAGAATAGATCTGTTGGTCTGAGAAAGGCACATCAAAATAAATTATCACCTCTTGAAGGAAGTCTGTGAACATATTTTGCATGTCCGGTCTTCAAACCGCCAAATGACAGGACCTGTGAGACTCTCACCCAATGAGACAGAATCTGGGTGGCGTTCAACTTCAAATCGCTGCAGCTTTGCGTAACTGACAATCAGCCTGTACCAGTATTCCCTCACATTTTCTACACTAAGGACGTTTTGGGCCAACTCTGCGCCTGCAGCAGCGATGCGCATTGCTGTCTTTTCATTTTGCACCAGCTTTTTCACCACCTTATGCATTTTGTTTGTCACATCTCCAGTCTGCTCAATTCCCTTGGTCAGAACAATATTCCGTCCATGCTCCAGGGTGTGATACCAGAACTCAACCCAGCCATCAATCTGCGAATGTACCACTGTAGAGTTGCACAGCAACAATGTCTTGAGCCTAGCTGAGTATGTATTGCCTGGCCAGTTCAACAAGTACTTGTATTTGACATGTTCCGGCAGCTTCACAAACTTCATGGGGCTGTTGTGATCCTTCCAGTTCCAGACTCGGATGTCAAACTCAGGATACTTTGTCAGGTCAACATCTCTCATGATGTGCCGGTTGCCGGTGTCGATGTTGCCAGCAAAGAACAGTTTGCCAATCTTTTCTCCCCATGGCACAGCACGTGCTGCCTCTGCAAGCAGGTATTGCTGCTGATACCAGCCGGGTGTGTTGGCCTCATTCCAGTCTGTGAACGTGTGGTCAGGATGCAGCAAGACATGGTCATGCCGCCGCTTCTTTGTCTGCAGTGCACATCATCATCACAGTCATGACAATGGCAATGAGTACAGTGCATGATCTCTTTGTGGTGTATACAGGTACTGCCATATTTGCGTGTCACTGGCCTGCACATACTGTGCAGCTGCTATGTTGCTACTACTCGCAAAGCAATGCAGTACAAATGGGAGTGGCGGAATAGCTACTCCAGCGCATGGTACATGGCAAATGCAGCAATAAACACAAGGCATGCTGTGTCTCAGTGACTGCGGGGCAAGGGACAGTCACACTGCTGGGGAGGCAGAAGCCTGTAGGTTGTCTAGTTCATGCAGTTTGAAGCATGCAACTGGGTGCCATTTAGCATCTGCATACCAAGTGGCCTTGCAAAATGATGTTGCACTCGCAGACGTCCAAATAAAAGACCAGTTGCCAAACCAGAAGGCAGACTGAAAGGTGACCTGCATGAAGACAGGCCCTTGCAAAGGGCAGCCTGTGCTCTGACCACTGCGGTCTTCAGGAGGCCAGTCACCAGTCAGCAATAGGAAGTCCACATCAGGGAGCCGGTAATGCTGTGCAGCATCCAGCAGCTGAAGCTTGACATTGCGATTCCTGCTTTCTGTATTGTGCCAGTCAATGACCTCGCCAGCAATGTATACTTGCCCAGACAGAACTTGCACCCGAAAGCCTGACAGCGCATAGTGACCACATCAGTTGCTGCTCAGTCCCCTTGATCACTAAGGAAGTCCTCAATTTCATCAAATGAGGTGCAAGGGATCCATACGCATAGCACGAGCTCAATATGCTGCATGAGAAGAAGCTAAAACCAAAGATGGCCTTACTTGGCTCTCTTTCTGAACAATAAGGTTGCTCGACCATGTCTATGTGAATGCCGGTTTTCGTGAAGCGGTGGAGATCCGTCGCAATCTGAGTGAAGAGTGCTTCCGCGGGGTCATTGGGAAATTTTACAGAGTTAGCTCCCGTTGTGTTGAACTGCAGAGCGCAGCTTGCTCGCAAAAGAAAGGCAGCTACTGCCAAGCCCTGCAGGGCAGCTGCCGCGGCAGGCATCGCCGATCTCCGACGGAAAATAAGCCTTTGAATGAAAAACGCTGCTTGTTTCAGCGCTGTTTGCGCCAGATGTCTGGCACAGGACTCTCGCGGGACAGCTCGGTGGAGCTGTCACTCGGATCCAAGTCAGGTGAGGATTTTGCTGCGTCGCTGGCAAGTCATGAATGCAACGAAAGGTAGACCCGCGTACCAGCCATCGATGAGTGACAGCTTGAAGCCGGGCTTGCATGGCTGTCGACCATGGCGCTAGCTGTGCGGTTTGCGGGAAACGGAGCTCGATTAGTCAATTTAGCGTTATCGGTACCGCCCCAAGCCGGAAAGACAGGGCTTTTAGGTCAGCAAACGCTGACACCGCGGTCTGGCAGTGAACGCTGGCGAAGACAGCGGTCAAAGATTCAGATTGTACAGCTGATACTGTAGTGCTATTACGCTTCTATCTCACAGGCACAGTCGTCTACATAGCGCACGCTGCGTGTGCACTGGCTTCACCTTGCCTTGGCGATCACGCTCAGCTTCTGCAGCCTGGTGCGAGGTGTGAGTGCAGGCTGAGCAAAACTCAGCTGATCGTGCTGAAGTCAGTTGCTAACAGTGGGCAGTCTGCAGTTCCCAGACTCGTGTGAAGGTACGCTGACGCTAAACAGTGCGGACTTGCACAAACGCAACAGCGCATTTGCAGCGATGACGAAGCCTCTGACAAGGAGTAGCGATACAAAGACCAATGCTCAAGTCACTGCCTGCAGGCGCAACCGTCAGCCATAGCCACAGCAGACGTGCCGTCGCCATGCTCAGCAGACAGTAACGGCCGCTGGTCGTCACACCGCGGCAGCCAGAGTCTCAGGCGCAGCGTGTCTTGGCTGGCGAGACATATGGAGCAAAGCAGGCTGAGGCTGCTAGCTGAGTTTGAGAGCTTGCGCTTCGCCGAAAGAGCTTCGTGCGAAGTGATGCCAACTCCTGGTTACCAACCTAGAACCCCTCAAGCAGTAGCACTGTCACGGCCTCATCGATTAGCCTCCCTCTGGGGTGGGCTTGCTGCTAGGACACAGAGCCCATTTGCACAGCCTGCGCAGCAGTCCAGACCTTTCGACAGCGATACTTCCATATATGCTGCCAAATCATCTCTTGCCAGCCTGCCCAAGACACAAAGCCCTGCAGTTCAGGTCAGTGGAGATGTGTGCCAACTTGCTGATGTGCACAAGACTGTTTTTGGCTGCCGTGTAAGTAGACATTTCATGAGGTTCATGCAAATGTTGTGTCCCCAGCAGATGCTTCAAAGGTTCTCATGCATATCATGCTGCAGAGAATTGTATTAACTGCATGGGCTCTGCAGGTTCCAGCAGTTGATGCCCAGTCCTGTGCAGCAGACCTGCACCATGCTTTGTCAAGAAATGACTTCCATCAAGCATCCAATCTGATCAGATTGGCGCCCCATCCTGGTGTCTTTGAAATGGTCAACAAGCAGCAGCAAAATGCGCTGCACTTGGCAGGTAAGTTGTCATAGTTGCAACATCATGTTGCCGCTTAACGGCACTGCTGCTCATGGCAGAGCATTGCTTTGCCAACTCGATGCACTTCATTGCGCTGTTGTGGCTCTCAGTGCATGGGCGCTCAAGCATGTCGCTGGAAAAGTGCCACAGTCAAACATTGGTGAATGTATGTCAGCTGCTGCCAGTATTACATCCGCAACAGATCTGAAATGCTGTGCATCCTTGATGTTCTGCATGTCTGCTGCAGCTTTGAGTGATCAGGCAAGACTCATCAACACTATGGCCAGCAAAGGAGCTAACATAAATGCTCCAGATATACATGGCAAGACACCTCTGCATTATGCCATTGCTGCTGGTAGTGCAAAGGAACGGTTGGGAGATTTTGATGGCATGGCACGCACATGTGTCACAGTGAAAGTTCTGTTGAGGCAGGGTGCCAACCTTATGGTCAAAGATGGTCATGGCAAGTACCCCTTGGCCCTAGCCTCTACACAAATGAGTGGTGTGGTTGAAGATGAAGTGTACTTGCTAGAGACCCGTAGCGATGACTTGCAGGATGGCTTCTGCTGAACCAGAAGCAAATGTGACCATGCATGCGCAGGTCATGGCAGTACACTTGTGTTTGACTATACATGACTGGGAATGAACATTGTGCTATACGTGCTGCATGTTGGCTGTTTTGACCTAGAGATTATGTTGAACGCTTCAAGGAGCATGAATCAGACTCTTCTTATATGGAGTCGTCTCATCTTGTTTTTGACCAAAAGTTGAGCCCGCCACATCTTGCTCTTCCAGTTGGTTCATCCAGCCGAATTCACGCATTCGTATTTATCAAGATGTATCAGAATATCATGAGGTGTGCAGCAGATACTGAGCAACGGCTGACAAGCCTAATGAGTGAACAAGTTTGTGCAGTCAGGACAGCATACATCGATACGACTCATACAGATCCTTGTGCAACTGAAGCTTCAATACGCAAGTTGTCTCAATTGCTGTCACCAGATGCTGGATAGCAGCTGCATAAGCAAAGTCTGATGGCTGAGCTGGCAGCACAGCACGAACCGTCGGCCGACGCAGTCCACACATGTCAGTAACACGTCGCACTAGCCCATGGGATATATAAATTTACCTGACTGACCACTGACAATTTGCCAGATTTTGCTTATGTCAGGGTTATGTAAGGGTTTATGAGTCAGCAAGGCCTGTGAGCGTGTGCAAAACCCCGTCAAAAAAGGGGGGTTGTGGGGAAGTGGGTTTTAACAATTCTGGAACAGCCCTATTTTACCTGCTGTAAAGCCCTTCCCTAACTGCCCTCAGACCCTAGTACTTAGTGCAGTGCCTCTCCCTACCTTTACACCTTTACAAGATTTCTAGAAATTCAAAAGTATAGAGGTTGACTCAGAACTCAGCTCATGAATGAGACTCTGAGTTAAGTTGTAAAGCTGTAAGCTGAGTCAAGACTCAAGGCTGAGTCAAACTCACACTCACACAACCCCCTGTTTTTCTTATTTGAGCGCGTTAAGTGGGCCTTTCAGTTCATGCCCTAAAACTCACGACTCAACTCTATCATAACCTAGAAAATTTCAAAACCTTCTTCTGCAGCACCAGAGCTACAGAACTCTGCATGCAGACTTTTCGACTTCTGCATGCAGAGCTCTGAGCCAGATCTACAGAGCTTTTGAGATATGCTGTGAGGCAGAAGCTGCAGTATTGTAGGCTATAGAGTTTGCAGACTTTGGCCCAGAACGGCTACAGAGTTCGTCGTAGACGGAGTTTATGTTATGATAGAAAAATGACAAGCTAACTTAGCTCTGTTTTTGTCTGCGTGTAGAGTGCTGTAGCTCTGCAAAACCTTGACATATCTCTGTATTTACTGCAGTTTCACTGGGGGATTTCAACTTTTCATGCAAGGGTCACAGATCGTTGCGGCCCTCAAGGGGATGATACGTACCACGTCACGGAATACCCTGGGCCCAGAGGATGAAGTTGCTATCAGACAGCTTCTAGACATTATCAACTTGTGTCTCTGTGCTCCCCTGAATCAAGTGAATGACAGAAATCACCCCCAAAACTAGTTGAGGGTGGATAGTCAGCGATCTATGGGACATCGTCACAGACCTCAAGAGACTAATTAGCACAGGCCTGTGCCCTAGGGAACAGTCAAGACCATCATTCAAGTGGAGGCACAGCTCTGCCATAATCATTTGAACAAGAGTTTCAATAGCTTGATACTTTCTATAAGCACTCTTAGGAGCCCTGGTGACCAAACGCCAATGGCCAGCCCCGTGCCCACTAACGCCATCACTGACTGCCTCTCAGTCACGCACAGAAACATCTACCACCTAGCCATCTTACCAGACCATCATTGTATCTTCCAAAAATTCCTGCGCCTTGCAAAGAACGAGTTGGACGAATACAAGGGCATTTCAGAACTTGCCCCTCACAAATGAGCTCAGAAGAATCTGCACAAACAGCAATTAGTGACCTGTTGTCACTCTTTTATCCTCCATGATTGACATGCTATCACAGTGTAACTATATGGGGTAGCAATGAGCGTCTGTTCCCAAGTCAGAATGTCAAAGTGACACTCAAGAGGTGGTGTTGCCATAGCTTAGGAATGAGTGATATATCCTGACCGGCACAGCAGTGGCGACATAAGCAGTGAAACATGTGTTAAGGTCGCCCCCTCTTGGGAAGCTTTTGTCATGTCAACGGAAATGTAAGTAATTCAAACCACCAAAATGCTGTTGTGTCATCACACAAACAGACATCCTCCAAGAATCAGTCGTTGGACAGTTCATTTATTTTGATCACCAGAGTGAGACTTTGTGCTCATGAGAGTGAGAAAGTGTACACACACATGACGGTCACCTAAGTAGCACGAATATGTCCAAGCTGAGACTGCATGGTAGCAGGCTTGTGGCCAAGGATAGTCTCTACACCGTGTCCCAGGGCTTTTTGAATTGCAATGACAGTAGGAGCAAGACGCGGCAGGCCAGAACAATTGTCGTAAGCATACCTCGGCATGCTAACATGAAATGGCCCAGTAAGTTACACTTTGGACTGGGAAGTCCAAAGTGTAACTTACTGGGCCAGTCTGTGCAGTGATGGTGCAAGGTCCAAGCCAACATGGCAAGAAACTTGCGTACACCAACGGCATTCAGTGCTTACTGTTCAGCCAGACAATTGCCCAACTCTATAATCAGGCACATCTGCATGGATCCGCTTGAATTCTCGAGCATTTTGTGTCCAATAGTCCACATCAGGCTCACCAACAAGCATCTGGTTTTCGTAGCCCAGGCGGAGTCGTTTTCCATAGCTGCATAGCTCCTGCTTGACTGATGGGTTGTCGTTTAACGTCTCCAATGCCGGCAGGTAGTTCAAGCTCATATTGAGATTCTGAACAAGCGGTTTCTTGAGCAGAGTGGCTATCACGGGAGCGATCTCCTCCCAGCTCGCCTGAATTCGATTCAGCGACATATCTAGCGCAGGAATTCCCTGAACGTGCTCATCTTTGTCAAGCAGCTCTGCGAGCTCTCGCACAGAGGTCAACGTCAGGTCATTGTCTGAAAGGTTCACCAACACTTGGGCTGGTGTGTAAGTCAGACAAAGGTGTGCGATATCTTTCGCAAGCTCATTCAGGCCTGATGTCGGCAAGTATCGCGTGCGATGATTGTTTCGAATATACGCCTGCATCTATGCATACTACTTGCGCGCAGCTCTTTAGAAATGCTCAAATTCCGAATTAACAAGCCCTGTTAAAGGTAGGCAGAAGTACTGCACTAGGCACTAGGGGCTGAGGGCAATTAGGGAAGGGCTTTAAATAGGGCTGTTTCAGAGTTGTTAAAACCACACTCCCCACAATGCCCTGTTTTGATGGGGTTTTGCACAAACTCACAGCTATTGATGACTCATAAACCATGACATAACCCTGACATAAGCTGAATCTGGCAAAAAGTCAGTGGTCAGGTATATATATACAGATGCGCTTTGTGCACGTGGGGTCTGCAGGTAAGGAGTTGCACAGAGGTCAGATGTGTATGCAGACCCAGTTCACAGGAGCGTGGTGATGTTTGATCTCCTATTGGGTCTGCCAGGGACGTCCCATACCTCTGTATACAAACGCCTGCTGCCGTAGCCAAGCCTGTCAGTTTCAAAGCTCACATCGTTATACTAGCTACAGTCGGGGGGACTGGTCAGACATAGCTCGAGTGATCTGAATCATTCAGGCATCGAAATGCCTGTTCAGAGGGCATGTCCTTGTGATACTTCAGCATAGTTCAGGCGGTACTTGCGGCATGATTTCACACCGACTGCTTTCCAGTCAAAACATTGTGGGAGCCACAGCTGAGTCACAACCTGCAGGCAACTGCCACTCTGCCGATCTCTTTGTGGGAAGGCCACTGTACAGCAGAAGTACACCTTTGCAACAGCTGCCAAGGCTTGTTCAGGTCAGCTGATTTTGCCATTGTCTATGCCAACAGCGCTTGTGCATATCTGTGTCAAGAGTTTGTGAGTTTAAATCAAGCTATATTGCATTGCAAGCTGCTTGGGAGCTTTTGCAGGAACCCATGTTCACAGCTTGATGTGTGACTATTGTAATGGCCCATGTGCTGCAGGCAAAGCTTTGAGAGCCAACAGCAAGCTAGTACGGCGCTGTCAAGCCCAACAGCAGGGGCCAGATCTTAGCTTGTTGTCACCAAGACTGAGGCAGGAGTGGGACTATGGAAACAACCAGCACCTTGACAGGTCAGACAGCCACAAAATGTGTGATTGGTTTTGTCCTCAGGGAACAGCTGATGACCCTCATTGTTGGGACGCACGCGTATACAGCAGAACATGCGGGACAGGCTGTCCATACTGTGCTGGGGTCAAAGTGTGTAAAGGCAACAGTTTGGCTACTGTGGCTCCTGACGCTGCCAGATCCTGGTGTTACAAAAACAACAAGGGCAATTCACAGGAATTTACCTCTGGAAGCAGCTATAAGGCAACTTGGGACTGCATTGACTGTGGCAATCAATAGGAAACAACAACTAAAAAGTTGAGTGAGACAGGGCAAGGGCTGCCTCCAGTGCCATAAAGCAAGGCATGGATGCAGTAAGGATGGCTCAAGGCGCAAGCATCCTACGCTTGAAGAGTGCAATAATGCTCTGCTAAGCAGGTGGGGTCATGACAGAAACGCTGAGTAGGGTCTGTTCCCAGAATATATTATTCTTCACAGCTGTAGTGCAGTCCTTTGGATGTGCCAGCAATGCTCACTAAGCGTTTTGCACAGGCAAGTGGCGACACCCAATGCACGTACTCAAAATACGAGTGGATGCCCCTACTGTAGCGGACATGCAGCGTGCACATGCAACTTTCTTGCGACATGCTGTCTGGAGCTTGCTCAGGAGTGGGATTACAACAAGAATAAGGCAGGCCCTGGTGACTACACTGCACTATCACACCAGGTTGTATGGTGGCAAAATGCAAGCAGAGGCAGTTGGCAGCAGAGCATCCATCAACGCATGAGTAGTTGAACCCAAAAGCAGCAACGTAGCGCAAAAAAGCAAGGACTTTGAGTCGAATTTGCTCTCACAGGTAGTAAAAAAACTCGCTCAAACCTAATATTTTGACCTGTTCTTACATGTTTTCTTACATTGTTAGTTTTGTGGTGGTAAAAACGGCCTACTTTTGACGTTGCAGGACTGTCTCTTGCAGCACCTGGGTGTAGAATGGATCCAGAGACACCTTCTTTAGGATACAGTGATTCTTACTGACATGCTCACTGTTGTGGTATTGTAATGGGAGGCCTTCCTAGGGTGACCCCCAGAGTAAACCATTTGTTATGATCATTGACTGGCAGCTGACTGACAAGGCTGCGAGTTTACCTGGTACGTTCAGGAATGCACTTGCTCTCATCTGATCACGTAGCAATGCACAACATGACGTCAGAGCTTTGCATGCCTGAAGAGCTTGTATACATATGTAGGAGCTGCCAACTGGCTCACAAGACATGTCACAAGTCGGTGTACTTAGCCAATTGTGTCCACTGTGCATCATGGTCCACAATTCAGCTGTGATGTCTGCTTGTGCAAAATTAGTTTTTGATCGTTTATCTTGTAGGTGTGCGGTTCTGCAGCATGGTTCACAGCTTCAGGCGTGAGTGTAAAGTTTCAGACAAAGATGCCTTTCAGCGCCAAGCTGTTCTGCTAACTAATCAAATCTAAACTATGGGCTTCGTGGATGTGCTCTTTCAGCATTCTCAAAAACCTCCCGTGCTGTCAAGAGCGGATGCTGTTACACTATGCAAAGGCACCTGCCAAGCACTGGTGGGTGGAGACAATTGATGTGCATGTATACTATGAGACAGGATGCCGTTAGCGCAGCGGACATGCATGTGTGCAATTTTGATTTGCCTCGTCTCAGATTTACATGAGGAACATTGATACCACTACGGTATGTAGCCGTCGCAGCCTGGCTTAACACTGTGCAATTGCAAGCTTGATTACACCCAACTGTAACAGCACTAGCATGCCAGACGTGGCACTGAGGCTGGACTGGTCGTGCTGCTTTATGACTCAGTGTCAGGCTTGGGAGGTGAAGCAGGGGAAATCTGGGGGGCAGGTGGGGTGCCCTGGAACAGATAGTCTGGTGCAGTATCCAGGGACTGGTTGGACCTCTGGAGATGTGCCTGCATGCCCTGCACGTCCTGCCTCATGTGGCTCTCTGCTTCTTTCAGCTGTTGATGCAATTTCTTGTTTTTCTGCATCACAAAACCATGCATAGTCAAAATCAGGCACGCCACTCACATAGTGGACCTTGTGATTTTTGTGCAATCATGTCAGAGGCACATGCTCAAACAAACTCAGCTAGCACCAAGAAGTTCCTGTATGTGCGTGCTGCACACTGCCCTATTCCAACACACTGGCAAATCTAAAGCCCACATGTGTAGGATTGTCATAGTAATCAACAAAAAAAAGTTAGGACCTCATTTGCTTGAGACACAGTGATATAAGTCAAGTTTGCATTCATCATGGACCCTGCCACAGCGGCAATGGCACCCGTCAATGCCGCAGTCTGGCTTTACTCCAGCTGACAGCAACATGCGCATGGTCTTACCCCACCATGTCTACCATAGTGCTATAATGCAAGTCAGGCCTGATCTGGGCAGCTCACCTGTGCAAAGACTGAGCTGTTCTCCTCTGCCTGCTGCAGCCTGACACGCAGCTCTGCAATGGTAGCCTGCAGTTCTGCAGTCTGCCGTCCAGATTCATTTGCTGCAGCTGGACTGCCCTCTGCACCAGTGGACAAGCCAGCAGCTACATCTAAGCTGTTGGTGGCCTGGGCAGCAGGCTTGCCCTGTGACGTTTCAGCAGCGTTGGCCTCCTTTTCTGCCTATATATGCAGCATTGTGTTTGAGGTTGCTACAAATGTGTAACCTGCAGGGCATTGATGCAGAGATGCTGTTGACATCTCTGCTCAAAGTCTTGTTGGGCCAGCATTGCACAAGGTTGCTGAGCACAATTACTGGGGTTGCTGATGCAAGTTACGCATGTCATATTCTGATGGAGGCAGCCGCGCATGGGCAATGTGCAAGAGGCTTACGTAAGATGAAACCAGTGCTTCATTCTCGTCAACCAGGTTGTTGACTCGGATGTTGGCCATGTTCAAGTCAGTCTGCAGAGCAATCACTTGGGCATTCGCAGCAATCTTGTCCTGCTGCATGGCAATGATGACAGTCCTGGCTGAGTCCCTCTCATTCTGCAATGTGTGTGCCACCCCACGCAGAACCTGTACCCCATGACACTCTCATTCAGTCGACACATTTCTTTCTTACAGTCATACACATGCAACACGCAGAAAAGCTATCAGGCATTGTGTTTAATGCATTCATGTTGCACATGTTTCCAAGCAGACGCACTTCCGTGTGCTTGCATGGAACTTCACCAGCTCAGCGCAGGGCTACTGGCAGCATCATAATAAAGCATCGTCAATAAACACAACACACAAGGCATCATCGTGAGCAGGCATTCCTCTTAAGTCAACATTCAGAACAGAGCTATTGTGTAGCCCTGAGCTTGCCTCACCTGCAGCTGATTGGCAGCATTTGCTGCTGTCTGAGCTTGTCTGGCTAGGGCGCCAATCTGGGCACTCAGGCTGGTGGTGGTCTCCTGCAGAGCTGTCACGCGAGTCTGGAAGCTCTGGTTGTCGTTCTGCAAGTTGG
>JAABUO010003897.1_pt1 | contig 17680 bp, 27 predicted proteins | sample 5559291 | NCBI WGS metagenome assembly JAABUO01 (sample SAMN10711878, study PRJNA513372) | rock metagenome | isolation source: Antarctica rocks | place: Antarctica: Victoria Land, Finger Mt sud | reverse complement strand
TTGCCGTGAGGTGCTGTTGTGAACCAAACTTGTGAACAGACAACTGGCAAGATTTGATTCAGGCCATCATCAGAAGCTGTAATTTGGGCTCTCGCATCCTTCTTCAAGCGCCAGAAGTGCATGCCCTGATAGCAGCGGGTGTCATGAGACATGGGTGGTTTGTTGCAAGGTGTAAGAGCAGAAGTGCACCTGGGACTCAGCCCAAAGACGCCAGTGCCAGTACTGCTCAGGCAGCAGCCAGGAGCGAGGGGTCAGCTCAAAAGCGCCTTCCCCATAATGTTCAGTCAAGGTAGCTATGAGCCTGCCTTTCATTGCTAAGCTTTGGATGCCAGGGATACAATTGACCCTCTGACCCGGCTTGACTTCTGCCAAAGCTCTTTCACATTGCTGCAAGAAGCAATGTTGTGGTGTACTGGACTGTTGCAAAGCTGCTGGGTTTCTGGCAAGAGCACTGGCAGAGGAGGGCATGCTATCTGTGCGTACTGCTTGCCTCATGGCTTGCTAGGAAGCATTGCTGACATGGATGTGTGAGTGAACCATGCATCTGTTGGCATTGTTCTGCTTGCAAGCATGTTGATGTAGAGTGTTCTTCTATAATGACTCACTGATTGCTGCAACTAGATAACCGTGCTACAGGCTCAAAAGGCAATAGTGAGGTGGAACACAGTGCATGCTATGTCAAAAATCAGAACTTGCCTGATGGCATGCTAGTACTATATGACAAGCAGGAAGGGTGGTGTTAAGGGCAACTGACCTGCCTGCCTGTCCAGTACACATCCCATGATCTGAGAGCATCATAGCCTTTTACAGCAAAGCGCAAGCGCTTTGTTTCACCTGAGACAATTGCTTTGCCAGGTCCTGCTGCCTGCAGTTGCAAAGAAGTTCGTTGTGCGATCCTTGAGCATAACTCATATGTCAGAGTTGGCATTGACATGCCGCTGTGACACATACTTCTATCTCCTCCTTGAGCAGTGTCGTTTCTCCTGGAGTGAACGCGTACTCATCCAACCAAAAACGCAAAGGCAAGCTGGAATTTGCCTGCATACAACAGCGTGGTTTCACGAGAGGAGAAAGCTTTTTGACACAATGCAAGGCTCAGGGGCTGCAAATCGCCATGACATGTGCTTGTTCCAGTACCTGTTGTGAACTTACTGTCGCCAACAGAAGCGTCAGCGCCGGCAGGAGCAGTGCCGGTGCAACAAGTTGCATGCAAGGACACGCAGTGGCTTTTTTGATCGTTACAGCCCGGGCGGCGGCAGCTGCTGCTGTTGGTGATGAAAGTTCAAGCGTTGTTACATTTTGAGCATTGAGGCCAACCCAGCCAGGGCGGGCCGGTCACTAGGAAACGCGTGTAGCATGCACGTGCAGCTAAGCAGTTGTCGCTGCAACTGTCGGCACAACTTCAACGCACAGTTTATGATGCTCTCGCGCGCTCAAGCCGTACTCACAAATGCTGCTCGCCCGACATATATCGCAACGCTTGCGAAACAGCTGCCTGCGAACCTGTCAACTCAGTCAACAGCTTGGTCAACTCATAGCACAGCACGACCATGTAGCGACAGACCATTAGGGCGAGGCCGGCCCGCGCTGATCTCGCTGCGGTATCGTGAGACTTGCAAAGACCAATAGCTTGACTGGCATGCTGTTTAGCCAGTGAGTAGCTCAAGGTCTGTGATCAGGATGAACGGGATGTGACGCTCGGCCACCTGACAACCGCTGGCTGCAAGGAGCACAAACCCTTTGGCCATGAGTTTGAAAGCTACTTTGACTGGGCAACAGATCAAGTACCTCAAAATTGCTTTGCAGTGCTTAGGCAGGATAGGTATGATCAAGTTCAACTATGTCCCACCAACTGAGCACTAAAGACCGTCGTGCATGATGTTGTGACTCAATGCAGGATCTGAGCTTCTCATTGAGGGCTTTCCAGAAAGAGTCAGTGACCCCAATAAGGCTTCGCACGTGGCTCATGATACATCGCCAGAACTGAGCTGTGTCTGACTCAACTGAATTGTGTCTGACCCAACAGGTTGTGTTGCGGAGCATAAACAGCAGCAAATCAGCATATGCCTCAGTATCCTTTCACAGCAACTTCTTTGATGAGTACAATGTGTTTGAAAGAAACATTGTTCAAGCTGGCGTTCTGATGAAGGTATCCAGACCACATTTGGACACTTGCGCCAACTTAGCCGAAGATGTAGTCACACAAACATGAAACCAATTTTCACGTCTGTGCAGCATGTTCTTACTGTCTTCCGCACTCAGAGGATCTCTCGTTTGACAGTCCACCTGGAGTCAGATGCAAACACTTTGCTTCTGGTTGTCCACGCAGACAATGGTGAGCCCCACTCCCCAGCTTTCCATAATAGACAGGCACTATATCGGGCAGCACTTGCTTTCCAGCTGAGCCTTCCTGCTTTCCAGTCTACGCAACTGCTGGCAAACCCATGCACTCCCTGCTGCAGCTCACATTTGCCATGTCTGTGCTGTTGAGCAAACAGGCATCTAGACGTATATGGCCTGCAGGCCTTGAGAAGCGGTACACTGTGCCATGCTTAGAGGCTGAGATTCTGCAGGCGACTGTAGACAAAGACATGTTCCCCATCTACCTCTTGGCTGAGGCTGCTGAGCTCAGCAGGTGCTCCTGCTGTCACAATGTACACACCTAGCCTCTGCCTAGCACATCTCACAACCACACACATGCGTGCTTGGTAGCATCAACTCTGCACAAAGTGCATCTCTGTCATGCTGTAGGACTTCTTTGATGCACAGACTCACCATTGCGCAGCAACATGAAAGATGTGCTAATGGAGTTCATCATGACGTCAATAATGCATGCATTGTGCTAGGCCTTCAATGCCAGCATCAACATCCACATCCACAAATAACGGTTTACCATGCGGCAGACAGATGATGGGGGTGCAGGCTGCTGTCCAGCTTCCACACCACAGTGGGAGAGATCACCATCATTGCCACCCCTGACTGTGAGGCAGACCCTGGTCAAGCCTCCAAAACTGTGCAGATGCGCAGCTTCAATGACCCTGCAAAAGGTATGTTTCAATGCGTGTAGCACTGGCAAGCCAGCTTACAGTGTGCAATGTGTGCGCAAGCCTGGTAAGCTTCCTTGGCATGCCACTCACTGGACTGCAGGCAGTGCAAAGTTTTTGATGGACACTGCCACACTTGCTGTTGCAGCATGAGGGACAGGGACTCATATGCCATCTTGTGTGCTGCGATGACTACTGGATGTGTGTGTGTGATGCAGCTCATGCAGACAAGGCCTTGTACACACAGCTGTCCCTGGATACCAGAGAGGTGTTCCTGCAGTATCAGCACTCTTCAGATGCAGTGTCAGATGTGACGTTCAATCTGAAGGATTTCAAGCATATGCTGTCAATGTGTGAAAGCCTTGGAGCCAGTGTGGCTATCAGATTTGACCAACCTGGCGCTCCGTTAGTGGTTGAGCCCCACTTCAGAGGCAATCATGTGAGCTGATCACTTGGTCTGCACCTGATTGCATCAAATTTGTCAGCTATGAGGTTGCCCTGCGGATTTCACAGCTGCTGATATGTGTGCGTAAACCAATTCTGTTTGATAGATAGTTGAGATGCAGGATCTTTTCCCAGCTCAATTTTGCAAAAGAGGCAAGCAAGCCTTGAGGTGCAGTGTTATCCAGGAGATAGAGTGTGAGGCAGAGCTGGTGCTGGCAACCTTGATGGAGTCACAGCAGGCTGAGCCACTCAGCCAACAGCCCCAGCCAGGCCCTGCTGGAGGCCGGTTCGGTGCAGCCCCAAACAGTGTTGTGCCAGGAGACACTCCTTATGGAGCAAGAGGTAGACAACAACCAGGGCTGTGATGTAGAACAGATTCATGCTCTGTAATCTTTAGGTTATGGTAGCTGTGCCGTCAAGCACTGGGCTAACATATGGTGCTGCAACGCAATACAGGGTCATGGGTCCTGGTCCTGTGCATCTTTATTGCAATGTTTTGTTTGCCTGGCACAGCTTTTGAGCAACTGCGTCTCATCCTCACGAGGACTGCTGCCTGACCTCTGGCTGGCCACACTACCAGAATACTCACGGCAGGGAGCATGCATTACTGGCTGGTACAGCAGTAGGTCAGCAGTGGTTCAGGTTGAGGGTGGTTATGGCGCAGGTGGTCGCACTCCAGGCACAGCTCTGCATGGCAACATGCGCACCCCTGCCACAGGAGCAAGACAAACCCCTGCTTCAAACTCTGGCCATCCTGCTCAGAACCCCTTGAACACCGTTGCAGCAGCAACCACTCGCCCTAGCAGGTTCATGCAAGGGGCCGCCAGGGGCGGGCTACCCGCAGGCCAGCAAGCTGCCCCTGATGACACTCCTGCTGTGCCTGCCAGACCAGCAGGTGATGTGGGTACTGACGCCTCCAACAAAGGGCCCAGCAGCGGTGAGACTTCCGCCCCTCCTTGCTTGGCAGGGTCAGAAGTTCGCAGCTATCAGGCGTCTGAAGCATTTTGTGATAGAAATGCTTCTCAAACCCTTAATGCCGTCGCAATCGTAATCATGGCCATGTGTTGACATTGATGACCTGTATCTACCAGATAGCAGTTTGAAGGGACGTGGCTGGCATCCTGTCAAAGCACTGGCTTGACACGTATCAAGCCAAGGGTCCCATACAGCTGCCTGCATATCAGCAGTTTCAGGCTGCAAAGGCCCAGTTGAAAAGCAGGAGCTCCAAATGGTAACTGTCTCGGCAAAACTTGGGTTCACAAATGCAGGTGGGCGCTTGAGCAGGAGGTTCAGGCCACAGAGCCAAGCAGCAGGTATGGGCCAGGCAAGCAGTGTAGGTCAGCCTCCTGGGCGGCACCAATGGCAGGACATGGCAGACGTGTCTATTTCAGGCAGTGAGGCAGGGCCATCAGGCAGGCATGCAATGCCTGGTGACGACCCCAGCCTCTACACCCACCGCTCCAACAGGTCAGCCCTCTTTACACCCATCTATTCCCTCCAGGCTAGCCCACTCGACACCTACTGCTCCAGCAACTCAGCTCGTTCAGTTGCTGCAGCTACCAACTGCTTGGCTAGCGCATCTATCTGGTGTGATGTAGCAGCAGCGCACGCTGGTACCTATTGAACTGCTCAGTCACACCTTCTGCTAGTGTATAAGAGTTTGAGCGCCTCTAGAGCTTGCAGCTGCATGTACTGTTAATGATCAGGCACGGCAGCATTGCCCGTAGTTGGCTTGCACCAGAGTTCATCATTTTCTTGCTCGCAGACAACCTCACGCTACAAAGCCTTTACGACATGCAAGCACAAGTGCGTACTTCTCTGTATTGCAGAGAGCTGCCCCCAAGCCCAATCTTTCCACCTGAGACTGTGTTTTTGCAACATGAAGATTTGATATCGTCAACAAAGATGTAAACTATTGTGATGGTGCTGAGCAATCGACAGTGATTGCCTGCTGCAGGAGTGGTGAGGCGCCTTCTGTCAAGAACAGTCGCGGATCTGGAATGTACGATGATGGTGAGGTGAGCCTCCAACAGCCTCCCGCAGACCCAGGAGATCAGATGCTAGAGGACTCACAGGAGATGCTGCAAGATGCTGATGCGCCTCTTTCCAACAGGTATGCTTACGTCTTACGTGGGGTCAAGCCTGCCATATCTTGTTTGTTCCAGAATATTTGGCCATGGTCTGGTTGTTGTTGTAGTGCCTTGTGAAATATTGCGCAACAGGACATGAATGTAAGTCGGACAATGTTTGGTACCAGCACTGTCTAACCCAGCTTTATGCACATGATGGAACTGCCTTGATGCAACCGTGTGCTCAGAAGGGTTTGCTGTGTGTCTGGTCAGGTACTTGGCCAATACTTCAACTCCAGATGATGAAGAAGATGCAGATGCTATTCCAGGCACACCCTGATGCACAGTCTGATTGACACAATGTTGCTTTGAGATTGATGCTTCAAGTCTGATGGCTTCACTAGCCTCTCCAATTGGGTCGACATGGTGGGCGTAAATAGCTGTAAATGTGTGGGAAGCAGCTGCACAACCCCTGCAGTCTGACAGGCAACACAGTGTATTGCGGTACCTATTGCTTAAGACTGAAAATGGCTTGCCACAAAAGCTTCATGAATATCTGTAGTGATGAGTCATCATCAGGCTGCACAAACTGCCTGTCCCACCACAGGCACCTTCAGGTAAGTAATGGATCAGTAATAACCCGGTGATTCATTATTGATTACTTAATGGGCAGACCGTTCCTGGCCAGATGGTCTAAATCGAGCCTGCCTGGCTCATGAGGTCGCACACCGCTGACTCAATTGGGTGCAATCATGAGGCGTTACACATATATCACAGGGTCCCATTGCAATGTGGCTTCAAGCAGGACTTTTTGCTGCATTCAGCATGACGCGCAATACAACAGGCAGGAAAGAGGCATATGCATGCATGTTTGCCCCAGGTGCAGGCAAAGGTTGAAGTATGGTCAACTTACATACTGTGCACAAGCAAGCTCGACCGTTACGTGGAGGCCTTTGTTCTCAAACAAGGCCCGCAGTCCGTTCCGCAGACGCACCCGCCGCGCGAACGACCTCAGATCTGGCGATAGTCCTGAGCTATGAAATCGAATCTCGCTAGATTTAGACTCATCAGCTAGATTCCGTGATTCTGTTGGGCCAACAGGCGTTTGATAATACGCGAAGCACTTACTTGTCTGGCGGTAAGTGCTTCTCTGCAGGCTTACTGCAGTGCAGACTCCTTTTACATGGTCCCTATCAGGCTGGCCGTAAGACGTTTAGCCTTGTAAGCATATGCGACCTGCTGAGATGGTCCACTGCTGGACGAGTGCGCACTCGCGCAAGTTACACAACGCGGCACACAATAGCCATTGCGCAAGATGGGCTCAGGCAAACACTTTGTTCCTGCTGAAACCTGCTCTTCGAACAGATCGACTCCCTAGCCTGCCCATCAGAATCGTTGCTCAGACAGAACCAGACGACGCCTGGGCCTCACCGTCACCAGACCAAGCAGACAGGTGAGAAATGTTCTGGAGTTATGCCAGTCTCATAGTCCACAGTCAAATTGTCAGCTGGTCTCATTGGTGGAGGTGGGGACCAGTGTGTTTCAGTATGCACAGAATCTGCATAGGCACCTGTTGTTTGAGCTGATTGGCTGATTTCAACTGCCAATCTGCTACCATTGTTGAGAAGCTAATACTACAAGTTTGCAAGCACAATCTGCTGAGCAGGTACATGTGCCCTGCAGGCTATACTAGAGTTCAGGCCAAGCTTGCAGGACTTTCAGGAGCTTGTACCGCGGTCATCTGCACTGCAGCGTGGCGTCCAGCACAGACTGCTGGGCATCAGATTTGCATGCTGGAGACAACATTGCAATCACCAGCTGGCTGTTAGGGCTGCCAGGGTTCAGGCCCATCTCCACGCAGCTGAAGGGCATAGGCTCAGAACTGCCTTTGCTGCCTGGCAACATGCTGCCCATGATATCTCAACCCGCAGGCAATGGGTGAGCGTCTGTTGCTGACATGTTGAAGATATGCTGAGCACCTGGGCCAACATATGTTGAAATAACTTGGTCCGTTGATTGATTGATTGATTGATTGATTGATTGATTGATTGATTGATTGATTGATTGATTGATTGATTGATTGATTGATTGGTTGATTGGTTGATTGATTGGTTGATTGATTGATTGATTGCTCGACTGATTGATTGATTGAGTGTTTGATTGATTGATTGATTGATTGATTGATTGATTGATTGATTGATTGATTGATTGGTTGGTTGGTTGGTTGGTTGGTTGGTTGATTGGTTGATGCATCGATTTACGCTTTACCCCCCTGTAAATTGCAGGCTGAGGCTGCTGCTGCAAGAACTGGCTGGGCAGAGAGGTTGACAGCTTTGGAGATCAAGCTTGAGCAGCTTACACAGTGCATACAACTCCAGGTATTTTGCTGTATCCATCAGCATGCATGCAAGTTGCTCTGCAGATATGATTTACAAATGCCAGCTGATGGCGTGTGAGATGCATGTTGACTATCGTTGAAACAACGATGTTTACGACAATACTTGCGTAATGCACTGCTTGTTAGCTGCTGCGCTGTATTGCAGCATCTCTTCTATCATGCACGCTGTGCGCTGATGCATGCACAATGCTGCGCAGAATCAGATGCCTGGCCAGACTGGCGCAAGCAGTCCGAGGCTGACAGGAACAGAGGCGGTGCTTGACAGAGTGCCCCATCGTGCACCAAGCCAGGTGAAGGTATGTCTGCAGACTTCCCTTCAGGCTTCTAAGTGTCACCTACGCCTTGCTAATCATCTGCCTGGCTCATGGTATCACAACTTGTGACTCGTGTTGTCTCACCTGCAGGGTGTGTCATCATCCACAGTGATTGCTGCTCAATCTGCAAGTTGGGAAGGTGCCACTCTTGACGATACCTTGGACCATGATGACAAGCAGCAGGTGATCAGTCTTTCTTGTGCTGGACCATGCTCTGTCTAGTGTATAAAGCATACTTTGAATTGTAGATAGTAATGTGTACATAGTAGTGTATACATAATCAGCTTGGTGAGGTATGGTGAATCAGGGTTGTCAGTGTCACAAACAGCATGTCAGTGGGCGCAAGTGGTGAGCAAATGCCAATGTGCCATTGTGTTATATGTAGGGAACCTCTGATGCAAGGCAGATGCTACAGCAGAACGCACTCTCTGCTGTGACCCTGTTCAGCCAGGATGGTAGGGATATAGCAGCCAGCCAACGCTCTTCTTACACCTTACCTGAAGTGGATGTTGAAAAACATGAGCAGGAGCTCTCCACTGGTTCAACAGACGCTGTGCCTGTTGCTGTTGTGGCTCACCGTATACCAGCAACTGGTCTCAAGGTACATGCTATCATGTCTTCGTTGACTCACTACTGCTTGTGCTGTTCAGGATGGTGCACTGTATAGTGTGTGCTCTGTCTCATCTTGGGCTTAAGATATGAAAGCTGCTGGGCAAGCTGTTACCTTGAATCCTTGCTCTGTAGGATAGGGTGATGTTGTACAAGAACATGCAGCAGGTGTGGCATTCCTTGGAGATGCTGCGGCTGAGCCCTGGTTGCCTGGCTCCCACACGTGCCACCACCAGTGCTTTCCACCTGTCCTGCCCTCCTTACATGATGGCACACATGGTGACCATCCTCATCGCTGCACCTGTGCGTGTTGTGTCTACAGCATTTTGACTTGCTACTGCCAGAAGAGTTGCTCTCCTTGCTTGTGCATTTGTGCATGCTGTCATTCACTCAGGCTGATGTCAAGACCCTGTATGAGGTGTTCAAATCAGCTTTCTACAGCATCATCAGAGGAAAACACTTTTCACCAAACTACCAGCAACAGAAATTCAGGCTCTTGCTTGAGCAGATTGTTCACCAGCATGGTTGATAACCAAGAAAATGTTTTGCATCACATTCACCTGTGCTTTTGAGCCACAATGTCTGTCTGATGTGTCTCGTAACCGGCTCCACCCCCCAGTGTATAAAGAACTGAATGCAAACAAACACTGTCAGCAGGCAAGAATGTTATGATCTTCTGGTGATTGTGATGCCTTTATATGCTTATTTTGTGGCTCTCGTGTGCATGCGCAGCAGCAAAAGACTTTGCAGTGGCCTACCAGGCAGGGTGAAGTGGGTGGTGGTGACAGCATATCCCCTGGTCGCCCCCCTGGACCCCTCCACCTCCACCCGCATCTGCATCTCCACAGGCAAGCCTTCATGCTCCACTCAATCAGCCTGCGATTGGCAATTAGTCCCTCTGCCTTGTCATGATTACCCTTTGCCTCCTGTCTGGGCATGCCATCACTCAACCCATTACCTTCCTACCAGTGCCAAATCATCCTTTGGCCTCTGCTTGCTGCTGACCATGCTTCCACCTGGTCTAAGACTACTGCAAGGCTTGCACTGCTACTGCTACTACTACTGCTCTTACTACTGCTACTGCTGTTACTACTGCTACTGCTGTTAGATCTGCTACAGTAACTGCTGTTACTACTGCTACTGCTGTTACTACGACTGCGACTACTGCAAAACTGCTATTGCTACTGTAGCAGTTCTACTGCTACCACCATTGCTACTGCTGCAGTGCAAGGTTGGCTCCCTTTCCGCGTACCTGCACCTGCAGCAAAGCACTTCCTTGGTACATCTGGCTAGCTTGTGTTATGTGGTGGTACAGGCAAGCTGGAGGGGTACTGCACTCTGGCTGAGCTAGGTGCTACAGAGGTGGTGCCATGCCTGCTGGATGCTGGCACCACTGACCATAGCCTGCGCAAGGTCCCTGGCAATGTGGCACACAAAAAGGCCCCACTGTCATGTGCCGCTCTTGCCAAGGTGTGTGCTGAAGAAGCAGAGGCCAGCAATGCAGCTCGCCAGGCTCGCCTGCAGCGTGAACAGGAGCATGAGCAGCACCTGACATCCTGTCACCACATTCATCAGGTGCCCTTCTCTGGTGTTTCAAGCTCTCATACATCTTTTGTGCACCGCAAGTGATATACTTCGGTGTGTTGGAACAAGATTTGTCACTGTTGTAAGGGCCAACAGGTGCCCCTGGAATCTTTCAGGCAGGGCAACACAAGTCTTCTGCTTTGAGCTGTGTCATCTGCAAACCACAACAGAGGTATCTAGTTGGCATCCTCATTGCACTCCAGGTCACGCATGAAACCTGAGTGTTGGATGCAGCAGCTCTGACCATTCTGTTTGGTCAAAACTGCCTCACACATTGCTTCATACATACGAGCACCTCGCTGGCAGCTGAAAGGGCAATAAGGAACCCTGCATCGAGCGCTCACAGCTGCTAAATGCAATCTTGTGTGGGATCTGCAGGCTAGACTGGCCATCTGTGATGCCAGAACAGCAGAGCTTCAGGCTGATCTCAGGTCTAGAGTGGTTGAGGTGGCAGATGCAGCTTGCCAGACAGAGTCCAACCACCATCTGAGCAGCTCAGGCAAGTCAACTGCTCCAGCTTCTGACTCTGCATTTCACACACCGTCTGTGTCAGCTGCTACCTCATTGTCTGGCCTGGCACTTGACTCAGCGGCTGACTGTAGCAGTGCTGACTGTGCCAGTAGTGGTGCACCCTCCAGCGTGGTTCAGGTCTCAGTGGATGCACCTTGGCAGGCACTGCAGGTCTACAGCAAAGCCAGCAAGCAAGCACCACTGCGGTGATACAGCCTGAGAATGGGTCAACAGCTGAGAGCGCCAGCATGAGAGAGCCTGGTGCTGCTTCAGACTCAGCAGGCATTGCAGCTAGGGCCAACAACCCAACAGCTGCCTGTAGCTTCTTGCTAGGGAAGCAGGCATCTGTAGACGTGGTAGAGACCTGGATTCAGCCCAGTCAGCATGCGGAGAGCAGCACGTCTGCACAGACAGAGGCTCAGAACGTTGTTGCGGGGGCAAGGACGGCGACAGCAGCCAATCAGAATCGGTCACACAGACGCAATCTGGTTGCTTTCATGAGCCTTCATGTTGCCAGCAGACTGCTGAGAGTCATGCACCGGTGAGGCTCACTAAGTTGTTCAAGTGAGCAGGGGCAGGTGACTGACTCCAGGCTTGTCTGCATTCTGCACACCAATGACGCTGCTTCATGAGCATGACTGAATGCTCGTCTGCCATGTGACATGTCCTGTGGCAAAGGCAAAATATAGGTGATAACATAACAGTAACATCAATCCCACTCGTTCACGTCTTCACAGGAAGCCAACCAATCCAGCTGTCAGTTCGTCACTCACTGCCTCCATAAGCCAAGGACACACAAACTGAAATGTTGCATTCGACAATGGCTTCTTGCCAGCCTAGGTGAGCATCAGCATGACATCATCTGCACAGTCAGCTTCACAATGACTGTTTGTCAACAGGCACAGGCAGCCCATGAAGCCTTTTGCCAGCAGCCAAGAGGTTCCTGGACATACTGCTGGCAAGCTTGCCGACTTCAAACCCAGCTCCACCTGCAGGGAGCAGCAACTACATTGGGTGAGTATGAGTTGTACAGACAATGACTTTACACACATTGTTCGCTCTTGGCGAATAACTACTGTAGTGTTTTGCCTTTGCAGTGTCCGTATTGCTGTCAGTGTCTGTATTGCGGTCAGAATACATCAAACTCCCTTCAGTGTAGCTCTTGACCTTGCAACTGCTTGAATCATGATTATCTCGTAAAAGCTCAAGCTATATTGTATTGCTATACACTTTACCATTACCATAAGATTGCAAAGTGATACGATTTGTGCTTTCTATGCTGTTATATCACAAAGTACTGTTGCTTACCTGCAGGCTATGATGACTGAGGCAGCAGGACCCAGCAGTGCAGCAGCGCTGGGTGGTACACAGGTATGGAAGGCAACGATGCCTGCATGGATCAAAGACCATGCCAGGGCTGGTGGACAGGGGCTCATGTTGCTACCTGCGATGCAGTTCCACAACTTGCTATACCCTGCTGTGTTGGCATAGTGTGCTTGTTGAAAGGCAATGCCATCCGGCATGTCCTGTGCTGTGGCATGCTGCACCATGCCGGCAAGCCACATGTGGATTGCATCCTACAGTGCCGTGCTTGATGACACAGCGCTGTGAACCAAGACAACCTGTGCCCTCATCAGCTTTTTGCAAACTTGCAACGCTGACACCTGGGATACTGGCTTGTGCAGAGTTCATCAGGAGCGTCACCGCTGCCTGGAGAGGCCTCAAGGGGTGACAATGCAGCAGCAACGTGCCAGTGTGATGGTGGGGCCATGCCTACCCATGATGGGGTGGTGCCTACATGTGCGTGCATGCCTAGCATGGGGGTGGCAGGGGTTGCAGCAACAATCGTGCATCAGGTCAGCTGTGGACAGAACTCTACTGCATTCCTACGTATCTGCCGTGACCTAGCACACCTAGTGCTGTGGGTTTTTGTCTTGGCAGCGTGCTGTGGCAAGCTGCTGTAAATTGCCCCAACTTGGTGGTGATGCGCTCCTGTTGTCTCTTCAGTAAGTTTCTGCGTCTCATCATTGGCGTCACACTCTGCAGTTGGCTCTGGCGACCAAGGTGACACAGCTGGAAGCAGACAAGCAGCGCTTGCGAGGCCGAGTTTTGGAGGCCCTGTCCTTGGCAGACAGAGGGGGTGAGAGCTTCAAGAAAGTCTATCAGAAGGTAAATTGACAGACATGACCGAGCTACTGAAACTTTGGGTGCTGCCCTGCGTGTGTCTCAGCTGATATGTGTGCCTGCATCTGCACTGCTGTATTGAAAGACTTGACAAAGCCTCATGTCTGTGTAACGCTACCTATTGTGATGACCATCGGCTGTTATAATGGCACGATGCTGCAAGTCGACTTTGCATCAACTATGAACACTGCCACACTTTCAGGATTTGAACACCACGTGATGTGCATGCAGGCGCTAGAGCAACAGTCCATCATTGCAAAGCTGAAGGGGCGCTTGGAGTTGGCATATGACCAGTATGAACAGCAGCAGGTCTGCATTGGCATTTGATGCTTGCATTGTCTCCAGGCGGATGTAATGGCTGCAGTCCAGTTGTGCATACAAGTAGTGCAGAGTGACATTGCCTTGCATGATGGGCTTACTGATGTGCATGGGCATTTCAGGCAACGCATCAAAGTACTGTTTGCTGCTGTTGTGTGTCAGAATAGAATATGTCATACGTGCTCAAAAGTCACTATCTGACCTCCAAGACAGTCTCAACACCGAAGTCAGGCATTTCAGTCTGGTGACAGGTGTATATATTCTTGCAGGACAACTTCAAGAAATTTGTGCATGAATTGGAGGAGGTGCATGAACAATGGGATGAAGATGTGCGGGAGTTTGTGTGCAAGGTGTTTGACCATGTGACCCCTGCAGCAGAGGTACGGTGCCCCAAGGACATGGAGGCACTGGTTTGGCAGGATGTGCAACAGATCATCAGTCAACGGGGTCCTCAGAAGAGCCGTGCTTACCTGAAGCAGCTTCTGAGTACCTGGCATGAAGGTGAATGCAGTCAATGTCTGGTCACTGAATCCTGCGCATGTCTGAGTTGTCACGCTGGCTGGTCAAAATGCTGTAATGACATGCATGGGGTGCAAACCGGTGCCTGGCAACAACACACGAGAGGACAGGACAGGACAGGACACAGTCAGGTTGCCAGTATGTGTTCAATGCTTGCCTGCATGAGCCCTGACATTGGCATGTGTCCTGCAGACAAGAATCGGCAAGCCATGAAAGGGACGCACAAAGTCATATCACAGATCCTGATTGAAGGGCTAAAGCAATGTTGAGGTGGCAAAACTGTCCAGTGTTTGAGGACAGTTTAGTATGAAGAACAGAAATGGCACAGAGCATTCAGGGCGCCAGTACATAATGTTGAAGAGTGCGAGGTGGATCCATGCTTCCTCAAGAGAGTCAGATCAGGCAGTTTGATGTCAGCAGGTTGGCTGGCTCAGAGCTCAGCAGGTTGGCTGGCTCAGAGCTCAGCAGGTTGGCTGGCTCAGAGCTCAGCGAGTCAGAGCTCACAAAATCAGCAGACTTAATGCACATTCACCAAGTGTGCCTATTTTCCTGGTATTGCCTTCTATAACTTTCCAGTATTAGTTTGTTGGTCAGCACAGCAAACCAGCAGAAGCAGGGTGAAGTAGGGTTGCAGCCTGAGCAGCAACAGCAGCCCCCTGAGGGGACCCTGATGCTTGCCGTCGCCCCTTTCCACCTCCCTGTTCATGTTCAGCATCTAGTCTACACGCACCAAGCATGCTGCTGACAGGATTGTATGCCTGTTATGGGATGTGACCAGCAAGAAGCGAGGGTAGCAACGCAGCCTTTTAAGGTAAAACAAATTTGGCGGCAGCAGCAGCAGCTGCTGCTGCAGCAGCGCCTTGATGTGACCCAGATGCTTGACATCCTCTCCAGTGTTTGGCATCTGGCCCCACACAAATCAATCAGCTGGCATGAAAATGCTGCTGCTATGAATATTGACCAGCCAGAAGCAAGGATGGCAGCACAGCTTTTAGCAGCAGCAGCAGTGCTCTAATGTGACCCAGATGCTTGGCTTCGCCTCCAAGGTACAGCATCTGGCCCACACAGGTCCACAATGCAGCTGGCATGATATTTGCCCCTGCTATAGAGCCTGACCAGCAAGAAGCAAGAGTAGCAGCGCAGCCTTTGGCAGCAGCAGCAGCGCCTTGAAGTGACCCTGATGCTTGGCTGCCCCTCCAAAGTATAGCATCTGGTCTACACAAATCAACCATGCAGCTGGCACAATAGCGCCCCTGCTACCAAGACCAACCAGCAAGAAGCAAGGGTGGCAGCGCAGCCTTCAGCAGCAGCAGCAGCAGCAGCGCCCGCATGTGAAGGCAGCTACAGTCAAGACCTCAGGTAACACACACAAGTGCTGGTGTGACTGCTGTCTGTCTTGCACTGCATAGCATGTGGCAGCAAGGGCACTGCCTTGAAAAGGGAAAGTCTATCCAGGTGCCACTGGTGTGGTTGCAATGAACCGACATGTGCACCATCACAGAGCATTGATAGCTGACTGTGTCTGTGACCACCTGTAGGCCTGAAAATGCCAAAGCCGCATGTACACTTCATCTGCTCAATGTACGCATTGTGGTGCCTGCCATTTGACTTTGACGCATACTGATTGCTCGACCCTGGATGCCTGGCGTAACTGAATCTGGTGTGCATGCTGTAGGTGCCATGTCACAGAATAAAAGCAAAGCAAGGCAGTCATGTCAAGGCATGAGCCTAAGTATCATAATAGTATACTATGTGTCTCGAGACCAAGATTCAAACCGTTTTTGTCAGGCAGCAGCAAAGCAGTGTTGGAAGCCACAAACCACTGGGAGCGCAGTCTTGTACCATGTCGGTGCTTCGCCTGGAAGCTAACTTGTTTTGCTAAACAGAACTGTGAAGTTGGGTCCAGCTTGCTGTTTGCCAGCTGCGTTGCTGTAAAATTGACATCCTGCTTGCACCAGGTGTTTTAACTTAGAAGCATTATCAGGTTCAACAATCTGCTGCAAGCACTGCACACATTATCTGCGTTCAACTGGTTCAACAATCCTGTTCTTGCGTGCATATGCCAGCGTAGTTGCCGGTAGGTCTTGCCAGCTGCAAGACCAGCGGCGTTGCGCAACGCACTCAGCACACAATTTGTGTAAGCAAACGCACTCAATACACAATGTGTGTCAGCAAACGCACTCAACACACAATTCGTGTAAGCAACCGCACTCAACACACAATTTGTGCATGCAAACGCACTCAATACACAATTTGTGTATATTGCTATAGATCCAACTCAACAGACTGACAACCCCAGCCCTCAAAAATCCCTTGAAGGCAGGTGTCTTGGCCCCAAACAATCTGTGCCCATTTGAGGGCACCCCTCAAAATTTCGTGGGGCTCGACAGGGCCCTCCGGGTGGTTTAGTCATAGGCTTCAATTCAAACAGTTTCACGCCAACAGGCTATATATAGCCTATAGATTTCTGCGTTTCAGACCACTTTAGGGAGATATCTTGCATATCCTGCGTACGACCACACACCTTGCTGCTGTTCCCGGTTGCCATGTGAGCAGAAAAAGTGCATAGAGCGACGACAAACAGTTAGTTAGCATGTTGGTTGAAGTAGATGAGTTCTGCGCTGTGTTCGCATGTTGTGACGAGAAGCGTACAGTCGAGGAACAACTGGGAAATATGCTGGGAACGTACGGCACAGACCCTCGGACAGCGCCATCACCACGCTCAATCAAGGTACTATCTGTTGAAGTGGAATATGTTTTGCCTGTGCGATGGTTAAGCTTGGGCAACCTGCGGTTGGCAGCAACTTGTTTTCATGGCGTAGCTCTTGAATTGACTCCACGTTGATCACATCAAGCTTTAAACTTAAGATCGACATTAGTCTACTTTGACGATTTTGGCTGTCCTGAAGGGAATGGTGAACAGGAGCGCTACAGTGCCAGAGTCTTTGCAATCTAAGTGGATCTACATATTAGCTTCACAGAGAACAAGACGCCTTCTGGAGGGCGTTTGGAAGTTGCAGGCAGCACTTGTGACCTTTGAAGCCTTGGGACAAGTAAGTGTATTCTGAAGCTTGATTGCACACTGAGCTGCCAACATCATATTTGTGAATCTACTTTTATCCTTGTGTGAGCAAGGATCGGATCAGAAACTCTAAATAGAGCTTGCCTGCGTGCGTGCAATGAACACTGCTGAAAGCCTGTTCTTGCTAACAGGCAGCAAATTAGGCAACAAACCTCAAATCTGGAGCTAAAAAGTGAGAAACGTCGCAGGTGGTCAAGCAGCAGAGCAAACCAAAAAAACCATGCGAGGACCAGCTTCAGCACTGTCCCTGGAATTGTGGACTTGTTGGAGGTGGCATAGAGCAAGTAGGACTGGATGTAACGGTTAGCCCAGCAGTCTTCATCAAATACAGCTCCTCTGGACCACCTCAGGTGATGAAGGCTGATTGCTGATGTCTGCTCCTCAAAATAACTACTTTTGCTCAATGAGTTTCTTGTGGACTTCTTCGCACAGTTGTAGCTTGTACTGCAATCAAACGTCCACTGACGATGTGTAGGGACTAGCCCGCAGCAACAAAACACAGTCATCAACATTGAGCGCTGCATCCATGACTCTGCTGGATGTGCTGGACAGAGTTCCTGCGTTTATGCAGTTTTAACTTTTCACAGAAAGCTAGATGATTGCAA
>JAABUO010003896.1_pt1 | contig 17687 bp, 11 predicted proteins | sample 5559291 | NCBI WGS metagenome assembly JAABUO01 (sample SAMN10711878, study PRJNA513372) | rock metagenome | isolation source: Antarctica rocks | place: Antarctica: Victoria Land, Finger Mt sud | reverse complement strand
AGAGGGCAGGAAGGTATTGGCAGAGGCAGACTTGCGGAGCTCCGGAAGCTTTTGTACGAGAGCAGATGGACGAGTGCGCTGTTTGATACGCGCCGATGGGTACGGGACTTGGAAACGGCTTATGACGAAGCCTGGAATCGGTGGGTGGCTGGAGAAGGAGGGGACATATGGCTATGAGGGGTTACATCTTATATTTAGCGCACATTGGGCTTTGGGAACGGACGGGATTGGGCATGGGAACGGCAAGTGGGAAATGGGAAATGGGAAATGGGGTCAAGAGAGGGGAGTTTCTGGCACAAATGGGAGGGCACAAATGGGAGGATCGGGCATAGCGAAGTGCTCGCTTTGCCATGGTCATGCATTGCTGATGAAGGATTGTCATGGGCGAACGTGAACTTGGGCTCATGCCATTTGGCAAGGGTCGCTACACGAGCCTTCTGATTGCAGCACGTAGACGGATATTTCACTTCAGGCTTGGGGGGCGGGGGCTGAAAGCTTGGATACTTAGTTTTCTATAGGTAATGTCTACATGTGAAAGGGGCAGATGCGTATCAACTAAAGACATTTCTTGTTATGCACTTCTTGATTGTTCGTGATTAGTACTGTCGTTATTATTGATTGGAGTTGGAGGTCTGTTGGGGTACTGTGTATTAGGTATGCAAGATCTCCGCATGTGAAGTATCCTGTTGATAGATACGGTAAGTCAGATCTCAAGATCTTGCAGGAGGATTTATCAACCCACGTACGTAGTACAGTCCCTGGATTCCCAGCTCGCTTGTGTACGAGACCGGCGGCATGGTCATACGAACCGTGATATAGTAGTACTGGGTCCATCCTATGTCTTATGCTCTTACTACCTGCTCTCTTCTCTCTCTAGCTTTCGGATCAAATCCAGGAGTTAGAATAGTTGAAAGTAAGGTGGCTGGTTGTTAAGCAGTCGGGTTAATTACCTATTATTGCTCCTCTCCAGCAACCTACGTATTTCCATCAGTGTTTCAAGTTATATACAGTCGGGTATTGACTTAGGCTTACAAGATAGTTGCTCTGCCTCTTCTTCCGGTCAGTCAAGGTATTAAGTCCCCCATTGGGAAGATCAGGGACCTCGTATCTAGAGTTTGGGGGGGTGGGGGGGGTGAGATTGGGTTGTCTATTCCCGTTGGTAGCCTAAAAGTAGCTGATTGATTTGCATACAGACAAATTGTTTGTTCGACATTACTGGAGTACGAGTACATGGAGTGGTCCTGTGGTAGACACCAGAACTCTGACCTTGATACATACTGCACTACATGTACAACGACGTCTTCATCGAGGTCGAAGATCTGCCATCCACCGGGGATTTGGATCTTCTGGACCATCGCAGGCTTCTCAGGCTATTCCGCCGAAGTAGCGATGAAAGGAAAGAAGTCTTCAATGGCGTACGCTTACACTCCAACTTGTGAGACTAATGTAGGTACATTGCTGGTGACGAGTAGGTACCTACCGCAGTAAAGCCAAGATCGTGTCAGATCGATCCAGCCATGTGCAAATCATGCCCGGTCGAGCAGCACGCTTCCCATGCAGAAGGAGATGAGATGAGATCGATAGCATTATCTCGTCACAAGTACTTTGACATCCCACAACTAAAGTACCGAAAGTACCGAAAGTACTGCTCAACCGTGCAACTCCAATCTCCCCATTCCTGATCCAATAATCATTGAATAATAAGAAGAAACGAGGGTACTTTGTCTTTCCATGATTCCCTATCGAATATTGATCGATCAGTCGAGGAGTTTATCACCGAGAGCTTATTGTATATATATATTTTTAGGTATTCTTGGGCTTAAGATCCCCTTTTGAGGCCACCTTTTGGCGCTCGGAGTCGAAATATATTATACGTCGAGGTACTTTGTCTACCTTGACCTCCAGATACCTCCATCATACCTCCCTCCCTCAGATGGTGGCCGTTGGGAGTGGCATCGAGTATTGTACTTCAATTACTGGCTCTATTCCAGGGTTTCATGAACAATACCATCATGAGGCACAGGCTAGCCAAAGATACTTTACGTGTATTATGCATTGTTGCACTTGACCGGTACGCTCGGCATTGTAGGGATATAATTACCTAAGTACAGTATCATGATTACTTTGTAAACAAAACATAAGTAGTTTGTAGTAATTAATTAGTATAAGTGAAAAGAAACCCGATATGTAGCTATTACTAAGGTAGGTAGCAGGTAATTAGACAACGCCTGTGATAAGCGGTAAGCCATAGTAAGGTACCAAGCGCCCAAAGTGTCCCCAAGAGTTGGACACGCACCAACGGACCCCGCCGGCCGGGATCTCGCCCGAAAAAAGACATCAAGCCCTTCGACCCGGAATAAGGTACTTTAGGGCAAAGCAGGTCTGTCGCTCCGGGCGCGAAACCGTAACCAGACATATCTAGCGAGGTCACAACAAGAAATTACCTGTAGAGATGCAACTAGGTCAGCTGCCATGCTTCATGCAGCCACCCAAATGCAGGAGTCCATTGGTACAACTGCTTCATCACAGACGTCAGAACCGTCGGCTGCGTGCCATGTCCAATCTCCCACGAAACGTTCTTCTTTCAGCCTCGGGGAAGTACTTCTGTGACCTGTCAAGTCTGCGAGCATGTTTAGTTGAGATTGCGGTAGTGGTCGCAGTGAGACGTTGGCTGCAAAGAGTCATGTCTCGTAATCCCGGATTTCCCACCTTGCATGCCTGACAAATGGGTCCTGCAGCGCAAGCGTGGTTTTTTTGTCGGAACGAAAGGATCTCGATGATCGAGGCACTACCATCCCCGTTGGATCTACTGATTTGGATCAGATGGAATCCTGCGTAAGCGTATATTCTTACGTTTCACCTTGCGCCGTTGCTCATTAAGTCGTCAGGGTTGTTTCGAGACAGACGATAGAGAGAAAGATGAAGTGGACCATGCGCTCTGGAGGACCTAGCACGTACTGTAGTGTACATCGTAAGTGGCAGAGTAGCGTGATAAAGGTGTCAATTGGTTCCACGGAAGAGGGCACCGATAGTTAACTCAGTCAATGCCACTCGTTGGATTAAGATGATGGAGATAGCAGGCCCCTGTCTACCTTATGTGATCTGCTGTCCGATCCTAGCGTCATGACCTAAGGCGCTAATGGGTTAGCCATGCGCTTCTACGGCCGAGAAGGCAGATTAGAGAGAATCGGAATGATGCCACTACCTTATGCAAGTACAGGCATGGGTCGCCGATTAATTTTATACTTTCGTACATGCTCGGCTGAAAACATTCTGTTAACCGGGAGGAAACAACTCAAACGAGTAAAGTACGGTAACGAAAAAAGTACCTTTAATCTACCAAGTAGTGTTTCTTGATCGGTCTGATCATGAGCGAGGAGAGACTCCACTACATTCTTACCTTCCTTTACTTCGTAAGTAAGCCGCATCGCTACGTGTCTCACAGTGAACTAACGTTTCTAATGTTGTGCTAGATGGCCCATTGACCAAGGCGGGAGACCCCTGTAAAAAAGAGACGAGACAAGAAGGAAACGGCTAAAGGGCGCAAGAATATGGATCGATCCGATAGAAGATGCTGCTGGGTTCTATGCTGGAAAAGGCGGTCAATCAATGGTTGTTCTCAAAAGAGAATGATTTCAACCGATGCGACAGTATAGGCCAAAAAGTGTACGTATTGTGGTTTCATGAGCCGGTTTGAGATTAGATGTCCTCAGTGCTCTCTGTACCACTCAACGTAAGGTGGTACAAATCTCACGATCTGAGCATGTGGCCGTTATGACGATTGATGGATGGGTACATGCGCCTTGCAGCAAGTCTCGGTTTTTCGGGTCCAGGAGGGATTCGCTAAAGAAGTTCCATCGACGATGACTCGCCGGCGAAAGGCGTTTTGCTCTTGCATGCATGATCTGAAAGCGCCAAATTGGGGTCTAGACGATTCGATTGTATCCCAGCGCCAAGGTTCAAAGCATGAGACGTGCTTCCTTAGCGCAAGCCAAACCGATCCCAGGCTGGCTGAAGTTCTGATTTCTGGATACTGTGCGTTCCACTACTTGTACTCTTGTAGACTCTAAGGTAGAGTACATACCTTAGTAAGAATGCCCAAAGTAGGTCACTATGTCAATTCTTTAACATATTACATGGTCTGGGTGGTCACTGGCCATCACCTCCATTCCACAAAGTCTCAGTAGGTAAATTAGTCAATTTTCGGGCTTTTTCTTCTTTGAACAGCTGTCATCAAAAACAACGTAAGGCTGGCCGAAGACGGTTGGGAACGTTGGCACACTAGCATGTTTTTGAGAGTGGTATCCAAGTTATAATTCCCTAGTCTCTACTACACTACCACGACCATTCGAAATAGTTAAAGAGCTCAATCAATATATCTGTAGCTAAGGTGCTTATCACCACCTATTTTACTCTGGTTTATCACTTTATGTAGTATTTTAGTGATCTCGTTTGCGTACTGTATTCGGTTACGACCTTGGAGGATTGGGTATTGGCATAATCGTCATTACCTGTCCATGGTTGAGTTCTTTCTTACCCTTGTCTGGGATCCTTGCAACGCATCATCTCATCATCCATCATAAGTTCATAACTAACAAGACACACACCTCTTACCCTAGTACATTTCAAGTACATCGTAGATCTAGATCCGGACTACTGTGGTAGTAGTATTCTAAATTTCCTAAACTGCACTCCAATGTTTCCCAAACTAGTATCTCCCGTGAACGCCTCTCTCACTTCTCACGCGGCTGAATTTCAAGCTTGTCCAACTATTCCGTACTCGCCAATGTTACGCCCCCTGTTTCCTGTTTCCTGTTTCCTGTTTCCTGTTTTGTTCCTTTCCTTCCTGTCCTTAGCTTATCTCCTATTATTGGACTCCCGTTGTTCAGCCAATACACACTTCATTAGTGAACTTGTGATCCTTGGTAGCTGGCAGCAAACCCCACAGTGCGATCTGAGATCTCTACTTCATTCTTCTCACCCCCCACCCAGTGACCCAAGAAGTAAAGTACGGTAAGGTAGTCTTAGTGTCACTCAGCTTCCTAGTCGATCTTTCCATTCTGTCCCCACCTTTCCGTACAACCGCTCCGTCCCAAATCCGCCGCTACTCTCTACCTACCTTACCTTACTCCAACCCACTCTCCCCACATATTATCACATTGAATCACAGCATCACCATTTACCTTCACTCTTTCCATCCCACATTCTCTTCAAGAACATCCATTCGAAAGCTTTCATACTCGCTGAATCAGCCATTTGCATTTCGTCTGATATTGTTGTATGCTCCCCATTAAAAAAACAGATATCAAGTACTTACATCTAGTACAGAACCTATCATTACATACGAAGTGAATGTTCAATCGGATTGTGTGAACCCTCGAGTAAGTTGGCTGTTGCGACTTACGGATTTCTTGCGCTTGAAACGAAATGGGCTCTCATAAACGAGGACCTTGGTCCACGGGTGAAGACGGATATCTTCTCCAGCTCGTCCAAACCCAGGGTGCCCATAACTGGGTCAGGATATCCCAAATGATTGGCTCTCGGTCTCCCAAGCAATGCAGAGAGCGGTTTCATCAGAATCTAAAGCCTTCACTGAATCACGATCCTATCACGCCTGAGGAAGGTGCTATCATTGAGAGACTCGTTGGCGAAATGGGCAAACGTTGGGCTGAGATCGCTCGCCGCCTACGAGGTCGTAGCGACAACGCCGTTAAGAATTGGTGGAATGGTGGGATGAATCGTCGACGTCGCATTGTAGTCCGACGAGAGGGCAGCTCTCACTCGGGGCAAGGCTTTGATGAGAAAACGCAAAAGCTTTCTTACGCCAGGCCGATCTACAATGCGCTCCCACGCCCTGTCAAACACATCATGATTTCGTCGCCTCAAAGAAGAGTCGAAGCGCCGTTAATATCACCTGCCTCCTCTCAGGTCTCCATGACGGATTCGATTGGAGATACTCCTTCCCTTGTGTCGGATTCCAGCTCCCATATCTCGGCGTCCCCCAATATCGCCAGGTTCACCCCGAGGCTCCCACCCCCCCGAACTCCTCGAGCGAGCTCATATGGACCGACGCTCCCAAGCATGCAGTTTCGTGCCAGTGATTTGACCTACCACAACACATCATCCCAAATAAGGTATACGGAGCAACGACTACATCAATTTGCAGATGTTGCCACCAGCCATTCGACACGCCAATCTCTTGGCCATTCTTTAAGATACCTTTATCCTACTCAGCCCAAGGACGGGCCTCAGCCCCAATGCCAGCTACCGCCGTTTCAGTCTCTCCTAAACAACGCCCAGCTCTTGCTCTCCAATCCTGCGAAGAGGAAGATGAGCGTATCCGCCATTCTCGATTAAAGCCCAACGGTTTTTGGGGACCTCTGCCATCTGCCTTCACCAATAGATGTGTATACTGTGATGGTTTTCTCCGCTTTATTCAATACAGTTGCAGCGATTTCCCATGTTCTTTATTTTATATCCAATACCCACCTATGTTTGGCGCCGCCATACCATCCGATTCTAGCGGGCGTTCCGACCTGCCTTGGGAAGGTATTGGTAATTCATTCACATCAGTCGTTCCCAGGTTTAGAGGAAAACCGTCTTGGCGCATCAACGGTAGACACTCACTTGGTGCGTCTTATCCACTTCGACTGATTTTTGCCTTTGGAAAGGAGCCTGCGATGACAACAGCTACATACTGAGTGTCTCATCCGTCGATAGCTAATGCCACTGGCAGACCAAGTAGCACTTTCCTGACTTGGTTGTTCCCCGGCTCACATTAGGGAGGAAGATATGCCACATACTGTTTATGCTTCATGAAAAATCACCTGTATCTAATCACTCACAGATCATGTATCCGTAGAGAGTCCACTCAAACAAATAATGCGCTGTTCTCAAGCGCCACCTTCCATCTACTAATAGGAGAAATCCGCTGTGCACCTTTGTGATCTTATAAACAGGCAGCACTCGAAATCTATATTATTATTCAGGAACGATGCTCCCAAAACGAATGACGGCCAAGGCTTAGTACTTGACCTCTTTGGAAATTTTATCGTATTGGGAAGGACTCAAGCTGATCGTACAATTACAGAGCTACGTACTACTATCAACATTCGGCTTTCCTAAAGTTTAAGAATCCCTCAAATTTGCTTTCCTGCGCTGAGGCGATGGTTCCCTTAAACGCCAGAGCAGTCGACAGGCTGCCGGGCAACGTGAGCAGTCTGACTTTAACATCAAGTGAACTCGATTGTCGACGTCACTGATGGCTCACAAGCATTGCCCTCCCAAGTCTGCTAATCAGCACGACCGACCCAGCGACTACGTCAGGAGGACGAAACTGCATCTCAGTACACTACCACAACTGGCTGCGGTATACGAGCCAGGCGCACATGGGGTATGGTAGAGATTGAGCACTACAGCCCGGCATGCGCAAGAGCGACTACGTCGAGGAATTGAAGCTGAGTTCTCGTGGCCTCCACCTGCCGATGCCTCAAACCTGGCTCTTGTAATTTCATTTCGCAACCATCAAGGACAACTCGCAGAGCGTCTTCATATTTTACACACTAATGCAACGGCCGGGTACTTCCGGATGCACGATCAGACTAGACGGAGTACCTTCAAGCGGTACAAAAGAGCGTATATGTGGAGACTGCGGGGCGCGCTTGCTCAAGCTTCCAACTGTCTCTAAATACCTCAAAGTTTTTATGACCTCTACCGAGTCTCACCGCAACGGAACCAGACGGGTTCTCGCTGGATGGCGAACCACACCGGGCCTAGGCTGGATACCCGAGGGTTCTTGCCTTGCTGAGTGGATGGAGCACTACCTATTCCAGATCACGCCTTCACTTCTCGAGTCCCTTATTGCCTGGCTCATTTTTTTCCTTTCACACTGAAATTAGCCGTCTTGTATCAAGCCTCAGTTAAGCTAATTCATCTAAATCGACAACAATACATTATGCATACAAGTAATATATTTCGCACTACTTTAAAAAACCTTTTCACTCTCTCCTGCCAATACTTGAGGATTCTCTGTTTTTCTTGGCTTACGAAGAGGCAGGCATCACATGACTTGAACCGATCTAACACTTGAGAATTGCCCATCTTGCGATCAAGAAAAATGTACCGTAAAGTCTTGCCCAGTAGTTTTCATATAGCCATATCAAGACACTATTAACGTAAGGGTTACGGGGATGATGATATAGATTAACGTTGCAAAGCCGCAAGCAAGTAAACTGGGGTCGTACTACGTCACTAAAACTCCCTAAGTAGAACGGAGGAAACATTGGACTCTCAAGATGCAATCTTCCAAATCAATAGACACCTAAACCGGAAAACGTACTCAAACCCACCAAAATTCAAACCTACCCAAATGCCTCCCGAGCCCCGTCCACGAATGTTCTTGCTCCGAACAATCTCCGCATTCCCAGGGGCGGCAGGGGCGGGCGGAGCGGAAACGTTGCCAAGCCAGCAGATCCCTTGAGACTGTACCAAAAATATAAATTAACGGGCACTAATGTAAGATGCCGCTGCCGCTAGTACCAAAGAGTCAATTTGCGCTTAGCGACATCGACCTTGAGCTGGAACTTATAGGGTATCGCGAGTATAATGACTTAGCTTTGAGGGAGAATACGAGCTTAGAGAGCGAGAGAAGAAGTTGTTAATTAGGTATCGTGAGCGTAGCAGGATTAGATTGTTAGGTTGAAAGGTGGGACAGACGTAGTATAAAGGGGTGGTAGGTAAGTTGCGCTGTTGAGATGTTGCGCATGTATATGGTGGAGGAAATAGTTTTAGAAGGAGGATTTCTACTGGTACTGGTTGGGCGGTCGGGGTGAGGTGTCGGACAATAGGAAGCCTGCTTCACTCTAGCCACTAAGAAATGGGTTTGGGCTTGATGTGTTGGGAATTTGGAGAGTGTGCGAATGTTCTGACAACAGGAGGTGTGGGTGTAAAAAGTGGTTTGTTTTCTCTGTGAATTGCTCTAGCTTGAGATTTGTGTTCCACCAGCACGAGAAACCTATGGGATGTTATTTTTGCTACTGATTGGGGGCATATGCAGAGCACAGAAGGAGTAGGCCGGATTCTAATACTTCAATTACATTGTTTTCCCTGTTTAGTGGTGCGAATAATATGCCAATGCGTAATTCTGATCTTCGAAAGGGCTGGTGAATGGCAAATCCGACGTTGACTGGGACAAAACGGTCAATAGGAACGCAAAAGGGGCAAACAATAGAACAAGAAACGTGAATATATTTTGTCAATAGGAACAACCCAACCATACTAGAAGTCCATCCAATCTTATTGTAGAAGCAATGCTCGCTCTCTGCTCACTCTGTCCTCCCAGACTTTTCGTTTTTCCTTCTCTTTTTCAACCAACATCTTCATACCTCAACCTCCTGTTCCCAATTCATGTAATACTGGCATCGACAACATACTCACTTCAATCTTGTTATACGTGGCTGGTCTGCGTCGAAATCATATATCGCATCGTTAAAAAAGCACATATCCCTTTCTTTTGCCTAGCAAAGAGCTACCACCGTCGCACCTGTTCAGATTACGCTGTTTCGCATGCAAACTTAAGCAGAGACTCTTCATTTGTATCGAGTAATTTGTCTGCTTCTCCACACTGGGTAGCTGGTCTGCTCGTCCTCACCCAGCTGCTGGTCTCGTTGTTCTAGCGAAGTAGCTGGACTGCTCACTTAGCTTCCTGTCGCTCTTTATAATATCTTCTTCTTCAATAATCTCGACTATTTACACCATTTCTGACTTACCGATACTGGTACCTAATATCCTAGCATAGCTTTCCCAGCTCGTGATGCAGAACCCTTTTAGAAATGGCGACCATAACTCACCGGTAAGCTCGAGTATTCGGAATCAAATAGCGAGACTTGAATAAATGACCTGATGTTCGAATAGGAGAATGCAAAGCTCGCGCTGCCAGTATTCCCGACTAGGCATAGCTATCAGGAGATAGTAGATACTTTAGCCCCTAGTCATCGTTGCTCTGGTGTGGGTCTGTGCTGGTGCTGTGACATGCCTTCAAATTTACTGCCGAATGAACCATTGCCGATAGATGCGTTCTTTCCCGAAGGTGCGATCTATCTCGAAGGTACGGTCTATCCCGAAGGTACGGTCTATCCCGAAGGTACGGTTAATACCAGAGACTTACATCCTTTGGCGAATACCGCCGAAATGTTCTTTACGCCCTACACAAGAGATCAGAGGGTACGGGAGCAAATGTTTCTTGCGGCCTTCGCGCCAAGCACACCGGCAAGTATTGACGAAGAGTTGGAAAGTGACTCGGAATGCGAAATCTGCGAAGACTATGCGGACCCAGACAAGTGCCGCACCTGTGGCTTTGGGGACGGAGAGGGTCAAGCCAATCCATTAGGCCACATGATCTGCTGTTCAGAAGATGATTTTCATGGCAAAGACAACCCCCATTGGTATCACTACGCGTGCGTTGGTATCTTTTTGGACACAAATGGACCACCGGCGGGCGGTAAGTCAAGACTTCCTGCTCAAGCAAAGCAACTCCGATTATTCTACCTTATATTAATATTTGTTTGTAGACTGGTATTGCTGGAGATGCACTGGGAGGCCAGGGTCTATCTCGGAAGATGCATCGAGTGACGACGACGACGGCAACGACAATGAAAATGACAATGACGATGAGGATGGCGATGAACCCCAGCTAATTGTTGTACTAAAGCTCAGAGCTGCAGGTGGAAAGACTAAGGGTCCAAATCCGGCATTTTGGAAAAACCATGCAACTGCAGCTTGGGCCAATGAAGTGCACAAAGCTGCAGCTTCGGGTAGTGAAAAGCCTAATGATGCAGATTCGGGCAGTGGAGAGCCTAAGGATGCAACTTCGGCCAGTGAGAAGCATGATGATGCAATTTTAGTCAGTGACAAGTGTAATATTGCAACATTGGCCAACGCAAAGCATGGAGATGCGACTTCGGCCAGTGAGAAGCATCAAGACGGAAACTCGGGTAGTGGGAAGCATAAAGGTGCGACTCCAGTTAGTGAAAAAGGTAAGGTTGCAACTTCGGCCGGTGGAAAGCATGAAGATGCAACTTCGGCCGGTGGGAAGCGGAGAGATGCAGCTTCAACCAATAGTAGGACGACTTCTGGGCAAGTTGCAACAGCGAAGAACCCGAAAGGCGCTAATTGGTCTCAAGAAGAGAAGGACCAGGTCGCAGGGCTGATGCAGGAGCTCATGGATAGTGGTAGCATTGTTTCTAAGACCGAGGAACGATGGAAAGTGGTCGGAGATCGTCTTCAAGACCGGTACAACGTGACTAGAACTCCTACAGCCGTCAAAAATTATTGGAATCGCGAAGGGAGGCAGAGTACGGGTCTGGACGAGAGGAACAAAAAACAACCTGACAAGCTCATCACTGGAGTACAATCCGCCGCGGACCGAAAGGCATTGAGAGATAAGAGGAAAAGAGACGCAGAAAACAAGAACAAAAACAAAGAGGCAGCAGACGACAACGACAATGATGAGGAGGAGATTTTGCCGATCAGTAAGCGTCGGAAGCACGATTGATTGAATGTGATATGGTTATTTTCTAGTTGCTGGAGTTAGGGACATTGGAATATTGGTGTTTAAAGTATGTTGGATGTTTGTTCAGGATTGTTGGATGATGTTATTTACCTTTTCATCTTCGTTTAAGTACTGCAGATGCCCTGCCCTGTGCCAGGGGCACGGACCACCCATGGTCTAGCGGCGGGATCTACCGAATAGGTTCACCTTACTTCACGTACTCTATCAGTCTACCTACCTTCATAGGGCACACAGCTTACCAGCTGATCAATTACACCTTACTATATACCTTCTACGGAAAGGTATTTGAATCATTGTTCGCAGATTTTTCTTCCTTGTTCCAATTCACCACTACCATCTTTTCATGAAGGTTTCATACCTTCAACCAGCCTTCACTGCAGGCCCACATATTGGACAGAACACAGCATCCACAATAATGGACGATGTTGACGACATGGACATAGATCTAGGGCCGACTGACGAAGGCGAAGCTTTCCAGCTTGTAAATATGCCTCAGATATCGGTCGGAGCTGATGATACTAATCCTATTGAGCAGGAACCTGATCAATCCACTCTGTCAATCACAACCGCTCAGAACTATGTCGGCGAACGAGCTCAGGTCTCCATCGCTGACTCCGACAATCTCGCTCCTCACAAAATCCATATTCGTGGCGTAGATGATTTCACCACAGAAGATCTCATTGCTTTCACCTCAGAACATCTTCCTTTTGAAAACCCAACTCAAATCGAATGGATCGACGATACTTCCGCAAACATTGTATTCAATACTCCAGCCACTGCATTAAAGGCACTCGAACAATTCACATATATCTCTTTCGGCGAGCCATTCTCTGTACCGGCTCTTCAACTTCGACCGGCCAAAATTCTCTCTAAATATCCACAGTCATCGTTACAGGTCAGACTCGCGCTTTCCGACGATCGAAAACGCCCACGGGCATATGAAGCTAGCAGGTTCTATATGATGCATCCAGAGCATGATCCACGGGAACAGCGTCGTCATGACCGGAGCAGAGAAGACGGTCCCAACGACTATCGTAGGCGACGATATGGCCATGACGAACATAGGCGCAGAAAGAATGGGGATAGTGCACAGGGATTTAAGCCTAGTATGTATGATGACGACGCAAGTGCCTTGGCTTCCCGAGAGAATGGAAACACGAGTAGGCGTGGCTCGTTTTCCATGCATTCCACACTTTCTTCGGACGAGCGAAGTGGCGGAGAGAGACACACTCGGCACACGCATTACGGTGACTCCTACCGGCCAGGAAGACATGATCGCAGCAGTGGCACGTCTAGAGATCGAAGTGCATCGCCAGGGAGGGTTAAGGCCTACACTCCGAATCATTCGAAACGCATGTCTAGACGCAGAACACCGCCTCCACCGTATCAGACACGCGATCCTCACCCAATCCCTTTACAAAACGAAGGCAAAGAACTGTTCCCATCGAAATCTGCCCTAGATACAGTGTCGAACGGAACCGGAATGGAGTTGTTCCCCCACAAGACGATGTCTACAAATCTGACCAGAGAACTCTTCCCCAACAAATCAATCACAATCAATCATCGCCGTTCCGATGCCTTTGACGCCGCCGATGAGACCGCAGACCTCTTTGCATCTCGCCTGTCTGTTCCTTTTACTGAACGTGAGAACTCGTTTCATGTAATTAAGAAGACTAGCGCGGCTCCAACATCGTCTTTTGGTCGGTTGAGGGGCTCCGACTTAGAGCCGGACTCCGAAGCTCTAGAAAACCTCGAAGATGGTGGCATCAGCATCCAAGGCGTCTCGAAGAAGCAAGATCAAGGCTTCTCAATCCGTGGTGCTGCAGACGATAATGCTCGGAATGGGCTGGTCAAAGAGCTCTTCCCTGGAAAGGCACTCTGTAACGCAGGCAAGGAACTTTTCGTCGAGAAGATCCACGGCAGAGGCGGGAGGAGAAACAGGGCCGAGGACATGTTCTACTGAACAACCCTCCACATCTTTTTTGATGATCATTGAAGTGTAGCGTATATGATCTCTGGCGCCACCAGCACGCCCTTTTCTTGCGTTTCGTCAGATACCCAGAAGGATTGGCATAAAGGTAGTTCTTTTTATTTATGCGGAGCCATTAGCGTCAGATACACAAGATTTCTCTACTGGAGCTTAGCATAAGATTCAAGATAGAAGCTCAATCGAGTTGACTAGCACAACTCATAACCCAGTTCGTTGCAAAGTCATTAAAAATCAGATTGTGCGACAGCAAGTTGAAAGACATTCCCCATTAAGCAGCTGACACAAGGTACTCCATGAATGGTCTGTACCTGTTCAACTGGGAGTCATGTCAATATCAAGTGGATTGTATTGTAAAGGTAAAAGTGGGTGAAGCCTTAACCAGTAGGCCAAATCGTCGAAACGGTATGAAGAGTGACTGAACTACTCGCACAGTCTCCTATTAGAGTATATAACCACTTGGACATATCACTCTCACATGTTTTATAACTTACGAGAGGAACCTGTACCTAAAATAGGGTAACTTTGGGTTGTCGAGGTTGATAAAGGGGTGAAGCCGAAGAAGAGATGACGCAGAGCTGCGAAAAGCGATAAGCCCTATCAAATTGCCTGTTCGAGACAGCCTAACAGAAGCTTGAAACCCTTGCCCTACCATCTATACCTTTACCACCGCGTTTACTTCTCCAAGCTGATGATCATGCCATCGATAGACTCCCCAGCCATTATGTGTGCTAGATTTCTCAAGTCGAACAATTACCACGAGGTCAATTGATCCCCAAGAGTACACTGAACAATCACTGACTAACCGAAGAGTACGCTTGTAGACACTCGAAGCTTTCCTCAGTGAAGCGGGCTTACCCCCTAATGCTGGGAATGTCGGGAAAGGCGACTTGACCATAGAGCAGATACTAGAGGAGAAGAAGCTATTTGATCTTAGTCTAAGTTTTGAGAAACTCGGCACTGGAGATGGTGATCGAGGATGGAGCTATCCTGGTATGATTACTTAGTCTACGTCCATCTATTTTACATGTTTCTTTTCAACTAGATTCTGATCATCTTGTTCGCTCAGCTCCCTCGTATCCCGTTGAGATATCCACTTTGCCAACTTCTTCGAACCTGCTCAATGTGTCTCTCGAGACCATCGAGGACGAAACATTGAACCGATCTTTCCAATTACTCTTTGCCACCACAGCAGATCGTCGCTTGAACCTTGTTGCTCCTAATCCGACATTCACTCTTTTCAAGTCCAACAACCATCTTCAAGACTCTCCTATATTGTCATATGCCGTCATGGGTAGAAAATTTCTCACCACTATATCTACTGGCATGTCCGGCCAAGTCATTCTCTATGACCATAAAGAAGACAGAGTAATCGAAGAAAGACGAGATCACAAGAAATATGTCGTCAAAGTCACTATATGGAACGAGGAACCCGGAAGTAAGCCCACCTGGGTTGCAACAGCCGGTTGGGATGCCAAAATCTTCGTCTACCGTTACAAAAACACTACAGATGTCGGTGCCCACAGATTAGGAGAACCGGTAGGTTCGCTCACACTACCAACTAATCCAGAAACGGTTACCTTTATCAAACATGCCGACTCCTTTGATCCAATCCTGCTCGTGACTCGTCGAGATTCAACATCGTTATATTTCTACGCTCTGCCTATCTCGGATTCGTCGTTATCGTCAGAGCTCGGGCTAATAGGATCCCAAAACCTCGCCCCTCACTCAAACGGCTGGATAGCCTTTTCCCCCTCCTCCATTGCCACATGCCCAACTGACCCTACTCTCCTCGCCGTAGCTACATCCACGGTCCCGCACATGAAACTCATCATCGTCCGCCTCCTCTTCCCACCCTTACAATCCTCAGCTTCAAACGCGGCAGAACCGGCTACTCAAGAAGTCCAGATACGCGCCAAGCTCGCCATCCAAGACAGAGAAGAATCGGCAATCAAGATCCACATTAGCACCTTGGCACCTCAAACAGCTTACTCCACACCACATGTATGCTGGCGGCCTGATGGGTCTGGAGTGTGGGTCAATGGAGATGATGGCGTGTTACGAGGTATAGAAGCAAAGACAGGGAAAATTATCGCTTCTCTCAAGAACGGTCATGAGGCTGGAAGCAAAATCAGGAGTGTTTGGGCTGGGTTAGTTAATAGTGATGGGACGAAGGAAGAGTGGGTTGTAAGTGGTGGATTTGATAAAAGGTTAGTCGTTTGGAAACCCGAGAAGGAGGACGGCAAAGCTTCGTGATGTAGTCGTAGGAATGATATCAGCAAAGCCATCCTTGGTCGAATGAGAATGTGAATCGAAGCCCCCGCGCTCGACAAGAATAGATAGGGAGGAACCCTGGAGGCAGTCCCGCCAATTCACGTATCTCCCTTGATCGCCGTAGATTTAGAGTAAATGAGGTACCCGGGAACGCCAAAAACCATTGTCGCCTTGGGCATTGAAACGGCCCTACACGTCAACAGAATTTAAGAGCCAGATTTAACAAAGGAGTATGTAACCCAATCTCCATGCACCCTCGCACCACGGGGTTAAGAAGGAGGGAGTTTGGTAATGAAAGGGTCTGGAAGTAAATATCGGCACGATAAAGATGATAATCCTTCAGCAGCCGAGCATGGTAAAGCAATCGGAGCTGTACACACATATGCCTGGGACGAGATTTCTAGTAAAGAAGGGTATTGACTGCGCAACAACGTATACCATGGCTCACAGCATATCGACAAGGGAAGTATAAGGCGGATTTGTAGAAAGGTAAGCTCGTGCATTGATCCCCGCCAAGCCGCAAGTCATCGAGGCTGCCAAACCATATCCACCGGCCAATCGAGGTCCCAACTTTCTTCCCAATTATGCCGCCTCCCTCTTTCCCTCCTTTACCTCCTTCTGCAAAAGATATTAGCACTTGCGCCCGACGTGATTATTCCAATATGTCTGGGTCTCATCGATAACGCACCAAAGCTTTCATTGTCCCGTGCAGCGCATGCCTGTGGTTTCTTCGGAACTTGGGATCGGTCCCTTTGAGGGAAGGGTAGCGGTTGGTTTTAGGTTTTTTGATACTATTAACGTCATGCGAGCGTTAGTGAATAGGGCCATGATTCGCGAATGCTCAACAGCAAAATTCATCGAATCAACAGGAGGACGAACCCGTTGCGGTGAGCCTTTTTGCTCTGGTTATGCTGAGACGAGTTCTTTGATTCTGTACGCAACGCATGTCAGAACATAAAACAATGTCAAACGCAAGATATAGATGAGGATACTTACTGGCCATCGCGACAAACAGTTGCTGGTGGAAAGACTCAATAGATGGCACAGAGGTTTGGATTTCTCAATGTTCACGGTGTCGTTAGTGGATCTCGCTTATGCATGGTGCGGCTAGGATAAAAATCAGCCCTACCATGTCTTAAAATCCCCAACATATTGTACTACCACTACTTGCCACGAGCTGACGTTGTGTTCTGTTTACGTACTACAGTAGTGTCAAAAGGTACCTGATTGTCGATTGAGTCAATACGAAGGCTTTGTTTTTGGACCTTTGTACCAAGGTCTGCAAGCCGTGTACAAGATTGTCGATACTCGGTCGCCGAGATGCACATGAACTTTCGCCCGTTGAGGTCTCAAAGCAATAGCCTCAGGTTATAGCTTTCTCTCAGTCGAAGTATGAAGAGCCTTGATTTTACGTTTGAGGACTTAACCCGGGCTCCTTTTACAATTCCAATAGCTCCTCAGTCAAGAAAGTCTATGCGATCATTGTGAGACAATGCACCGATTTTTACCTCTTGTCCTGCTTGCTTGAATTTTATATAAGACTCTCCTTTGTCGCCGTTATGTATACCCAAAGTCCCTTAATTCTTCCCTAGATTTATATATTCGTTTCAAAGAGGCTCAATTCGTCATGTTTTCTCTCATTGCCGCCGCAGTATGTCTTGCTGTTACTGCCTTCGCAGGGACTCCTCCTAGCTACTCTCCCAGCACAAATGGTAGCCTAGGCGTCAGATACGGCCGCCACAACGTGCGAGAAGGAGAAATCCTCGACTACTCCAGTCCGTCTACCCTTCCCTACCATACCCAACAGCGACAACACCTACTTACCCCCCTACATAGCCCCCGCCAAAGCCCCCCTTC
>JAABUO010003895.1_pt1 | contig 17687 bp, 24 predicted proteins | sample 5559291 | NCBI WGS metagenome assembly JAABUO01 (sample SAMN10711878, study PRJNA513372) | rock metagenome | isolation source: Antarctica rocks | place: Antarctica: Victoria Land, Finger Mt sud | reverse complement strand
CAAACTGCAGGTGCGCAAGGTGGTCATCCAGATCAATTCCAGGAAGAGCAATGGCCCGTCCACTTCAAGTAGCATGCCCAACGGCGCATCAACCACACATCAGCGGGCTTCTGCATCATCCAGTGGCCCGTCACTGCCTGTCAGGGAGACTGACAGCTCAACTCCAGAGCAGCGCGAGCTGGTGAGTCTCATATTCATTTGATCTCGAAATGCACATCTTCCCCTAGAGTCAGATACGCACAGTCTTGAGCATCTCCCTGTATAAGTTCCTGATTCGGCAGTCAGCGTACCAACATAACATGGTGTTGGTTACAATGTGGTGAGACTTACGCCATTTGCATGTCAGCCCGTAAACAAGTGATTGAACATACAGACTTCATCTTTGCAAGTAGCCTGCCCGCTTTGAGGCTGGTATAGTTGAGGTCAAGCTGTTCACTTGATGTTGAGGTATCTGCAGCGCTCATGATGCGCCGCACACATGCATGTAGCACAGGTTTTACTGGTGTTCATGAAGCCTATGGCCAAGTCTGTGGTCTCAACACTGGTCAGTCCAGCCAGCTTGACAATAGTCACCTGCATATGCACACCACAAGCTAGGCTGAGAAGCCTGCAGTCTAGACTGAGTTTGATAGTCATCACCAGCTTCAACAGTGGCATTGAGGCTGTCAGGAAATTGTCAACCTTGTGGCAGCACTTGGTGATGCATGATTATCGTGTGCCTGCTCAGTATAATGACCCTGTTGTGCACCCTGCAATCTGTCGAGGCAGTCTTGTTCTGGCAGCACTGGTCGCTCTTCACGGGAAGTTGCTGTAATGTAGGTGACATATGTGAATGCCATGTGCAACAATAATGTGCAAGTGGGGTCAATGCTGCACATCATCCAATATTGTCAAACTAGCCATGTCCCGCTGACATGGGTGACAAAAGGCCCATGATATGGGCTGACCATGGCATTGGTTGGCATGCTAGTCATACCGCTTTGTTTGTGTGTGCAGGTGAAGAACATCAGGAAGACGAAAGATTTCTATGACATTCTTGGGGTCCCCAAATCAGCAACAGATGATGATATCAAAAGAGCGTATCGCAAGCTAGCTTTGAAACTGCATCCAGACAAGAATCAAGCCAAGGGAGCAGATGAAGCTTTCAAAGGTGTGCTGCTCCTCACTCACTTCATTCGCGCACACGCACGCACGCACTCACGCACGCACACACACACACACACACACACCTTGATCTCAGGACTCAGAACACAAGTGTGTAATTCAAAAAAGGATGCGTGAGGTGGACAATTGTCAGAGATCATACCACCATATGAACAAACTGCAGTAGTCGTGAAAAGCCATCATGTGCATTGTAGCCTGTGATTGGGCTCCCCAAGGCAGTCATTGATGCCCTGAATTCGCCAACCCAAGAACGTCTTCCCACTTTTGATGTCAATTCAGCGGCCCTTTCCTGTTGTAACCTCATGCTGTTGCTGCAGCAGCTTCCGCAACTTTCAGCTGTCTGAATGACGGCGATAAGTGTAACGACCTCAGACTGTTGTTGCAGCTGTCTCCAAGGCTTTCAGTTGTCTGAGTGATGGTGATCAGAGGGCAGCATATGATCGGTATGGTGACCAGGAGGGTACGGGTCTGAGTGGGCACAGGAGGGCGGGCCCGGCAGGCCCAGGCTTTGGGGGTGACGGTTTTGATGCTGAGGAGATCTTCAACATGTTCTTCAACGGTGGCTTTGGGGGTGGTGCCAGGTGTGAAGATATCCACTGACTCATCCACTTGCTCACTGACTCGCTTGCTCGTTCACTCACTCCTCGCTCACTCATGCCTTGCGCATTTGCTCAGTCACTCATTCCTTCTCACTCACTCCTCACACACTCACTTGCTCATATGTTTGTTCGTTTGTTTGGTCATTCATTCATTCATTTGAGCTTTCACGCATTCATTCCTTCAAGTATTAGATTAATACATGTGTTTTGCTGGGGGTCAAATTTACAAAAATAAACTTCTGGGTAGCTTCCTGTGGATTTTCGATCTTGTGCAAAGCAAGGGTGGTTTGTGAAAAGCAAGGGTGGTTTGTGAGGTTGCAGCTGTGTTGTGAATTCTGCTGGTGCTTGTACAGTTCTGCTGAGCAGGACTTGGAAATGTGCTAGATCCTTTTCCTTTGGCACTGACTCAAGTGCCAGGCAAGAGATGGCAAATGTCAAAAACACATAATGTTTTTACCAGATGATGGTTGTTGAATGATCATTAGGCTTTGTCCAAGTTTTATAGTGTCCAAAGCTGTGAAAGGCACCCGCTGAGCCTTTACATACCAGCTGCTCCTGTCATGGTTTGGTGATGCTGATATGCCAACTCCAGGTTTTCGCCTGCAAGCATAACTTGCTCGCTTTATGTCACCCACATGCAAAAGAGCCATTCAATCAAGTTGCTGACTGGTTACAGAGCCAAGAAAGTGCTATATTGAACATGTTGTATACTTATACACACATATAATACAAAATAGAATGATCATGTTGCAGGCAAGGAGCTAATGTATTCCAGCACAACTTTGGGGGTCCACCCCGGCCCCAGCAGCCCGGGGGCCAGCCCCAACAGAGCAACCCCATCCACCAGCTGCTGCATGTCATCCCAGTCATCATTCTGCTGCTCTTCACCTTCCTATCATCACCTTCAGAACCAGTGAGGATTCAAAGCCACCTGTCTGCATAAGCTGCCTCATGTCACACCAGCCGTGATCTCAGCCCTCTTCATCTTCGTCTTTTCAGTTGGCATCCTATCATGCCCTTCTGCGACGTGGATTTGCACCTTCTCTCCTGTGCCTGCTTGCCAGCTGCTGTAGCAGGTACGTGAACTGATGGTTGACAAGCGAGCTAGGTTGCAGGCGCTCAGCATTGCAGCTTCTCACATAACCTTACCGTGAGTCGTACTCATTGCTGTTGCCTGAGTCAAATGTGGTTTGTGAGGTCTTGCTGTTTGGTCCTGCCAAGACAGCTCTGCTTTTGGCATTGCTAGTCTGACATTTGTCTGATGGTACGGTGTATGTCCACAGGCGTTCAGCCTGGACCGCACTTCAGGCTTCACTGATGAGATGCGTACCAGGACTTCTTCTGTCCCCTTCTTTGTCAAGAACCAGGATGAATTTGAGCAGAAGCACCCCATAGGCAAACGAGATAGGTAAGCCTTTGATTCCCTCAATGCTCATTGTCTTTCAGATGCCTTCCTTGTGTCTTCAAAGGGCCACAGAATGTGCATTTCACATCTTTTTGATGTGATTGTGATTGGCCTATTGTACATGACATACCCCGATGGTTGCCGGCATAAAGTGGCATTCCTGCCAAGGCTAAGGCCCTGCCCCATGAGGGGGCATCGGCTCTTGTGGTTTCACATCTCTTCTGCAGGCTGTGTGTTGCTGCCATCAACTGGACTGGTTCTTGACGGTGTTTACTGTCATTCATAAGCATTAGCGATGCAGTTTGGCATGTTTACTGCTTCTTCAAGCGACACCTGTGTGGTCTGCAGGTATAGAGTGGAGTCTGAAGTTGAACGCACATATGTTGAACGTCTTCAGCAGGTGTGCTACAGAGAAAGACTGCATCAGCAACAGCTGTTCAGATGGGGTCAGAGGGACAAAGCAAGATCAATGGAGTTGCCAAGCTGTGCTGAGCTCAGCAGCAAATTTGGTCATCAGCAGTCCTCATATGTATACTAGACTTACTGTCAAACTTGCTGAAAAACACATGCGCGCTTATCAGATTTATGCCACTGGCATCTTTTTGGGAATCTTGCTGATGCTGTTGTTCGTGTTGCTTGTCCTGTGCTCCAGCTCCTGACCTAGATCTGCTCATCAGGTTCTGCTTGCCGTCTCTATCAGCATGTGCAGGATGTTCTCAGAAATTTGTGGTATGGGGGACTGATGGCAGCTTCAGCATCCCAGCTGTGCCGAAATCTAGTCAAACTTGCCATGCCAGTAATGGCCAATCGCCTTTCACGCATTGGCCCTTTCCTCTCCACGACTCAAGCTTTCAACTGATCTCTCCATCATATCAGGTCCAATGTGCATGTGATACCCACAGGTAGAAACAGAAAAGCTAAACTTGGTGCAGAGAAGAGTCTCTCTGACAGTGCGTCATGACACAGCACACTGTCATGGAACACATGACCTGTCAAATCACAAATTCTAAAATCATGATTTATGAACACAGTAATGCTGAATTGCATGTAAAGTGCAAAGACTGGGAGATGTATGAAGGTCTCACATATGTCTGCCATTCATTTATAGGACACACTCCCAGGTGCTGGCTAATAGAGACTGATGCACACCCAGCATGACTGCTGTCAAGGCAGCAATGATGACACCATTGTATGTCCAGCAAGTGTCCTAAGTTGCTTCATTGTGCGGACTTGTAGCAGAGCTGAGGTAAACGGCGCATTGCTAGCGTGTCCGGAGGCTAATTTCCTGCACTGTCACATTATTCCTCCATCAGCTGGTAAGCTTATAAGCTGATTAGCCTGCTGTCAACAGCAGACAACAAAGGTGCTTGTTGACAGCAGGCCAGTAGACGGTCTGCACAGTCCTTGAACTTCTGCCCCCTCACAAGTTGCTCATGTCAACTTAGGTGTCACTCTTAAATTCATCCCTTAAGAGTAAAATTCTGCTGGACACAATACAGCTGCCAGCCGGTGCAGGAATTTTCTTACAGATTTGCCAGACAACATATTCTGCATCCAGCATCTGCCACTCCTGCATGCTCTTTGGCTAGTCATCATCAACATTGTGATGAAGCACTTTCTGATGGGATGACATGGCCTGCCTAGGTCCTGTAGACGAGAATAACTATGTCCAAGCAGTTTTGTCTTCAACAGTCCTGTTATACGCTAGGTCTATGTTTTTTAGTGATTATGTGAACATGCCCAGGCATGCAAGTCCATGCACACATGCTCTTGATCGAGTTAGTCATTGCAGCTTGATAGGATGTGTGAATACTGCAGCCAACATGGAATCTGTGCTGATGCTGAGATGTCAGGACTGTCATGCAGCAGGAGTCACGATCTTATGCTGAAAATGTAGGCACAGTTGGCACCACAATCTGAAGCACTTGCTGCTTACTTGCGTTCATTCAGACAGGTGTTAATGACATGGGTTTCCAGCACCCATGAGCCTACAAACCATCTTGATCATGCCAAGGTGTCCATGCCTGACAGCTCCTTCAACTGGGGAGCCATGCACGAGCAAGAGACAAGCCTCAGTACTGATTGCCCACAGAGCAGATGCGCTGGTGCCCAGCAAGTACTAGAGGTGGGTCACAGCCTGTCCTGTCCAGAAGGACTATCTCTCTGTATGGAGATGACATCTGCAACATCAGCAGAACACACCCCACACAGCGCACACGTACGCACTCACACACTGCGCACATGCACACACATGGCTCAGCCAGGCAATCCTTCACCTGATCATGTGTGGCAACAATAGCAGCCCAGACAAGCACAGCCACTCAGATACAGGTGATAGGGTGATGACAAAGGAGAGACATTGGGATGCAAAGCACCCCCTCAAATGGCGTGTAGCCGCCAGCCCTTACTGTGATGAACTTCTTGTAACGCTCAAGTACATGTGCCATCCCAAAGCCTTTTACCAGGCCTTGCCAGTAAAGCGGTGCAACAGAACAGGGACTCCAGATTTGCTGCCTACTGACCATACCTTGTTGAGCGCACAATAGCCACTTGTGGACATGACGATAAACAGTCACCAACAATGCTTTGCATATGAGGCATATGCATTTCAGCATGGTATCGTACAGCAAGTAACAGTGCATCAGTCAGCAACCTGTGGATTTTTTGATGGGGCACTGCAGGAATTCAAACGCTTCCCATTCTCAATGTATCGGAATGCAAGTTTAATGCACGCAGACATGACTGCTATAGCTTTGCACTGTCCAAGCTCGCACAGCAAAATACACAACAGGCTGATAGCAGCATGACATTACAGGTAATAAGTGGTTCAACAACATTGAAATTGGTTTGAGACTGGAAGGTCAGTGCAGGTCTTGTAGGGTGACTTGCAGGGACTTGGCAGCACATAACAGCAACGGCAACATGTAATGATACACACAGAAGGCGGCTGCGAGTTCCATTGGCTCAAGGCAAGAATAGCACGTGTCAGATCGGTCTCGACAAGCAAGACGTGACATGTGTCGTAAATTCTCGTGACTTTCCTGAACTGTGGGAATTGTTTCACCAGAGAGGGGGTCATACAGTCGTGGGAGGTGCAGCTCGCCTCAGGCAAATCCCTGGCGCATGGAATAGAGTTTAGTGGAGCCATGAATGCAGTGGCGCCAAGACACAGCCTGTCGTGACTTGTCGTAAAGATGAGTCACGTGCGCAGAAGGCTTAAAAATCTCGTATTCCCAAAGCCAGCATCTGTGCAGCTTTGCTTGCCTCACTCCTCCGCTGCAAAACTGCTATGTTCGGACACATTACCTGCTCTGCTGCTGCTACTGGACTGCTCACTTCACTCCCTCGGCAGGCTTGGGGGTGAAGCAGCCTGCTACCTCCGCTGTTTGTCAGCTGCAGAACGGGTGTTTGACTTTACGAGCAAGCAGGTCAGGTGGCCGGACACGTCTGACAGCTTTGTCTGGCTTTGAAGAGTGCTGTGGCAGCCACGCCGTTGCTTTTGAAAGGCGTCAGCAAAGGCTGGCTGCACTCATCAGCTGGCAGCTTGGAGTGTTGAGGCATTGGCAGGGAAGCCCTCAGGAACAGCCACAGCATGTCCGACAACGCCTTTCCTATCATATTTAACGATGGCAAGCAGGTACGGGCTGCATTGAGAAAGAAAGCACTTCGTCTTGGACAGCGCAGCCACCCTGCCAGCAGAGATGTCAGTCTGTCAGCTGTCAGGCAGTCAACGTAACAGCCTAACAGAAGGGCTGGCTGATTGCACAGCACAGCACTCTTTGAACACAGCGCAGTTTACGTCAAACATGAGGCATCAACAGACACTTGCTTGAAGTGCATCTGCTATGGCGCAGGGGTACCACAAAGGGACTGTGACAGTCACCACAGCAACCACTTTTGACAGCTTCTTGAGGCAGGTGTCCAGCAGAATTCCTGGTTTGGATCCCCAGCACTTTCACATCCAGACAGTCTGCAGCAGAGCAGGAGCACCTCCTGATGCCAGGCAGTACATTCCCATCCACGAGAACACAGTGAGTCTGCCATTCCCAGTGCGCAGATCCATTTTGGAGCATAAATTTCTGGACAATGCGTTTTTCCCTGCTCATCTGCAGTGCATGCACCTGTCTGTGCTTACTGTGACTCTGAACTCGCATGCAGAAACACTACGCATCAAGCTGCTCAGCATGCATCAGCTCAGGGTTTCCTGCTCCTGCTCTTTTGCAAACAATGCTTGCTCACTGCCTCCAAAACTGGGTGATGGCCACAACTGCTCGGCATCTGGCAGACTTCCTTGCCTACACAATTTGTGCATTTGACCTACTGTCCGAAGCCTCCAGTCATTGCTTGACTTCAACCATGTTGCTGCATGCCTCAACATATGCTGGCTAGAAGCTGTGCAAATGACAGCCTGTGTGGCAGCGCCGCCACACTTGTGAATGTGCTGTCTTGCGTACAAAGAATCGCCTCCCGTTTATGACACTACTTGCGTCTAAAGACCGTTTTGTGTCGTGGCAAATCAGCACAGTCCTTTGGCCGACCAGGCTGTGCACTTGCGCTGGTGACTGTGATTAAAAAAATGGGAATGTCTGCAGAGCTTCTGTGTGGTGCTGAACCAACATGGTCTCATGGCAGAGCAAGCTATGCACTTTCTGGCAACCCTGATGGGAAAACAACAAAATTAATCGTTTCGGCAGGAACATCTGTGTCTAAAAAACAAAGGTGTCATATCGGTGTGATAGTCTGCAGAGTTTCTGTGTAATGCTGAACCAACATAGTCCTATGGCGGACCAGGCTGTGCACTTTCCAGTGACTCTGACCAACAAAGTGTGACTGTCTGCAGAGCTTCTGTGTGGTGCTGAACCAGCATAGTCCTATGGCAGACCAGGCTGCACACTTCTTGGTCACTCTGAAGCGGCCTGAGCAGCGCCAGCTGGATCAGCAGCGCAAGGTCTGTCACATGCTGTTGTGCGTCTGAAGCGCTGCAATTCTGTCCAGACTGATTTATTGTCATCAACAACCATGTATACACATGTCAATGCACATGTCAATGCACATGTCAATGCACATAGCTGTCCTCGATGAACCATTATGCATGCACCTCACTGCATGTGCCTTGCTTGCGCATGTAGGTAGTGCGTTCAGCTGTGATTGTTTGTCTGTGCTGTCAGTCCCATGCCAGCAGCACTTCATCACTCTTGATGACACCGTTCCCCTGGTATTACATTTATGCATCCACATGGCTGCCAATTTCCTTGCACTCTCAGCCGCATCACACTCCAACATTGTTGATAGCTTTGCACGGAACAGATCAGTGGCGTACATTCAAGTCACAAAGCAGCCTGCTTTGACAGGACATCAGCAGCGCCTCACTCTGAATGGTCATTACATGCCAACACACTGTTGCGTCTAGAGGGCAAAACTAAATGCAGGCTAGGCATTCGCGACAACAACAGGTCACATCTTGTCCCATACTTGCATTTGCTCTGCAGATGATGCACCAGCAGCAGCACAGGATTCTGGAGTGCATGGAGGAGCAGGGGCAGCAGGGTGGCTCCCATCAGCTCCCCCATCAGATTGGCAATCAGCCCCCCCACCACCACAGAAGGCAGCAGGGCCCCTTGACTGGAGCAGCCTACCCCTGGGCAGGCATGCCCCACCCCCCTGTCACCTCCCAGATGCAACAGGCCTGGAATGCTGCACAAGAGCCAATCAGTCATAACGTAAGGTTCCCTCCAGAGCACCTGCTCCTGCACCTGCTCATCACTCCTCATTGGCATCATGCTACAGCTCCCCTTGCTGTGTGATTTTGAGCAGAAGAATGCCTGTAGCTGAAACAATGCGCAGAGGCATGACCATACAGAGCTGGCGTTGCAGTAGTCACACAGATTATAGCAGTTGTGCCTGCGTCCACTGACATACTGCACCTCAAGCACATGATGCCAGTCAGCTCATGCAGTGCAGGCATCCGGCGGAGCCTGGTACCACACCAACACCTTACAATCCTGCCTGCTTTCCCTGTATAACAGCATGGAACTTAACCCCTCCCACACAGAACATCTGATCTGTGGCCACAATGTATTGGACCTTTCTGTGGTCCAGAACACCAGTGAATGACCTGGTTGATTCGAAATCTTCTGGAATTTCAGTCATTGTCTGTTGACCCCCCTGGATGGGTCCCAAAGACAGCAAGTGTAAACCTGACAATTGATTGATTGCAGGTGCAGAATAAGAGGCAGGCTAACATGTGGGGAGCAGTGCCGCAGCATCACCACGCACCAGTTGCACAGGCGCAGGCCCAAGCCCATCACATCGTCATGGCTCATGCTCAGGCGGCTGCTCAGGCACACGCTCAGGCTCAGGCTATGCGCCATGTGCCTGAACCCCCTCCCCCGCCCCCTGCCCAGCTGGGGGGCTTCCCTCACTCAGGGTGAGTGCTCCCCATCATTGTGTTGGAGTGTACGTTGTTTGGGCCTGTACACGAATTGCCAGATGCCCTTGATGGCATGTTGCATGGACGCCTGTTGTACTTCGGTATACAGTTGGGAAAGTGGGGTCGCAGTCAGGGTCCAAAACAGCTGTGCTTGTATGGGTTGCTTTACTATCATGTATCCACAGTATAAAAGTAGAGATAGAGATAGAGCTGACCAATCTGCAGTGCCTTGGCTGGTGAGGCAGTGCGAAACAGCCATTGTAGATTGTGCAGCTCTATCTCTATCTCTACTTTTATACTGTGGATACATGATAAAGAGGTAAATGCATGCTAGGAAAGGGGTACATGATTTCCACAGGGCAGAGGGAACTGTCACCCAAGCATGGTTGCTTCTTGCCACGCATTTCATGTGCAACTTGTGGACTTGGCACAGCAGTCCCTTACACCATCCCAAATTTGGAATGGAACGCGACGGGCTAATGCAAAATTATTGTTTTGTTCTCCTGTCAGATGATGAAAAGTGGATAATTCAGACCATGCATGATAGTCAAAACCGCTTCCTTGACATCTTTTGTGGTGACATGCAGTCATGCTCAGACAGGACATGCTCAAGCATCAGCTGCCTTTCAAGCAGCTCAGCACACACAGCATACACAGCATGCTCAGCATGGGGCAGGGTTTGTGATGCCGCCCCCGCCTCCCCCGGCCATCCCCAACTTCAGCAACGCCCCCAGGAGCTTCGCAGTGACTGCACAGACTGACACCTGGAACAGAGGTGAAGACAGAATTCATGACCATGATGTGTGCGCAGATGGTTTTGCCAATCCCAAATGGCCCTGCTTCTCGAACCATGAATTCATGGGTTGCCTCTTTTGTCGACATGCATCAAACATTGCCCTGAAGCTGCAAAACCCTGCTGTGGCTTGTCATCAAATCTTAACTCTTCCGTCTGGTTACCTAAGCAACATCAGATTGCTAGTTTTGTGTGAGCCATGGCATTGCGCCGCATCACTCCAGCAACCTTGTCACTCATTGACAACCTGTCTTCACAAAGAGCCAGACATGCAACCTTTATCTGACTTTCTATATAATATAACATACCATCTGCAACAAGCCTTCCAAAGCTCTGCCTGCAGGGGGTATACCTGCCATTCACATGCACCAGGCCCAAGGGCAGGCACAGGGCTCCCCCACACGGCCCCAGGGCATCCCCAGGTCACAGCAGCCCCCGCCTCCCTCCTCCCCTCCCCCTTCCCGCATGCAGCCTGCCGAGCAGCCCTTCCGCCCCACTCGCATCCTCACACATGCCAACTCAGGTTTGCTGCAGCACCTCTTCCTACCATCAGTCATGGTCATAGGCTGATTCTCACACAGAACAGGCTCTCGCAGTCTTTTGGCATTGTGTGACAATATGTCTGTGTACAACACGGCTGTTGCCAACCATTTTTTGTGCTAGCTGGGCAACAGAGGTTGTCTGGCTTCAGTGTCTTGACCATGGATCAACATTAGGGATCATGGATCAACATTAGTAACCATGGATCAACATCAGTGACCACAGATCAACATCAGTGACCATGGATCAACATTAGTGAAGTGGCCAACACAAGTGGCAACAATGCAGTTGTTGCAAGCCTGCTGCTTTGCCCCTTCCTTGTCCGGCATCAATCACGGCTGTACCAGGTTTGTGCATACTCAAGCTTCAGCTGCCTGCGCAACCACCTGTCATATACCTTTGGTAGTACTTACCTAGGCTGCAGACATGTTACAAGAGCACACCCATGTACAGGACCTAAAGACAAGTTCTGCAGTCAGTAGCTGCAGCCAGAAGACACAGCCTTGTCTTTTTGTCTACAGGGCGTCTAGTTCAGAGGGGCAGGTCACGATCAGGGGGGCAGATTGAAAGCACCTTGGGGCAGGAGCCCCAGAAGGCAGATGAGGGTGAGCTGAGGACCCCCTCAACTGGCCCCCCTGGCTCCCCTGCCTTTGCCAGCCCTGCAGGCTCAGGCTTTGCATCCCTGCAAAAGCTCAAGACATCAGGTTGGTGTCATCAGACTGGTGCTAAACCAGCATTCGTGCTGCTGCTGCTGCTGTGAGTGATACGCTATCTATTGCACATCTTCACGCAAACTAGAGTGTCTGTCAGAACACTGTGATCTTTTGTAGTATGTGGTTTGCGAGACACTTGTCTGTTCCTGACACACCCCTATGACCTATCATCAGTCATACATACTGATCTGCGTCAGTACCTCAACAGTACTGACCTGTGCTAGCAGGTAGCATCTCTTTACCAAATGCACACCTGACAGGGGTGCTTACGTGCTGTGCCTGGTCCACATGCTTCATGCTGCTTCATGCTTGTGTAGTCTCTGTCAAGCTGTTCCTCACTTGCAGTCATGCTCGCCTGCACCATCCCAGCATGCATTGCTGGACTGATATGCAGTATTACCAGGAAGCAGGCACAATGTTTGACACCACCTCAGCTTGGCATGTCACGTTTTCTTCTGCCAAAACCCTCCCCTCCCCCCCCTGCTAACCCTTGCGCCCCTTCAAACCCTTTCTTCCCCCCCGCCTCCCCTTGCTTCCGCCCGTGCTTCGCTGCCTACAAATCTCCATCAACGCATTAATCTGCCACCTTGTCATTGGGTCCAGCCTTTCAGGTGTCAGGTGACTTTGTGCAGGCAGTACCAACCTGGATGATGACTTCTGGTGCGACAGCCCTCGTGACCACGTCCTGCACCGCCTCCACATCAGAAAGCAGAACCCCTTTGGTCCAGTCAGCAGCCCCTGTGCCAGCACAGGCACTCACACCATCACTATGGACAGTGTGGGATCAGGACTGGACAGTATATCTCCAGGAGTAGACAGTCACATTGACAATGGTGATGTGGGCATGCATGACTCATTGAGCAAGATCAGACATGCAGTGAGATGACATGATGACGAAACCATGTGATCAAGGCTGCGTGGTGTGGGTCATAATTGCTGTACCGTGTTTCTGAGCTGCAAATGATTCCTGGGCTACATGTTCTACTACAGTTCTGATGAGTTTGCTTTGAGTGTGACAGCCCAAGAGGCTGGCAATGAATTGTGCACAGATGCAAGACTAGTGCTTTCATTTGGTAGTCACTAGATGCACAGGCCTGACAGCAGTGTCAAATGGTGCAGTGACACTGACGTATGACAACAACATTTTCTCGCTAGCAGTGTGAATTAAGATACATTGCACGTACATGACTCGCATGCTTTTGGAGAGAACTTCATGCCAGAGATCTTGCTTGTGCTGATTGCTGACATCTGCATGCTGCGTTAGTGACTCCAAAGGTGACTAATCCAGCATGCTGATCAGCAGGGGCAGCACCCACAGAGCAATCTTCAACCTTTGAGACAGTGCATCTCGAGGTGCTGGCTTAGCGTACGCGTGCAAGTCTGAGATAGCCATAGCTTACAAGTGTTGTACACACTTCCTGACTTTCACACACGTTCTTTTGTTTCTTGTCTGTGTAGTAGCTAGTGCTGATTTCTGTTGTATTTAGTGTTTTGCTGCACATCTTGTTAAACAGGCTATTCACAACACTGACAAGGCACCAGATCATCGGACAGCTTTTATTTCACGACTCAAGCCTATGGCATGCTTGAGCTCTGCTGTTTGCTTTGCTTTCAAATTTGTCGGCTACATTCAGCTGATTTTGATTTGAATATTAGAGCTCAGATGCTTCTGGCAGCCTTCCCTCAATGTAGAGGTGGTGTCAATGCCATTTTGTTATGGACAGTAAAAGTGTCAGTGTTGCTGTTCATATACATGCATGGTTGTCATGTGCTTGGTTTCAGTCAACCCAGTCACCGAGGTGCCCCTATTACAGCGGTCTTGTCGGACTTAGGAGGTCAGACGAAGACGCCGGCACGCACTCGCAGCAGCAATGATTGTACATATGGGACTGCCGGACATACATGGCAGTCATCCGCCCTCAACATCGGCAGCTCGCGAAGTCAGTCAGAACTATATATTCACGATGATCTCCCCTACCACACTTTGCGGGCCCTAACGGGTTCTATGACCTCTGCCCGCGGTACGGCGAGCTTTTCCCCCGAAGTTCATCCTCAGGAATCAGCACTGAACAGTCGAGCTTGAGCCAGATCCCGGTGTAGGGTGTCACTAGCTGCATATACTTACAGGCTTCACTCAACGGCCGCGCGGCTGCATTTGGACTTCAGAAAAGACACATTGCTATTCCTCAGCTTCAACATCAGCCTGATGGCACATCGGCAACCGGTACCGCTGCAAGTGTCAACACCCAGTATTCCAGGCTATGCTGAGCAGCTCTTTGGTGTTGAAAGGTGCGCCTGCTGATCGCCTTCATTGGCAGCAGACAACCTTTTGACAGTCATAGTTGAACGTGCCATAAGGCTGATGTTGAGACTGCCATGTTTCCTGGCAACGTGACCTGCACAGTCTGGATAGAACCGTCAGTCAAGACACCTATCCAGACTGTGCAGGTCAGAAGGTTGCCCCAAGCTTGTAACTGGATGCTTGTGTGCATCCTGCTTACATGCACACGCAGCACCCTTCTCTAAGCCAGTCAGGTTGTCCATGCATCGGCCTTTCACGCCTGCTTCAATCGATCTGCAGGCACAGCAATCTTGCCCTCTGTTCGCTTCTTCTTTGCTGTCCTTCACCCCTCCCTGCCTCCGTCCCCCCCCCCCCCCCCCAGGGCCTGCCGTTCAACTTGCCCCAAAAGGCCGCTGGCAGGTCTTTGCAGCGGGACCACAGCTTGTACTCTGCATGCATATCGTCTGATTGGTGGGTTCAGTCACACCTCTCATTCTTTTAGTCGTGCTAGGACTCTAACTACTAGAAACTTGTTCCGTTGGTTTGCAGCTCTCCCATGCAAGGCTCAGATTCCCCGGGATTGCCAGCATCCCCAAGTGCCTTCTTACCAAGGTCAGCCAGGTATGTCGTCCATGGTTCCATCAACTCCTAAAGCCATGACTCATCACCAGAGGCTGCTCTTGCTTGAGGTCGCATAGTACATGACGTTTTCTGTAGCCTTGCATGTCACACTATCCGTGAATCAACCAACCATAGGATCAGTCACGTCATCAATCACATTGTAGGCAGCGTACATGCATTCTGCCGCAACATGTGAAGTTACTCATTCAAGGTCTGTGTTACCTCATGCAGTCCCTGTGCTGAATGAATGTGCAGTTGACAGCGGAGCCCGTTGCATGCTGCTGGCTGCTTTGACACATATGCTGCGCCAATTGTAACTAGTTGCTGTTGCTTTGAGTTGTGCCACATGGTGCATCTGCTGCAGCACTGCCCTGTCATGTGTCTCTGTGTTCTGATGTACAGATCCACACTGCTGCTGCTGCTGCTAGTTCTGTCTGTTTTTTCCTGTCTTCCTCCTTTTCCTGTGATTCTTCTTTCTCCTCTGGTCAAATTCAGGTTTGGTATTCAGGACAAACCTGACGCATAGCATGAGGTCGGGCAGTGGCAGTCCCAGGGGAAGTAATATGTTTCTGCCAGGAGCTCACAGGTGCTGCTTCTTTCGCATCTTCCATCCTGAAGCATTGTGACTCTGGGATTGCAATTCACAATGGCTGTGTGAGTCATGAGAAGACCACTATGATACTGTTGCACAGACATCAGCATCAGGGTGTTGAAGAACAGTTTTTGGCAACGCACATGCTCAACGCATTCGGCTGGTGCATGCTCTGCTGCATTTCCTGCAACCTTAAGGTTTTAGCTAAAACTGTTAATGTGCAACCGATGCTTTCATTAGTCGTGATTGCACACAGGGCTGACTCAATTGAGGCCATGCTGGCAGCAATCCCATCCAGATTCAGCATACAGAAGTCTCTCAGCCTTGACTCATCATCCTCCAGCAGAGCCTCTTCTCGCTTGATGGCTGGAGCTCATCCTGTCCCCAACGTCGTTGCAGCCGTCCCCAGCATGAGAGCAGTCCCAACCAGCAGTGCAGCCAGTCCCCAACCTGTGTATGGGATGTCTGCAATCCCAAGCAGGAGGAGCAGGGATGTGCCAGGTCTGCAGCCAGAGGTTGTTGCATTGACTCATACCCCTGGAGCACATGGGGGCCATGTCACAGAGGCAATGGGCAACGGCGACATGCCCAGGTCATCAATGTTGGCCCTGCACTACATTTTTGAAATCACGCTACAATACTGCTGCTGATACCACATCTTGATACCTTTACATCGACCTTTACATCATTGAGCTCGCTTAGTCTTTCAGCAACACATGCCTGTTCAGCTTTGTCACAGTGTCAGCAACATGTGTAGTTACACACTGAGCCATGTCAGAACCTATTGCCCTTCAACAGGGCACGCTGTCTGTCCTTGTGACTATACAGCATAGCGCAAATGCTGTTCAGCACCTACACATCATCTGCTAACTATGCTGACATGCAACTCTACTCCCAGGACGTTTTCTGGGAAGGTCAGGAAACTGAAGCAGCACAGGAGGGCTAGTGCCAGCAGGCTGCGGCCCCCTGACCCCCCACCCTCCTCCCCCATGGTCAGGGCCACCCCTGGTCAGACTGAGCCACAGCAGGCTGAGTCCACTCAGCACACGCCAGGTCATGCACAGCAGGATGTGCATGCACAGCATGCACAGCAGATGTCAAGGATGATGCCAGAGCAGCTACAGCAGCAGCCCGGTCTTGACAATCCGCATGCACATCACACGCCAGTTGTGGTGCAGCGCCCAGGCTTTGATCTGCATCAGCAGTCGCAGCAGCAGCTGCAGGGGCAGTTTGCGGAGATGCCCCATCAGCGAGAGCAATTTGAACAAGGATACTCAAGGCACATGCCACAGTCACAGAAGTGTCAGCAGGACATGCAGCTCCAAGCACAGGTTCGCAGGCAACTTCCTGACCAGATGCCTGCTCAGCAGCTGCAGCAGCAGTCGTCTGTCGTGAGAGGGAGTCGCAGACACCGCCCGGCAGTAGATGCAGCAGGGCTGGCTTGTTTTGGCAGAGCAGTGCAGGATACTGAAGCGGGTAGGATGCCTCAATCAGGGCCGTTGCAGTCAGGGATGTTGCAAGAGCCCTCTGGAGCTGCCGCTGGCCCTGTACCTGAATTATTTGAGGTAGTGGTGCTCTTCTTTGCAGCAACGTACAGCATGATTACGGCGCTGTACATGTGCTGGAACATTGTCATGTCACCAATGCTGTCACATGCAAGTTCTCCAGAAGATCATCATGCGCACAGCCACAGCCTTGGGATCTGCTTTCAAGGGTGCGTACGGAGTCTGACAGGCAAAAGTATTCATGAAAAAGCCCGGAAAAGGGTGTTTAATGCTCTGCAAAGACTGCACTGTGTCCTGCAGCGCTGAAGTCAACAGTCTGTGTGATGGTCTTGTCTGTCCCCTTTTTGACTCAGTAAAGCGTACCATCAATCATGCAGGCATACCATGTGAGACCCAGGGGGAGGGGAACAGGTACCCTGGACCGTCGTTTAGCTTCCCTGGACAGAATGTTCCAGAAACTGCCACCTGGCGAGACCAGGAGAAGAAGAAGGTTGCAGGCCATCTCCCAGTCAGCCCCTGCTCTTCCTGGTGAGGCCTGGCTTTGCTTGTGACTTGAGGTCAAACCATAACCCCAAAACCCTAAGATGTGCCATTGTCTGTCCTGCTAGGTTGCCATTTCAACTGATGCAAAAGGGTTTGCTTGCAATGAGTTAAAAGCTGAGCATGCTTGCCATTTCAAGCGCAGATCACAGATGATCAAACACCACTATATCAGTGGTAAACATGTCAAAATGCACTATAGCACCATGACACAATCAGTCAATCGCTACCTTGTTTAAATACAGGTACATTGCCATGCCAGGGAGCTTTTGTTCTGACCCCTGGGACGGCCGCCATCCCTAGGGAGCTCAGCCTGAATCCCCAGGGACCAGCAGCAGCGGCTTGTGGGACTGCTGCCATGCCCAGAGAGCTTAGCTTGAATCCCCAGCAGCACAGCCAAGATCAGGAATCCGCCACGGCCATCGGCCCTAGGGCACTTTCTGGCCACAGTCCACGACTTGGCCTGTCTCCTAGCCCTGCAGTGTTTGAATTCGCCAGAAACCC
>JAABUO010003893.1_pt1 | contig 17695 bp, 23 predicted proteins | sample 5559291 | NCBI WGS metagenome assembly JAABUO01 (sample SAMN10711878, study PRJNA513372) | rock metagenome | isolation source: Antarctica rocks | place: Antarctica: Victoria Land, Finger Mt sud | reverse complement strand
AATGCAGCACTTTCTGTAGCCAACAACCTGCCCTGTGTGTGCCACTGCAGTTCCAGCCCTGACACAGATTCCCAAGTCCAAGACCAACGAGGAGGCTGTCACAGGCTTGCTGCAGCTGGCGCACGACTGCCATGCGGCTTACGGCCAGGCTGCAGAAAAGGCCAGTGATGCAGAATTGAAGCAAGCCATGCAGAAGTTTGCTAGCCAGGCCGATAGCCATATTGACCAGTGGAGGGGTAGGTCCTCTATCAATTGTTCCCAAACAGAGGCACTTTACAGCTGCAGACGAGCTCTGTAGGCAAATCCTGTTGTGTCAGGGTAGCTTTTTTGCTTTGCAGCTTGTGCCATTTTGCATCTGACTGATATTATCCATTATTTACATGTCCGACTTCAACAGTGTGTCACATACTCAGTCTTGCACACCACTGCATCAGCATAACAATGGCAGTGCATGGGCATCACCAAATTGCCTGTGCCACTCTCAGCACCACCTAGCACCTAGCATCAGTTTATATGCTGATGCATTGGACAATCACATTCACTCAACAACTCGAGGCAGACAACAATCCACCAGTTGTCAGAGTCTAACTCTGACAGTGTCGGCGCTGTGTAGGTCTGCTCAACCCTCCCCCAGAAAAGGAGACAACCATCTCTACCTCCATTAACTCAGGCAAGGTCAAGCTTGCTAACCTTGGTGGGGACAAGGGCATTGTGGCAGCCATCTTCAATAACGCCAATGACTCAGCCACTGCTTATGAGGCAATCTCACAGCGCAGTGAATTTCCAAAGCAAACCACCAGCCTGGCTGCCAAGCTGCTTCCTGAGGCTCAGGAGCAGCGCGCATTTTTGGAAAAGTTTGCCAAGCAGTAAAGTGTTGCTTCACCATATGCGGCGCTATGCCACAACATCCTGGTGCGAGAGATGTGTAATGTCTGTGCTGCTACAGTTGCAACATTGTGAAGGAGCGTTTAAAGTTGAAATACCTACAGGCAGAAATTTCTAAACAACCTCATGGCAGTCAATAAAAGGGAGTCCATATGTGGGTAGTCACAGTTGTGTATTGCGTTGGGAACCAGAGTCAGGCCATTTACTGCATCACAGCTGAGGATCAAAAGCGCATGCCTCAGCATAGTATGCAGGGGGGGCACAATTTTACAGCATTGCACGAAACGGGTGACTTTACAAGGAAATTGCAGACACCTCAGAAGCATTGTTTGGTATGCTTGTGGTTGTCTTGCACAAACGTTCAGCAGCAAGCCAAGGTCTGTACCTCATCACGTATAGAACTCAGTGCATGCCCACTGTACTCATGCACTGATGGGGCTGTATCTTGTGCTTCAGCATCTTTGACAAGGGCAAACGTGCTTGCATGCTTGGGAGATGGCCCAGCAAAAAGCTGCACTGAGACTGGCTGACGACGCAAATTGATGCGGCGCCATACTGCAGTGTCAGTCCAGCTGTGAGGCCTGAAGTGCTGTGCAGAGAGCTGAGGATCTGCCATAAGGCATTTTTATGTTCTGAAAATGGAGATGTTCCACATGCTGCCCAGCGCTGCAACACAATACAAAGGGATCCCTGTGGTAGCGACAACAGCCTACTCGCCCAGCTGCAGCTGTACACTCAGCACCACAAGTTCCAGCCATAACTCATGAATTCTGACGCTGCTACAACAATGTGTAACATAACTAGTTTTGTGCACGGCACAATACTGAGAGAGTCTGGATCATGTCCTTGAACACCCAGTTGACTTTGATGCCAAGTCACACAGTTGCTTTTGCTGCCAGAGGCAAGCTGTTGGCTGCAATGACAAGGAGCAAGTCTGCTGTCGGCACCGTGTCCTTTGAAAGCTGCTTTGTGCTGCTTGCTGTCCACTGGGTCCGTACAGGCTGCCACTTATGCCTCTGTCACATCTGACTGGCAAAGCAGTTCAATTTGTGCTGTTCAGCAGTAGCAGGTCCCTGCCATGCACGTCGACCAAGAAAGGAACATTCTGCCCTATGCCTTTTGCGTGCAAAACAGCTGCCAAAATGGGGCTCTGCTTTCAGCCTGCTTGCACTCTAACAGCACTGGTGCCTTCACCGACAAGTCACTCGCGCTACACCGGGTTTCGACGGCGGTGAACCCGAACAAAGAAAGGTGTGTCGGTTGAATTAATGTGCTTGGTCGCGCAGTAGAGATACTTGAGCGCCCTGCCTGGTACAACTGTCGGGACGTGCTTACTCAAACGTAACGCACACAAATTCACTGCAAGTGCTTGCAAACGCCTTGTCTCGCCGCAGGTCTATGCGCTAGTGGGACAGCCCAATCTTGCAGACGCACTGCAGAGGAGTTTTGTCGCTTCGGCCGGCCAGAAGGATGGAACACCTGATCGCGCGGGCGAAAGAGGGTGTGTCCCAGCAGGCCGGCGCGGTAAGTATCTGTAATATCAAGTAGGTAACAAGCACCCATCAAATTCGTCGGCAAAGAGTAAGACAAGACTTATTGGCGCAGGGTCTGCTGACCGCGCCGGAAGCTGAACACATGATCGAAACACTGCGATCTTTTGGCGTGGATCAGGTATACGCTGCTTGAGCTGGAGCACCTGGCTTTTCACAATAGCGAAGTATGCATTACCGTGCCGGTTGTTTTCATGTCGGCAGCCCTGAATGGAGGGCTCAGCACGGCCAGATCACTAAGCTCAACCTGCAGGTGCTAGTTCCTGACCTTTCACATACTCCTGATTTCTGCTAGGCTCATTTTGCCTTCTGCAGCATGGCATCATCGTTGTTTTGCATGGCAATGTAGCCACATCATGGCAATTGACAAATGTCTTTTGACCTGACCAGTGTAACATATTGCCCAGGAGGGCACTGCCAGTGTCTCACCAGAACATGGCATGCAGTGCTCATACAGTTGATGTTATTGCCTGCAAACACAGAAGCATTGGCTGCAGGCTCACCACAATGCACAGACTCACTCTGATGAGTTTGTGAAGAGTGCGTTTGTGTCATTGGACAAGTTCCCCGTCCTGGTCAGAGAACTTGTGACTTTTGAGGTGAGGTTAGCGCTGTACATGTGCCGCCTTGCAGGAAATCTTTGCTGTGGGCACTAAAGGTTGCTGATGCCACAGCTGCTGCAGCAGACAGTCCCGTTGAAATGTAGATGGCACTGACAGCTCAGAGTACCCATAGCACTGACATTTCAGCTTAGCCAGCTGAAGTTCGCACTCAACAGTCAGTGACTACAATGCTGGGCCCAACAAAATGCATGTCCAGCGCTGCTTAGCAGGGCACACATACAGATGGGCAATGTACAAATAGGCCCATTTCCAATCTCTCTGTTTGTGCTACATGCTAGGTGTGGAAAGCCAATGTTTTGCCACTGCTGCAACAGCACGTTGCTGAGCAAGTGGACTCCATGACCAGCTACATGTTGCTCCAGCATGAAGCAGCTGTGGCCAACTTGCTAGAGGTGATGCCCTCCAAGCTGCGTTGCAGCCTCGTGCTGGACCAGCTGCTGTATGGTCAGTGTCATATTTCGGAGAAGATCATTGTTCCTGATATAAGGACACCTTTCCCAGACATGCTCAAACGAGTACTTGCTCTGTTAACAGCTGCCAGAGAATGCTCATAGCAAGCTGAGCAAATGCAGGCTGGGTAGCAGCTTGGTGTGCTGCAAGGTAGATATGTGATGTCTGCAGATTACATTGTATCACCAAGAAGCCTGTGAAGCAGTTGATGAGGACTCCCTGCTGGAGCTGTGTGACTGGGGCTATCGAAAGCTGCTGTCTCTGAACAGCAAAGTGCACAAGCAGGACAAAGCACCAGGTGATTCTTGTCCTTGCTCTGCATTCCTTTGCCTTGTCAAGGGTTCAGAAACATGAAATCATGGCATGGCAGAATTGTGAACCAGCAAGTTGCAGAACATCTAGCATGCTGTGATGGTCTGCTTTTGCATCTGGTTATCTTGATCACATGATTGTACTTACCAACACGCATTGTGCTGTAGTTTGAGCCATCCATCTTGTGTGTAGCGTATCTAGCAGGCTGGGGCAGTGTTTTGACTGCGCCCCGAATTTGGTAGTCTTGCAGTATAGACAAAGCTGCAGTGTCTGCAGTGCTTACAGCATTCGTCTGTCGCGTGCTGGCTGACATGAGGTGCCTGCAGATCAGGATCCCAAGGCTCTGCTTGATGTGTCAGCAGAGGAAGACTTCCAGGCAAAGCTGCTGGAAGCTGACTTTGGAGCTGCCACCTCCGCCCTCACCATCCTCAGGTCAGCACCACCCACCTGACACCCTGCTTATCCCATTACGCAAGAACCCTATAGCATAACACATGACTGTCGCAACGTAAAACTATCATGACTTACATGTTGTGGGTTTTCGTTGCTGGCATAACTTGGCTTTGACATGTGGCGCACTCAACAGTGAAGGTGGATTAATGATTGCTGCCCAGACTGATGAGCATTGCTGATGACATGCCCACTTGGGCTCACCATGTTTGGTCTACTGTGGTCTTGAAGTACGCATAGGCAAGTGCAGCGTGTGTCATTCCAAGATCATTTGAGGTTGCAGTAGGCCTGCTGCAACACTTGTCCCTACCTGAATGTGCACAAGTCATCTCTGCTCTGCGAGTTACATTCCATGATACCTTTGTATCTTCAGAACCTTGACCTCAGAACTATGCGTGCGCTCTGTGTGCTCAGATGCCTGCCAGCATGCCTGATTGCGTCGCCACTGGGTTGGTGACCATCTGCAAAGCAGTGATGGTTGAATAATGACTTGTATGTTTACTACAAACAAAGCAGGAAAAAAGGAAAAAGAATATGGCAAACTTCATGATTCACAGACGTTTACATCTTGCACAGCAGCTATACTTTAGCATTGCATGCATTGCTGTTGCATCTGCTCATATATCGATCAGACCAGACCTGCATGTGCAAATGCTGAGGTTGCCCGGCACTCTAACTCCCAACAAAACCCAGACCACATGCTCCTGACTACAGCATGTGCTGAGGCAGGTACTTGGCAGACTACCTGCCTGTGCTGCCACTGGCCCTGCTGACACGCATGGTGAGAACCAACGACACCTTGATGGCGCTGGTGCCCCTGCTAGAAGACCCCCCCTGGGTGCGGCGCCGCAACAAGAAGACTGAGAAGTTCATTGGCAATGTGTGGACTGCAGTTGAGCCTAGAGACAGGCTGAGACTAACGCAGCACGATGCTCAGGTCAGATCAAAGCTTGCCTGTGTCATCAGGGTGTAAGTCAGTACCGACATGCTGCTTTGAGCAAACGCGATTTTTGGAAGGATATGCAGAATGCTCTGCAGCTGGTTGCTGCAGCACATGTGCAAGCAATATCACATGATCCACTTGCTAGCTTACAAGGAGTCATCTATCAAACGCAAACGGTTGGAAATCGGCTGCACCTCACACTAAGCTACTTTACCAACTTTCGCAGTCATGGCTATGCCAGGCTGTCTTCACGCAGGTATAATGCTTGGCTTCCCATCAAATTGATGCCAAAAGAGGTAGTCTTTCTTTTCTCTTCATGCAGGTATGGCTAATGCTGAATAATCTGTTAGTGGACCCAAAGGCACGAGCCAAATATGACATGGATGAGTACCGCAAGGAGGCAGTGCTGCGCGTGCGGCGCTACATGAACGACATCCTGCTGGACCAGCTTCCCATACTGAAGGACCTGCAGCGCGTGCTTGATGAGCTGACCATGGGGGTTTCCTCTCAGCAGGATGAGTCACAGACCACACGACTCATCATTGAGCAGGTGGGTCCTGCAAATCGCAAGCCAATTGGTCGTGGTGACAGCAGACGCATGTCTTCTGATCACTGTGATTGCACACTGCGCTCCAAGACAATAAGGTGTGTCCTTTGCATAACCAAATGACAACACTGCAGCTGAGCGCAGACTGCCAAGCCTGTATACATAGCATCACAACTCAGACCATACATGCTGAAAGGTCAATACCTCAGCTGGTGCACTGCAGGTGCATGTACATGCAGCATCATACCTCAGACCATACGTGCTGAAAGGTCAGTCATGGAACTGGTGCACTGCAGGTGCATGTACATGCAGCATCAAACCTCAGATCATATGTGCTGAAAAGTTCAGTCATTCAGCTGGTGCACTGCAGGTGCCTGTAATGCGGGATGCTCTGCTGAAGCAAGGCAACTGGCAGCAGGTGGCAGACAAGCAGCGCCAGGCCTTCTTCAGCCAAGCAGCGAGTGCGCAGCAGAGCAAGAGGCAGATGGACGACATGCTGAAGGCCCTGGACTTCATGTGCAACCTGCAGCCCGACAAGCCACAAGCTCCTGTGAGTGTCCTGTTATCATGCATGGGGAATGTCTACTGCCACAATCTGTGTTACCATGCCTACTGGATGCCTGCTGTAACAGTCTCTGTTACCATGCATGCTGGATGCCTGCTATGACACTCTCTATTACCATGCATGCTGGATGCCTGCTATGACAGTCTCTATTACCATGCATGCTGGATGCCTGCTGTGATAGTCTCCGGTGCCTTCATGTGCAACCTGCAGCTCGACAAGCCACAAGCTCCTGTGAGCAGCCTGTTGTTACATATGCTGGACGCCTGCTATGCAAGTATCTGGTGCCTTCATATGCAACGTGCTGCCTGGCAAGCCACAAGCTCCTGTGCATTGCCTGTCACCATGCATGCTGGAGGCTTGTTACGACTGTCTCTGGTGACCTTTCCTCATACATGTTCTGAACAGCCATCTGTACAAGCTACTTGGTTGGATGCAGCTCTGGACTTCCCCTTCCTGTTGCAAGATACTGATGGGTGATTCACTGTGGTGCCAGCTTTGTGTGCCTCTTCTGCTGCATACAATGACTGAGATACAGAATGCCATGACAACTCCAGAGCGCACACCATCACACCAGCATGAGACGCACGACTGTTTGTGCAGAGTGTCACATGTCTAATCAAAATGCTCAGCTGACTTCCCTGCGTGATAAATAGGAGAGAAAGTCAAATGTGGTGTGCAGCACAGTACGCAGGAGGAGCAATTTGAGCCATCACAGATGCAAAAACTGCAGTCTGAGTCCTGTCAGGCAACAGAACATGTTTTGCACATTTGGTTTGACCTACTTCCTCTGCAGGCAGGGCATGAGGCAAATCAGACAGAGGTGCGCTTTGAGCTGTGGCGCCGGGTCAAGGAGCAGGTGTTTGAGCGGTGGGAGGAGCACACCTGCAGCCTGAACCCTGCCAAGCCAGCAGAGCCTGTCAGCATTGAAGCAGAGGGCGGTGCAGGGGTGCAGGGCTTGCGCCACAGGCTTCAGGTACACATCACTGTAGCACAACATGCAATCATGATAGTTCATGGCCACACATGTTTACAACTGTGATTGCTCCTAGCCACACGTACATGCATGGCATACACTGGTTCTGCCAGATAATGTTACTGTCACTTGCAGGTGTTGCATCTTTGGGTGTCATTTGCCAGTACCAACGTCTGCACTGCATGCATTCATCATTTATTCAACCGCTCATCCATTCATTCTGCACTTGTCTTCACCTAGGGTGGTATGTACTAGCTCCTTGCATGTGTTCTGAAAACCAAATGCACGAATGCTTGAGTGTACACTCACACACAATACCTTTTGATCCTTGATGCACCCTCTGACTCACCTCTCCCAGTTCTGCTTGATTGTCCAGCTCCCTGCCTGCACCCTGCATGCTTCCTCTCTTCTTGTATGTGTTTGCACCACTGTTTTGCAGCACTGCATCGCATGCAGGCGGTAGAGCCAGAGACTGGCAGAGCTTTCCCTGCCAACGGCAAGATAGTGGTCAAGTTTGGAGGCAGGACTGCAGAGGCACTACTAGAGCTGCCAGCCCCATCAACCAGGGATGGAGCCGCAGAGCTGCCTGCTGTGGTGTGGCTCACTGTTGGACTGTTGGCAACTGACACCTTCGCCTTGCAGGTATACACTATGTTGCTTGTGCTCATGAGCTCTTCTCAATCCCAAAACGTATACTTTAATTCAGAAACGTCATCCCTACACTGAAAATCTAAATAGAGAAACGTCTGGGGACAGTAAAAACGCGTTTTTACATTGTGGAGATGTTTCAGTACTTTGACCTGTTAGTCCAAGCTTATCATGTGCTGATATTGAGTTTCGAGCTAATGACTGTTTCATGACCATGCGAGTCATGCACAACATTGTGCAATGCTGCTCAGAGCTGATCAGCTGCTGTTGACAACCCCGGCTGGCCTGGTGCCCTGTTGCTTTGACATGCAGATAATCTGAAAGTTTATAAGCATGCTATGGTACACATAGACTATGATGCTGCTCAGCACAGTGCTGTCAGACTGCTATGACTGATGCTGCTTTTGATGCAGTAGGTTACAAAAGCCTGTGCTTGTGCAACAGGATAATAATTAAGCACCTGGACTCGTTGGCATCAGACTTTCAGCTCCTGCCCCATGATATTTTGTTTCTAGATGTGTACAGTGGTATTGTGCTGCTGTGCAGTTGAAGCTGAAGAGGGCAGAGAAGCCCAAAACACGAGATAAGGCAGCAGGAGTCTGGTACATATACCATGCAGTCGGTGGGGCCATCACTGTTCTGAATAAAGAGTAGTCTGCTCAGAGGCCAAAAATGAATATGCCATGACATACATTGCATTTGGCATTCCACTGAGAGCTCTGCCATATGAAGGAGGCTATACGCCCTTAAACGAACCGTTGCAATGCACCTGCACGAATAATATTGCTAAATCTTGATAACGTAGAGTTTCAAATCTTGGACCAGCATAATTCAGGTGCTTGGGAGATGACGCAAGCTGATCGATTCTATGCTGCCTCTGCACGAAGTAACAGGCAGGACTTGCGAAGCAGCACAGTGCGTCCTGTTGTTTAGGATTGTGCACAACATCTACACATTGTCCAACAAGGACACAAGTGCGATGATATACGCTGTAGACAGATACTCATATAAAGCTAGTCTAGGCAACCAATTGCTGGGCCCATGTATGCTGTTGTTGAGGGACTGATTCATTTTATGTGTGTTGGCGTCATCTGTTGCATCATAGGACATGTGTTTGCTGCTGATGACTACTATCCTCTGAAAATCTTTGTGCCATGTGATGATACATGTCACAAGATTGAACCGTCCGTCTGGTTAGGGTTTACTGTGCCAGACGCTCAAGCGAGGGTCACGTGCATCTTCAGCTGGCTGCCATCTGGTATCACACCTCCATACCTGCAAACATGCAACTGTGTCATGTTGCAATGATGAAGTCAAGCATCTTTGGGCACGCAGCATGTTTGCACTTGTGCAACAAGTCACTATGTCACTGCTGCATAGTCCTGCAAGTGACATAGTGACTTGTTGCACATATGAGGACCCATAACGTCGCATCACAACACTTGCAGTTGATTTGTCCCGACAATGTTGACTGTGCGATGGAAGGAGCAGTCATTGCAAGCATGCGTCTTCTGAAGAGGTACATCGCAACACTGTTTCAGTAAGCACAAGAGTGTCTTACCAAGCACTACAATGTCACCAGGCTGAAAGTCTGTGCTCCTCCAGTCGACATCATGTGTGCCAGGTCAGCCCCATTGTCTGAGTACCAACCACTCTGTGTGCCATCTTTGCCAACCTGCAGTCCACAGGCATGTCCATGCTGATGTCATCCACAAACATTAGCAAAATGTGTGTTGCATTTGTTGGTTTTGTCATGCAACGCTGGTCAAGTCGAGGATGACACATGGATTTTTCAATAGGAGCACAAGAGCCAATGCCCCGTCATAGGGTAGGACCTTAGCCTCAGCAGGAATGTAAGTTTGTGCCGGCAACCGTTGGGGCATGCTATGTACAATAGGCCAATCACAACTAAAGTAAACACTTGTTGGAAGGGATTTGCACAGCCGTGTGAGTGACCACCACATTGGATTATGATGAGCTTCAGACAATGGGTAAATTGCAGTATTTGCACCTGGGTCTGGCCATAGCCAGCTTTAAGCTTGGCAAAAGAGCGCATGCGGTGTGATCCCCGGCAGACCATCATGGCCCCATCTTCAATGTTCACCTGCAAGCACATGCAACATTGGTGCACAGCACATACAAACAGTCACATGTGACACCTGCGTTCACTGTCATGCACATTGATGAGCTCAGAGTCATGCACCTGAGCTGCAAAGATCAATTGTTCCTTGCAATGCAGCCAAATGGACACAAACACCAGAGATGTTCAGTTAAGTTTGACAGCATGGAGAGACGGCTCTCACATCCACAACTTGAATACAATGCACCTTGATGATTGTTGCAGCTGTTTCCAATCCTGAACATGTGTTATTACACAGAACTGTCCGCTGTAGAGTGCACATCTGAACTCAGAAACGCCTGGGGACAGTAAAGCCACAGGTGCTAAAACTTTTCCCCAATGTATAGCCACGATTCTGCGTCGGGGAAATGTTGTAGATCATGAGAATTCACCTGCGCCAAAGACACTTTGATACACAGCTATTGGGGGGCATCACCTGTCCAAGAGGCACCCATGCTGTGAGGACACGGGGGGAGCCACGCCCCAGAAAGACCTTGTCTGTGTGTACTCCTGTAAACTCTCCCTTACAAACAGCGCGTAACCACTTGTAGCCTGTAGTGATGACATCTGGCACCTGCAGACAACAGGACGAAAGCAGATGCATGTATGGCTGACTCCAACAAAAGCTTTTGACCAAATATTTTTGCAGTGCTAATGAACTGTCAGGCTGTCGGTTGGTCCTTGCAAAATGCAGTAGACCTGTAGCAGGCATTCCATTAGATGGAACAATTCTGGCGCCTCTAGGACCTGCTGCACTGATGTTGCAGCTGCTAGGTCCTGCCTCTGCAGCATTCCAAGACCGTGTACCCCAGCAACACCTGTTCCCTACACAAACACGAGCCTGTGGACAAGGCAGCAGCATGAGTCGTCATGTGCAAAGCACATGGAAAACTTGAGCAACAGTGGCAAGTCAGATCTTTGCAGGTCAAGTCAAATGGAGCACCTCAGGTGTGCAGCTGTGTGGCTTCCATTTGCACAGCTCTTGTAATAGATGGGTGCGTGCCTGAAGCAGAACATGAAACTCTAAGAAAGTGCTTGAAGCAAACTGTATGCATGCAAGCATGACTTGGCAGACAGCAGACAGAGGACTCACTTCAGACACCTTTGCAGTAGGGAGGTAACCTCGTAGCAGTAGGTACCCATCTTTCGCTAGCCTTTGCTGGGCCGCCTCTACCTGTCCGCTTTGCAGCAACGCACTAGAGTCGATCATCTGCGCAGCAGTGACCCTTCCATTGCCTGCCTTGATGCACAGAGATCCCTTCGCCATCGCCACAGACCCTGATGCTCAGCATAATGTGTATGCACCATCTGCAGATGGTCTAAAGAAGGAACGCCAGTCGAGCTGCAGCTTGCGGTTGATCGGGGGACTGACATGCAGCGGCTTCATGGAGGCTTGCAAGGTACGCATACACGGGCAACAGCTTATGACTTCGTATGATGTCACTTCAGCTCCGTCCGCCCCTCCGGGACACCACAATCGATCAATGAAGGGGAAGGCTGTGACCAGCTGCTGGCGTTACGTATAACTTCCTTAGATACACTTTCCCAAACTTGCAGAGCTTCGTAAATTGCCTGGATCATAGAGATGTTGCATCGGATACAGTGTGCAATCAAACAAGCTTGTGATGCATTGAAATGCACCTCGGAGGCTAAATTTGCAGTCATGGAGATCTCTAGAGTAGAATCGCCGAATGAAAGGCTGCTGAAAGAGTTTTCGCTGTTCCGGAGGGCCTACAAATAAAATGCTTTATCGCTGCATGTCAGGTGTACAAATGTGAGATCCCATGTGATGGTTGATCTGAAGTTGCAAGAACTTGAGGTTTATTTGGTACAATGTCTTGGCCAATTGCTGGTTGATTCTAAAACCCAGTAAAGATAGCTTTTGACCAGGAACAGCAAGCATGCTGCGCAGCAGTGACCCCTCGTATATGTCAAGACAACAGTCACTCCATGCTATGAACCGAAGGAGCCCCAGTTTCCGCCTCTGCCTTAGCTGCCATAGCCTCTAGAGCTCTTAAAGCTAACAAATTGCTTTAAAGATCTGCGCAGTGCCTCCCAATCATGCAGCTGGTGGTGCCTTCAATACCAATTACGATGTTTGCGTCCTGTATCTAGTGATTTCAATGCCTGTGAAGACACAACACGGCACTTCACTGTGCATTCTGTGTTTATGCTGCAAAGTAGCGTCAGCACATTGCTTGCAACCAAGCTCGCACTACACTCACCCAGGGACTCTACTACCCCTGGCACAGCTACATGGGGCTTTTTGAGATGTAGCTGCAGTCCTTGCACCATGTGGTAGTCATTCAGAATCTCATTGGCAAGTCTATCTGCAACGGACTCAAGCAGTTTGTGAGGCCTGCCCTCCATTACAATTTTGATGTGCCTGCAAGCACTATGAATGTCTCAGTAAATATTGAGATGCATTTTGCACATAGCAACAGGCAGCATGCAAGAAGTCTGACATACCTGTATACATCTGCATAGCTGACTGTGTCATGGACATTGTCGCTTTTGCCAGCCTTTTGCAAGTCTACAAAAAGCGTAGCGTCAACAACAAATTTCTGCCCAAGAAGATTTTCCTGCACTAAGTCGTGTGCAGTCAGGTTCAGCCTGCCTGCAGTTGTTGTTTGTGACATGCTGCCCAAACTGCATACCTCAGGCAGCACCCCATGGTAGCCATGAAAAGTCAAGCCCTTGAGGTGTATCAGGTCAGTTGAGACCGCGGTCTCAGCGGTTCCGGGAGTCCGTGCCGGACGTCCCCATATCGATGCCCAGCGTAATGAAACAGCAGACGCGGGAATTGTATAAGAGCAGGCTTTGCTCCGCAGAGTTCGGATACCTATCGTTCGCAACATGATCAACACCTCGTGTTGTCACGGGTGCAAGTGAGCTTGCAGCACCTCTTGCATGTCATAGCCCTCATAGCTTGTATGCTATGCAATCAAAAGTTCACTTCGTGCAAAGCCAATGCAACTCAGTTACACACAGTGACACAAATGCTATGCGATTCAATGACTGCATGTTCATGTTGCAATGACTGTGTCAGTAGCTAGAGCAATGAAACAGGATGGCTAGCAGATTTGCAACTGCTGCCAGTCAGCAAAGGAGTGTCAATACCACTAAGAAAAAGGAGTGTCAATGTGCATGCCAGAAGAAAGCATGGGAATGCATCTGCTGCTCAAACCACTCAGCACACACTAGAGAAGAAACAACACTCATAGATATGCTTGGAAAGTCACCTGCCACAATAATACACATAGCAATACAGTCGTGATGTCACCATGACCAGAACACACGTGACAAGCAATTCAACGATTGCCGGATGTAAAATGGCTGGACGCTGCACATCAAAATTGTAAACGTTGAACACGCAACATCAAGACAAACACCATAACATCTGGCTCAGTAACCTGCACCAGCAGCAGCATGCAATCTGCCTGAAAGCATGCTTTCTAATAACGTTAAATGCACACGCGCAACATGACGACCAGTCTATTGTCTGGCAGCCAGCTTCTGTAATGTAGCCTCCAGGCTGTCACGCACCATGTGCAATGACTCGTCATGTGTGTTTGGCTTCTGCCGATTTGGTTGTAGTCCGTACATACAGCTAGCCCCTTTTGGAGGCATGTTCTGCTCTTGAGGGCCAAACACATTGTTTCGAGGCATCTGCTGCTTCCCTTGGCTGCTGGAAAGCTTCCAGATGCTAGCCTCTAGGCTGTCCCTTGGCTGTGCCCTCTGACTAAGCACAGGGGTCAGAGGGATGCCTGCTGGCAAATCAACTTGCAAGTTGTTTTGCTGCTGCTGCTGCTGCTGCCACTGCTGATGGTAGTGAGCAGCGTGATTATCAGCGTTGCATGAGCTATCAAGTCCGGGATGGCGCCAAGCATGCTGTGCACTCTCCATTGCAGAACAACCAGGCTTTGTGAGGGAAACACCTGATGAAACCTCAACTTCTTGCCTGCCAACAATCCCTGATCCTGCTGTTGGCGTCTGATTGTCTGACTCGCATCCACTGATAGATTCTGGCATGTCAGCCAGGTTGTGTGACTCCTCAGCGTGTTTGCTTTCAGAATGAGCAGAGATCGCATCATAATGACTTGCACAGTTGACATGCCTTGGCTCCTGAGAGTCTTTCAGCACATCCTTGGCATCAACAGATAGCTGATGCTGACGACCTGCAGTCTGCTGATAGCTCTGCATATTGCTTTCACGCTGAAAGCTCCCTTGTTGCTTCTGCATCAGCTGCAGTTCTTGATCCAGCTGCCTGGCAGTAGCGGTGCCAGTTGCATCCCTTGCACAATGGCTGTGTTTCGCTACAGCCTTGTGAGCTTGCAGTTGCATCTGCTGCTGAAGGCTCTGATGCCGCTCAAACGGCATGCTGACAGGGCATCCTGCGTCTGCCTGACCTCCTGCGGTAGAGCTGTCAGCACTCTCCGTTTGTCGTGGTTGCTGCTGCTGCTGCTGCTGCTGCTGATTGATATCCAGCTTGGCCAGAGGCTGTCTGACCGCAGCTGAAGAGGTGTGCATGGATTGAGCAGGCACAGCTGACCTGGCCACGGTAGTGGGGCGGCTGCCTGCTGCATTGGCGTGGTGCATCAGACTCAATGAGTCATGTGACCTGTGACAAACGTATCTGCTTACTGTGCTCTTGGCAACGCTATGGCTGTTGGCATCATGCAGCATTAATGCAGTACTCAGACGTGCGCTAATGACCAACACAGCACTGCATAGCACAGATCTAAGGCTGTAAGGCAGCCACATACATCGCTGGATGCAAACTTTTGTACCTGGCAGTTGACTGCTTTGTATCTAGTCTGGGGCTAACCATTTGCTGCTGAGCAGCTGTAGCAGGTGACTGAGTCTGAGTTGCCTGATCCATGCTGTCCACTTGCTGTGATGTCTGACATGCAGCTTGCTTCTGATGCTGATGCATGTCTGCATCACTCGTAGTGGCCAACATCTTCTGCTCAACCCCAACACCGCCATGGTTCTCTGCAGGACAGCACATGGCATCACTTTTTTACATGCACTGTCCATTTCAAATTCATGTGGTACACCACACCGCACAATGCAATGCAAGCCAATAGCAGCCTCACCTTTATAATCATCACCCTTTGCAGACACATGTTTAGCCTTGGCTGGCAGCTCTTGTGTCACATTTGCGCCCTGCACAGCACATCAGGTATGATGTCACGTGATTGCTTCAATTATTTGCTTCACTCATGCTGGCTCCTGCAGCCATAGCCTGAGGTTTCACATAAAGCCAACCAGGAAGCTCAAGATGTTCAGCCCCAAACGCACCTTTGTACAGACCTGATCAAGCCGCTGTGTGAGGTCAGTGACCCTGCTGTGTACCCACCGCTCCATCTTCTTGCCTGCAGCTGCAGAGTATGTGTTCCCCAGTGCTTGCTGCACTTCTGCCTGCATAAAACATCCCGGTACATGCTAGGTGGCACTGCAAGGAATCCCGGTACATGCTACGTGGCACTGCAAGGAATCCGTAATCCATGCATTTGCATCATCTCATTGTATAAGGAAAAGGATGTGTGTGTGGAGCTGGTGCATGATTTACAAACATGGTCAAGGCTGCAAATATGAAGTATGCCATAGCAGAGCAGCAGTGCATACCCTGATTGTTTCTGCATGGCTGTTTGTCAAGTCTGCGTGAATTTTCTCAAACTGATGTCCCACCACTGAGATCAGCTCAGTCAGGAAGGTGTTGACATGAGTCCTGATTTCGGCAATATCCTTACCATTCCGCTCATCAAAGCTTTTCACTGTGGCAGACATGCTGTCATGCTGTTCATCAAGCAGTTTCTGCTTGCGCACTAGCTGCATGAAGGCCTCGTGGTGCTGAGCTGCAACTGCCTGCAGAGCAAAGGTAGACAGGTGAGCAGAAAGCAACATGCAGGGTGAGCCCAACAAAGTCAGCTGCCTACCTCCTGCTGCTTCTGGTTTCTACTGAGCTGAGTATGCAGTTGCACTATGGCACCTCTGGCTGCTTCTAGCTGTTGCAGAACCTGGCCACTCTGCGGACAACATTTATATGGCTTGAGATTGTGTATTCGACACGGGATCAACGTCTCGTGATCGCAGCTCAACCGCAGCGCCGACTATGCCTTGTTGCTACGACAGACTGATCAGCCACGGGACTTTGGGTCATATTCGAAGTCAATGACATCAAGCGCAGAACAGTCTCAAAAAAACCCATGTTACGTATACCTGCATGGCGACGATATGCAAGGATCACGCAAGCAGCTCACGCGTTTGGCCTGTTTGTTCACTGCTGTGTTGTCCAATTTTTGTTCACAGGGCAAAAAACCAACTTGCAACGAGACAGTGTAGACCTCGGCAGGTGTTGGCTATTATGCTGCGCAGCCTGATCTTCTTGCGCTACGCTCTGTGCAACATCTCCTCACTGTTTGTGGCTGCACCAAGCAGGCTGCACCTGTCAATGTGTGATCATTGCAAATACTAACAAATATTCATATACACATACTCTGTAACTTTATCTTGCACACAAGCTTACATGCTGGACAGCATTACACGTGTCCAGCATGAGACTATAGCCCCAAAGAAGCAAGCCTTCATGTCATCATGGTATGCACAAATATCATGCTGCAGACTATGCTGGGACGTCTAGCATTGCTGATGATTCGCACATCAGCAATGCTGGATTTGTCAAGACCTGGGTAGTCAAGCCTGCAGGCATGATGACAGCTGTGTTGAAAAGTCAACAACAATAGTAAGGGTTTGTCTGCATCAGTGTAAGCAGTGCAGCTGTCATGTAACATCAGTGAGGAACTGCCAAGAGCAGCAACATTCCCTGCTCTGTGCCAGCTACAATCTCGTCTGTGTGTGGATGCACTGTCACTGATGTTACAGCAGAGGTAACAGGTATGGTGACAGCAGATGGCAATGTTGATGACCCCCACTCTGACATGGGGTCCTTGACCACCATAGGGATGATCTCGTCATGGTCGCAACCTACACAGAAGACACTGTGTGTTCAAATTATGTGCAATGGCAAAGAATCGGCAGACATCACCCTACTCAGTATGCATAGTTGACCAACTCACATGATAAATATGCCATTTGCAACATCTTACAACACAGTTACAATATCTTGCACAATCTGCTGTACCACAAGGAATGCCAAAAGGTGAGTCCACTGACGTAGCACACCAGGAAGAATCCAAGCCATTAAATCAGCCCAGCTGACTGATTGAGAACGGGTGCCAGCAGGAGCATGACAACCTTGTGTATGCAAACAGCTGTTGATGTTCATGCAACATTACCAAAATGACAAGGGAAAAAATCACAAGCATGCATATCCACCATGTGCAAGGCTAGCACATGGCAAGCTGGGCATGATAGACTCACCAACATGGCAGGGAGAATGGACGCTGGCATGGAAGTCCACTACATGCAGGCCGGTGCCCGCAGCTTCCCCTACACAGAAGCTGGAGCCGCTGGGGGTCCAGCAGGGCTGTTGCCTCTCTGTGGCTGACCTGCCATACTGCCCACTTGCCAGATTGGCCATTGCGTCAACAGGTGGTGGGCAGTGCACGTGCGTGACTGCCTGGCGGGCCAGATCCAGCACACCTGCAGGACCATCGTGTCACTT